>WNGK01008404.1_pt1 | contig 17443 bp, 15 predicted proteins | sample 5400601 | NCBI WGS metagenome assembly WNGK01 (sample SAMN13153376, study PRJNA577476) | soil metagenome | isolation source: 60 cm soil or saprolite under Garry oak tree replicate 1 | place: USA:California | collected 2016-06-15
CGCAACCCACCACTCCGGATAGCTGCTCCATCAGGTCGAGCGTGGCGTAGATGGGTACCGAAAGAAGAACCACCTGGCTCTCTCGTGCAGCTTGCAGAGGATCGGTCGCAATTGAATCGATAGCGCCCATGGAGAGAGCCGTCTGGGCGCCCTCCGGACTTCGATTCCAGCCCACCAGCGACCCGCGATATCCTGAACCACGCAGCGCCAATCCCACCGATGTGCCCAGCAGGCCGGTGCCGAGAATCGCGATGCGCTCGATCATCTTTCTCTTCCTGTCACGGCGGAAGATAGCTCCCGGATCGGCCTTGCCCTTTCGGAAAATCGAGGCTCCAATCGATCCACCAGCTCAAATCCGTCAATGGAATCCAAAAACGCGTCCTCTCCGAGAAGGCTTACTAAGACTAGTTCGCCAATTTGGGTCAGTTCGTCGCGGGTTGAGCAGGACAAGTCTGGAGACTCTATCAGTATCTCCCGAAAGCCGTCTGGGTATTGCACGAGCACGAAGCGCCAATTATTGGCGTCAATGCGCGACACTTCATCCGAACTATCTTTAACAGTCTCAACCTGATATTTCCAATCCTTCGGCTGCTTTGCGGAATAGAATTCCCAATCATCGAGATCCGGTGCTTTCGCCACAATGAGTCGGGTCGTTTCCCGAAGGTCCCGATCAAGGTTAGGCGAGATCACCAAGTGCCATGGTTTATGTCTCCCTGGCCCGATCTCCCATGAAATCCCCTCGCCTAAGGAGGTCACCCTCAGGTCAAGCTCACGAAGGCTGGCTGGATTCTCAATGTCTGCGGCAATGGTTCTGGCGTTGGCGCGAAACCATTCCCAGAGATCGTGGATCGCATTCTCAGCGATGTTATGCATGCACAGTCATCCGCTAAAACGCCCTCCCCACCGCCGTCGCAATCAACCGCAACTCGCCCATCAGCTTGTCGAGCTGATCGGGATACAGCGTCTGCGCCGCATCGGACGCAGCCTTGTCCGCGTTGGGATGCACTTCGACGATGATGCCATCTGCGCCCGCGGCAACCGCGGCCCGCGCCAGCGGCGCCACCATGTCGCGCCGCCCGGTTCCATGCGACGGATCGCCGACGATGGGAAGATGCGACAGCTTCTTCACCACCGGGATCGCCGAAATGTCCATGGTGTTGCGCGTTGCGGTTTCGTAGGTGCGGATACCGCGCTCACACAGGATCACGTCGTAGTTGCCACCGGTGAGGATGTACTCGCTCGATAGCAGCATTTCCTCGATGGTGGCCGCGATGCCGCGCTTCAGCAGTACCGGCTTGCGGATCAGGCCCAGTTCGCGCAGCAGGTTGAAGTTCTGCATGTTGCGCGCGCCCACCTGGAACAGATCGACATACGGCAGCATGGGCTCGATCTGCGCAATCTCCATCACTTCGCTGACCACCAGCAGTCCGTGCGCCTCGGCGGCGTCCCGCATCATATCGAGGCCCGGAATGCCCATGCCCTGAAATGCATATGGCGACGAACGCGGCTTGAATGCGCCTCCGCGCAGAAACGTGCCGCCCGCGCCCTTTACGCGCCGCGCAGTCTCGAAGATCTGTTCGCGGTCTTCAATGGAACACGGCCCGGCCATCACGGCAATCTGGTTACCGCCGACCGTAACACCATTCCGAAACCTGACTATCGTGCCCTCTGGCCGGAATCCGCGCCCCGCCAGCTTGTAAGGAGAGCTGATGCGGTGCACGTGCATCACACCAGGCATCACTTCAAACTTGCTCAGGTCAACGTTCGCCGTCGGACCCACGCCTGCGAGGATGGTCTGCATTGCTCCCGTGGTGCGATGCACGCCGACGCCGGCCTCCACCATCGCGTCGATCACTGCGTCAATCTGCTCTTCGGTTGCGTTCTCCAACATTGCTACGATCATTCGTTCTTCCCTGTCTCGGGCGACGTCGCCTCGATTCCCTTCAGCCGCGCCATCTCCTGCGCGTGTCGTTCCGATGCCAGCTCGTTCCGCTGCAGCGCGCGCATCACGTCGATGATCCGCTCGTAGATATGGGTGAGCTCGATGTCCGGCAGCGGCCCCTTGTTGGCCTCGCGCACGTTGGCGTAGATCACTTTTTCGCGCCCCGGCTCATACACCGGCAGCGATGTGGCGGCCTTCAGGTGTCCGATCGTCTGCGCGGCGCGCGCCCGCTCGTTCAACAGCTCCACAAGCTGGCGATCCAGTTCATCGATGCGTTCCCGCAATTCTTCCAGCGTCATTCGTCCCTCAGTCGATCAGCGCAAAGCTGGCATTCTGTTGAAAGCTGCTCTTCTCACAGGGCCGTCGCCGCTTCCCGCAAGCGAAGGCCCTTGATAAATCGAGCCACCTCAGTGGCCGCAGTATCAGGTGTAGAGCGCTCGATCAACTCCACTATGGCGCTGCCAATCACCGCCGCATCGGCAAACTCCGCCACCTGCGCCACGTGCTCCGCATTCGAGATTCCGAATCCGACAGCCACCGGAAGCTTCGGCGCGCCTGCTCCGAACGACGCGCGAATACGCTCCACCAGCGCCGCCGCGTCCGATGTCATAGAAGTCTGCTTGCCTGTAATCCCCGTGCGCGAAATGGCGTAGACAAATCCCTTCGAGTGCGACGCAATCGCCGCCAGCCGCTCATCGGGACTCGTCGGCGCAGCAAGGAAAACCGGCGCCAGGCACACGCGATCCATTTCTTTGAGGTACTCGTCGGCCTCTTCCACGATCAAGTCCGTCACCAGCACGCCATCCGCGCCCGATGCCTTCGCATCGTCGGCAAAGCGTGCCAGCCCATAGCGCAGAATCGGATTCAAGTAGGTGAAGATGATCAGTCCGGCCGCTGGCTTTGCCGCGCGAATCTCCCGCGCAATTGCCAGCACATCGCTGAGTTTCGTCCCGCGCGAGAGCGCCCGCTCACTGGCCCGCTGAATCACCGGCCCATCGGCCAGCGGATCGCTGAACGGTACGCCCAGCTCGATCACGTCCGCGCCCGCATCAATCGCCGCTAGCGCAATGGCGCGCGTGGCATCGAGACTCGGGTCGCCGGCGGTGACGTACACCACCAGCCCGGGCTTGTGTTCAAAGTGGATGGGCATTCGAATTTATGCTCCCTGCAGATGCAGTTCCCGGGCCAGAATGCCCATGTCCTTATCGCCGCGTCCGGAGAGATTCACCACCAGTATGTCACGCGGAGTGAGCGTGGGCGCCACCTGCAGCGCCTCGGCCACTGCGTGCGCACTTTCAATCGCCGGCAGAATCCCCTCGGTCCGTGCCAGCTTCACCACCGCGTTCAGCGCGCTAGCATCATCCTGCGACGTGTACTCCGCGCGGCCTGAGTCGTGCAGCGCCGCGTGCTCCGGCCCGATCGATGCGTAATCCAATCCCGCCGAGACCGAATGCGTCAGCGCTATCTGCCCGTTCTCATCCTGCAGCACGTAGCTGAACGTGCCCTGCAGCACCCCCGGCGCGCCGCCTGCGAACCGCGCCGCATGCTCACCCAGCGCCGTCCCGCGTCCTCCGGCCTCCACGCCGATCAAGCGCACATCGCGATCCGGAATGAACTCATAGAATGCGCCAATCGCATTTGACCCGCCGCCCACGCACGCAATCACCGCAGCCGGCAGCCGGCCTTCCTTCTCCAGGATCTGCTCCTTCATTTCGCGGCTGATGCAGCGCTGAAAATCGCGCACCATCGTCGGATACGGATGCGCCCCCAGCGCGCTGCCCAAAATGTAATAAGTGGTGCGCACGTTCGTGACCCAGTCGCGCATCGCCTCGCTGATGGCGTCCTTCAGCGTCTTCGATCCCAACGAGACCCCGCGCACCTCCGCGCCCAGCAACCGCATGCGCAGCACATTCAACTCCTGACGCGCCATGTCCACATCGCCCATGTAGATCACGCACTCCAGGCCCAGCAGCGCGCACACTGTCGCCGTCGCCACGCCATGCTGCCCCGCGCCCGTCTCGGCGATGATCCGCTTCTTGCCCATGCGCTTCGCCAGCAGCCCCTGCCCCAGCGCGTTGTTGATCTTGTGCGCGCCGGTGTGCAGCAGATCCTCGCGCTTCAGGTAGACCTTCGCGCCGCCCAGCTCTTCCGTCAGGCGCTTGGCGAAGTACAGCGGCGTGGGCCGGCCGGCATAGTCCTTCAGAAGCAGAGCGAGCTCCGCCTGGAACGCGGCATCCGCTTTCGCTACGTCGTATTCATGCTCCAGTTCCACCAGCGCCGCCATCAGCGTCTCCGGCACGTATCGCCCGCCATAGATGCCGAAGCGACCGGGCCGTGACTCCGAGGGTGCCGCCGGAAGAATGATCGTTGCCATGTGCGAAGGGCCTCCTGCGCATCCGCCCATCAACTAGGGGATAACCTTCCAGTGTACAGGGGCATGAAACATGTTTCTGGTATCGGGTTCGTCCGGTGAATGCCGAATTGCGAGCGTAATGACTTGACTAGCTCGTCGTGGCTGTTCGGGCCGCCGCCACAAATGCCCGCACCTTCCCATGATCCTTCTTCCCTGGCGCAGCCTCAACCCCTGAAGCCACATCGACGCCCCACGGTCGCAGCATAACGATCGCCTCGGCAACATTCTCCGGATTCAGCCCACCCGCCGCCACCAGCTTGGTCTTGGCGCCGTCACCGAAGACTGTCCGCCGCGCCTCGTTCCAATCGAAGACAATTCCCGTGCCGCCTACAGTCACAGCCGTCCGCGAATCCACCAGCACCGCGTCCACATTCGTGTCCGCAGCGTACGCCGCAGCCTGCTCCGCCGCATCTTCAGCAAAGTGCACCACGCGCAGAATCCGCAGCCCCGGCCCAAATTCCGCCCGCAGCTTTGCCGGCGCGTCCGCTCCTGCATCCGAATGCAGCTGTACCCCCGTCAACCCACACGCTCGCACCGCCGCGGCAATCTCGCCCTGCGAGGCATCCACAAACACGCCGATCCTTTCGACAGATTTCGGCAGCCCTGGCACAATCGCCGCCACCTGCTCTACGGTCACGCGTCGCGGGCTCGGCGCAAACACAAAGCCCACCGCGTCAGCCCCCGCCTCCGTCGCCATCAACGCATCTTCCAGCGAAGTGTTCGCGCATATCTTGACCCACAGGCTCATCGCGCCATCGCTGCCTCGGCCAGCAATTCGCTCAGCGCCACTCCCGGATCCGTCTGCCGCATCAGGCTCTCGCCAATCAGGAACGCATCGAACCCCGCCGCCCGCAGACGTCCCACATCGTCGCCCGTAGCGATCCCGCTCTCCGTTACCCGCACAAAATTACGCGGAATCCGCTCAACCAACTCCAGAGACGTCTCCATGCGCACGTCAAACGTCTTTAAATCGCGGTTGTTGACGCCGACTGCATCCGCGCCTGACTCGCCCAGCGCATCCAGCACGCGGTCCAGCTCTCTGGCTGCGTGCACCTCGACCAGAACATCGAGCTCCAGTCCATGCGCCGCCGCGGCAAACCGCTTCAACTCCTCGTCACTCAAGGCCGCCGCAATCAGCAGAATGGCGTCAGCACCATGCGCGCGTGCCTCCACAATCTGATACTCATCGACAGTGAAATCCTTGCGCAGACACGGCAACGGCACTGCCTCCGAGGCCAGTTCCAGGTTCCGCAATCCGCCTTGGAAATAAGGCTCATCGGTGAGCACGGAAAGCGCCGCCGCCCCTCCCTCCTGATACCGCCGCGCGATCCACTCCGCGTCGAAGTCCGCCCGGATCAATCCCTTCGAAGGCGAGGCCTTCTTGATCTCAGCAATCACCGCCGGGCCCGCGGCCGCTCGCCGCCGCAGCGCCGCCGCCCATCCGCGCGGCTGGTGCAGCGCCGCCCGCCGCTCCAGCGCCGCCACTGGCACGCGCTCCAGCGCCGCGACAACAGTCGCCCGCGTCGTCGCCAGAATGGAATCCAGTCGTGTTTCCATAGGAGGAACCGCAATAACCCGTGAATCCGAGTGCAAAGAGCTGGTGGGCCCGGAGGGATTTGAACCCCCAACCAAGGGATTATGAGTCCCCTGCTCTAACCGTTGAGCTACAGGCCCCAGAGTCGCCGTGCGCAACCTTATTCGTCTATTGTCGCATTGCCATCATATGCCCCGGCCAGGCCCAGCCCTCTCGGTCCTAGCCCCTCAAGGGTCAGTAATCGCCGGGTCCACCAGCCGCTCCGGAGTCCCTCCAAAGCTTTTCCCAGTTCCACATTCCGGCCGTCACCCGGTCGGCCAGCGGGAACCCGAGCTGATGCGCCAGCATGCACACCTGCCCGCGATGGTGGGCCTCGTGCGAAATCATGTAGCACAGCATCTCCACGCCTGCAGGCCACGGCGCCGCCCAGCCGTCTCTGCGGAACTCCATCACACGGCCACCACTACCGCCCAGCGCTTCGTCCAACATCTCCTCGCAGCGAGCGGCACTCTCGGCCAATCCCGCACGCGCTTGTTGCCGCGTGCAGTGCGCGTGGCTCAGCTGATTTGGAATCACCATGTGCGGAGCGGTAAGCCTGACCCACTTGCAGCGCATATTGTGCATGTGCGTGAAGATTGCCGCAATCGTGCGGACTTTTCCCGCCGGTTTGGCAGGCACTTTCTCTCTCCAGGCAGCCGGAGCAAGCTCTTCGAGCAAAATCTGGTTGATGCGATCATTGGCGGAAAAAATCTTCGCAGCGGCTGGGACGATTTGAGTTTGAACCCTGGATTGCCTGGTGGCCATGGCCTTACTCCCTCGCCCATCGTACGTCCAGGCCATCAGTGCCGGCTGACCAAGGCTGTCGTTTCCCAGCAGAACTGTGCCTGTTGGCGACAAAGCAAAATGTGCACGGCTAGCGAAAGAGTTACACGATTTGAACTGTTTCCTGGGGACATGAACAACTCGTAATCTCATGCTCACGAGGAGGTTACTTTCGAAGCAATGTTTGGCACACGAGTTGCTTACAGGTAAAACAATCGATTTGTTCAGATTCGAGGTCTCCAACTTCGTCCTGTCTTTTCGAATTGATGTCAAGAAGGATGTTGCATCTTCCAGGCGAAACGCCCTTTGGCCCGCTCCCAAAGGACTTCTCGAGGGCATGCAGATAAGCCAGGCAATGCTCCTTATTCCGTTTCGCGCACAAACAATTTCATCGACGAGAAGGAGTCATTACTTATGTATCCCTGCACAAATTGCTCGGCTCTTCTGCTCTCATCCCAATCTTCGTATATAACCTTTCCTTATCGGCGCTGCCAAGTGCCGCCGAAGGCCCGACAATCCCTTTCTCTAGGGAATTGGCACCAGTTCACATAACTCACGACTTGGTGTCTTTACGGCCAGTTTCGGCCCACAACTAAATCTGCCCTCCTCATGCCTGCATGAGCGGGATCTTGCCCAGTTGTAACTGGATTCAAGCTTCCGCGCCATTAGCATGCGACCGGTTATGGGCCGATCACCCCACACGTCGACGAAAAGGTGCGATCGAACGCGCGCGTCATTGCGTCACTGTCGCTCACTCTCATCGCGGCGATCATATACCGAAATGTGTCCACGACAGGAGGTTGCAAATCGTGCGCAATCAAATGCAGGAGAATCATATTGCCCTCTTATCGACTCATTGCTCTCTCATTTCTACTTGCGCTCCCGATGAGCATCTCGGCGGTGCAATCCACTCGCCCCATTGCATCCACGCGCAGTCCCCACGGAGATCTCAAGAGTCCGTGCGAGACGTGCCACACCGCCACGGATTGGAAGGTGATCCCGAGCAGGATCAGGTTCAATCACGCGCAGACGGGATTTCCTCTCCGAGGGCGCCATGCAACCGTGGCATGCCGCGACTGCCATGCCAATCTCAACTTCGCAAATACTCCGGACAAATGCCAGGACTGCCACGCAGATCTCCATCGCAGGAAGAATGGAGCGGAGTGTGAACTTTGTCATAACACGAATGGCTGGCAGGTTTCCGTCCATAACATCAACGAACATCAGGATCGCTTTCCACTGATTGGCGCTCATGCGGCCGTGGACTGTTACTCCTGCCACAAGGTCGGAACAGTGGGGCAGTTCAATCGGTTCGGGCTTTCGACAGAGTGCATCAGCTGCCACGCGAAAGCATTCGACACAGCGACTGCGCCCAATCATCGTGCCCTGGGGTATTCGACTGAGTGCCGCGAGTGCCACTTATCCATGGACAGCTGGACGGGAGCTGTATTCAATCCCGGAAACATTTCCAAGTGAGGTGAGAATGAGGCTGAAAATACCACGCTATCTTCTGTTGATCGCCATGAGTGCCTCTGCCACAAGCACCTTCGCCATTCAATCGGAGGTGAAAACCGTTTACGCAGTTCCTGAAGGCAACGAAGTGCGCATTGAAGTCGAACTCAGCGAGCCGGTAAAGCCGATCATCAGTGTCGTCGGTAATCCGAGCCAGATGATTATCGAATTTCCAAATGCTTCTTTTTATGAACAATCACAGCACCTCACACTGAACATGAATGGCGTCGGGGAGGTCTGCGTAAGCCCGAGTCCCGCTCATCGGTCCAGCACTCGCGTCGTCATAGGGCTCGACTCTGCGCGTCCGTACGCAATTGAATCTTCGGGAAACAGGTTTGTGCTGAGCATTCTTCCTCATCCTGCCAAAGCAGGCGCAGCGGCCGCCGCAACAACCTCCCTCGGAACGGACACCAAGATCAACGACCTCCACCCCGGAGACGCGAATCAGTTGATAGCTGCGGCATCGCGCGGTCCGGAGCCACAAGTTACGCACTTGCCGGTGGACTCCGTAATTGACGACCCCGGGACAGAATCGCAGGAGACGGCTCCGCGCAAATTCAAAGTCAAATACATTGCGGGGAACACCGTGTACATCGACGGAGGCACCAATTCCGGTCTGCGGGCGGGGATGAACCTGGATATCTTTGACTATCGCTCTTCCACAACCGACGGCAGTCGCAGGAATGACCAGGATGCCTTTGTCGCGTCGGTTCGAGTCGTTGGCGTGGCGGCGACATCTGCCATTACCGAAGTAGGCGCCGCTGATCGCGAAGTCAAGGTGGGAGACTTGGCTGAACTTCTCCCCAAGGATGCGGCTGTTGCATCGCGGAACGCGCAAACCGCAAGTCTCAGCGCCTCCCGCGATCTTCGGTTGCCCGCTGCGGAGGAGAAAGAATCTTCCAGCGCGGCAAATGGCGTCGTTTCAAACTCTCTCCGTTCTTCGGAGAAGCACGAGATTGACGACGGAACGCGGGTAGCTGGTCGGATCGGGCTTGACTACAGCTCCATCTCCAGCGGCGGCTCCACGCCCGGCACCAGCACGCAAGAGGGCATATCGATCCAAAGCGACATGACGCACATCCTGGGATCGCACTGGAACCTCCAGGGATATTGGCGGGCGCGCATCAATCAGCATTCGCAATTTCAGGAACCAACCATCGAGGAATCGCTCAACAAGACCTACACAATGCAGTTGTATTACGACAATCCGGATTCAAAATGGGTTGCCGGTGTTGGCCGCCTCTACCTTCCCTGGGCGGTCAGTCTTGACACCATCGACGGCGGATATCTTGGTCGAAAGCTTCCTCTTGGGATGACTACTGGCATGTTCGCAGGTTCTACACCCGATCTGAATTCATGGCATTACAGGCCCAATCAACGAATTGCCGGCTCCTTCGTCAACTTTCAAGGCGGCGACTATGAGAAGTTTCATTACTCCAGCACCTCCGGCGTCGCCCTGAGTACGATCGGCTGGAAGACCGATCGCCCCTTTGCATTCATTGAGAACGAAGCCTCCTACAAAGGGACGGTCTCGGTCTACCACTCCTTGATCGCCGACTCTCTGCACGGTGTGTCAACAAATGGACTGTGCCTGGGACCCGGGATCAGTCACAGTTACTTTACCGCGCATTATCAACCAAATCGACTTGTGTCCTTCGACCTGTATCACAACTACTTTCGCGATGTTCCCACCGCAACGACAACCATCGTCGGTACCGGAGTCGTAGACAAGCTTCTCTTTCAGGGAATCAGTGGTGGCGTTCATTTGAAGCCAACCAGAAACATCGCGTTCTACTCCACATTGGGCGCAAGTGAGAAGAGCGGCGACTCTCATCGGTCTCTTAACCAGATGTACGGAGCATCGTGGAGCGAGATCGCTCACAGCGGTCTTCGTGCCGATTTTCACTATTCCAAATTCGACAGTAATTTCGGAAGTGGAAATTACCAGGTGTTTTCGCTATCGCGGCAAGTAACAAACCGGGCGTTTTGGAATGTACAGGTGGGAAAGCAGGACCTGTTGTCGCAATACACGACCAATCACAACTCGATCTACGTCGCCGATTCCCTTGATATCAACCTTGGGCGAAGCTCTTACCTGCAGAGCGGCTACACCTACGTGAACGGCGCCACGCTGAACTATCGCCAATTGTATGTCAGCTGGGGATTCCGCCTCGACAAGGGCAAGAGCAGCCCAGAGTACATCCAGACTCCTGGACCAGTCCATTGACAGATAAGATCGTCTGGAATCCACGGACTTACACCAGCGAAATTCACGGGTAACTGTCGACTCGCATCAATCCGCTTGTTATGATCCACATTCGAGGGAGAACCACCATGCTCAAATTCCTTGCCGGGTTCGCAGCTGCGGTCGTTGTCGTCTTCCTGGCAGCCTACAGCTACGTTCGCCTTGGCTTCTTTGACCCACGCGCGGACATACCGGTCGGCTCAGTTGAAACCAAAATAGCCATGCCGTCACTCGATGCTGCCCACGGAAGCCAATCTGACCGCCGGGATTAAGGTCTATCAGGCCAATTGTGCCAGCTGTCATGGCGACATTCATCGTCCGCACAGCGCACTGGCCGAGGCGCTCTACCCCCGAGCACCCCAGTTCCTTGAGGATGCTCCGGATATGCCCGAAAACCAGAACCTTTACATCATTGAGCACGGGATTCGGCTAAGCGGGATGCCTGCCTGGAAACAGGTTCTCAGCGAGCAGGAGGTGTGGCAGGTCACAACTCTCCTGAGTCACCTCGACAAGTTGCCGCCTCAAGTCTCGGATGTCTGGAAAGCAATGACAAGTGTACCTCCGGAGGCTAATGCGTCGCCTACGGAGCCAAAGGCGAATCCGAAGGACAAGACCATGCACATGCATTGATCGGGCAGTCCTTGCCGCCGGCTGCTGAATCATCCGGAGCGACCGCCGTGAGCCTCTTCACACGAGGACATCGATCGATTTGCCCTAACGAAATTGCATATGCGGGTTCAAGCATTGCCGTTACAGAGAGACCTGATGAATTTGAGATGTTTTGGGAACCAGCCGTCTCCATTTTCCGTAACGGCGTCATGGCACACGACCTGCGATTCGCCTTACGCATGATCTTCTCCCATCGTTGGTTTTCCGCCGCCGTGGTGGCGACCCTGGCTTTGGGCATCGGTCTGAACACCATGGTGTTCACTCTGATCAACGCCGTGCTGTTCAAGCCCGTGCCAGTGCCCGGAGGAGCGCGCTTGGTCTCCATCCTCGGCCGCAATCTGGCGATGAACGAACGCTTCCTCCCCATGTCGTATCCCGAATTCCAGGACTACCGCTCCCAGAGTTCATCGTTCGAAGCACTTGAAGGTGTCATCGACGAAGAGGGAGTTCTGAGCGAGATCGGGAATCCTCCGCAGCCCTATCACCTGCTGCGTGCTTCTTCCGGCATCCTCTCGATGCTCCACACAGATGCCGTGATGGGCCGCGGCTTTGTACAGGGCGACGACAAGCCCGGCGCTGACCCCGTCCTCGTGATCGGTTATGGGGTTTGGAAGGACCGATACGGCGGCGTCTCCAGCGTGCTCGGGCGCCAGGTGCGTGTCAATGGCCAGCCGGCCACCATCGTCGGCGTCATGCCTAAAGGCTTCCGTTTTCCCACTGGCGTGGATCTCTGGATGCCGCTGGTGCCTGTGCCCGACCTGATGAAGCGCGAAAACCGCCGCGTCCAGATGTATGGAATTCTCAAGCCAGGCGTGAGCGTTCACCAGGCCAGCAATGAATTCGACGGCATCGCAACTCGGCTCACGCGCCAGTATCCCGCAACGAATAAGGACATGGGCGCGAGTGTCGAGACGTTTCACCAACGCTATAACGGCGGCGGCATCCGCGTCGTCTTCTTGCTTATGCTCGCCGCGGTAGCCTTCGTCCTGCTCATTGCGTGCGCGGACGTTGCCAACATGATGCTAAGCCGCGCGCTCAGCCGTAAGCGCGAAATGTCCATCCGCACCGCGCTGGGCGCTTCACGCTGGCGAGTGATTCGCCAGATGCTGATTGAGAGCCTCCTGCTCAGCGCGCTCGGCGGCATACTGGGCCTGGTCCTCGCGGCGTTCGGGGTGCATTGGTTCAATCTCTCCACCGAGGATGTGAGGCCTTACTGGATTCACTTCACAATGGACTACTCCGTCTTCGGCTATTTCGCCGCGCTCTGTATGTTCAGTGGGCTGTTGTTCGGGACCGCCCCCGCTCTGCGGTCCTCACGGCCTGATCTCAATGAAGTTCTGAAAGAAGGTGCGCGCAGTGTGAGCCGTCATCGTGAGGGATGGCTATCTGGTCTGCTGGTCATCTTTCAATTTGCTCTCACACTTGTGCTGCTTACCGGGGCGGGAATCTTTGCGCATAGCCTGCTCGCCAACCTCTCCATCAATCCGTCGATCCCCGCGGCGCAACTTATGATCGCGCGCATCGACCTGCCGGAGATGCGCTATAAAGACTCCGACGCGCGCCAGCGCTTCTATGACCAGTTAATGCCCCGCCTGCGAGCCATCCCGGGCGTCAGCCATGTCGCGATCGTCTCGGCACCACCAGGACTTGGCGCGGCACGTCAGCAAATCGAGCTGGAGCATGCGCCCATCGGCGAACCGGCGCGTCGTCCATGGATATCTTTGCTGGCCCAGTCCCCGGGCTACTTCGATGCAATTCATATGCCGATGCTTGCTGGTAGAGACTTCATCGATATCGACGGCGCCCCTCAACATAACGGGGCCATTCTCACGCGCGACGCGGCCTCGCATTTCTGGCCCAACCAGAACGCCGTCGGCAAACGATTCCGGCTCTTCGACGACCAGAATAAGCCGACAGAATGGATCACCGTCGTTGGCATCTCCGCCAACATGGTCCAGGAAGTTGGCTCGAATGATCCCAAGCCGCTGATCTTTGTGCCATCCCGGCAGGAAGGTTGGGATTCCATGTCGCTGATGGTTGAGTCCGCAACTGATCCCACCGCCGCCGTCCGTGCTGCCGTGCAGAATCTCGACCAGGAACTACCTCTCCGCGACGCCTCCCGCCTGAGCCAGGCGCTCGAACACCAGACGTGGTATCTCCGTCTCTTCGGAAAGCTGTTCGGCAGCTTTGCGTTCATCGGTCTGATCATGGCTTCGGTCGGCATCTATGCGGTCATCGCCCACACCAGCAGCCGGCGCACTCAGGAGATTGGCGTACGCATGGCTCTCGGCGCCAGCGTCCGCAACATTCTCATGCTGGTCATGCGGCGTGGGCTTTGGCAGATCGGTGCGGGACTTGCTCTTGGCATCGCGATCGCTATTCCGGCAGCTCGCCTCATGGCCTCGCTGCCCATCGGAGTGTCTGCCTCGGATCCGAGCGTATTCATCGCCGTCGCGGTCGTTCTCGTCGCCGTCGGTGTCTTCGCCTGCTGGCTGCCCGCACGCAGGGCAGCCTCCCTGAACCCCGTGCAGGCCATCCGCTACGAGTAGCCGTTGCTCACGTTCTTCTGCTGGCGAGAAATTCGCTAGAAGTCCTCGTCGTCCCCGATCGGCATCCCCGGCGGGGCTTCAACCGGTTTGGCGGGAACGAACTTGGCAGGATCGCGTTCGAACTCCTGGAGGCGATCGATGAGAGCGGCACGGTGAATCGCTTCGGCACTGTCCTGCGGTGCGGGAGCAGTAGTCCACTGCTTGAGAAGATCAGCCAAGTGCCAACGGGCAATGGCGCGCACCTGACTCGACGCCTCAGGATTGATAGCCAGCGCGAGCATTGATTCGAGGGCCCGGAACTCGACAGCGCGCTCCACCTCAGACGATGTGGTGTGGCCGCCCTCCGTTCGCGTGGCGACTGTGGAAGAGATGGCCTCAAGCATCACGCGCAGCGAAGGTGCGCCGGCGACACGCATGTGGTACTCGATGATCCGGGCGTCGCGAGCGGGATCGAGCAGGGCGTTGAGAGTGAGGTCGGCTGCGGACTCCGCGGTGGCGATGGGATCGAAGGTGAGGCCGGTGTGCGCAGGAAACGATTCGCGGTTGCGCGGATAACCCGGAGGCACGGGTAGCAGTATGCGCAAGATTGATTCCGGCAGCGTGAGCGTTTCAGGCGACAAGGTCTTCAGAACGGCAGTAAGTGCCTTCTTCTGTTCGGCGGGGTCAACCACTGAGGGAGCCGGGAGGCCATCGCCGCGCAGGTTGTAGCGATAGTTCAGGCCACCGATCTCTTTGATGGCAGCTTCGGTCTGGTAACGATGAAATAGATAGAGCGGCACCAGGGTCTGCTCGAGCTGGGCCAGGGGCATGCCGGGCTTGACCGCGCTTTCGCCGAAGTTCTTCAAGGCTATCGCACGCACTTCGAGCACCCGGCCGAGCTCGGCAGCGGAGTCAGCGCCGTTGTCCCAAAGATGCGCAAGCGGGCTCGCGGAACCGAGTGGACGTGCGTCCTCATCCGTAAGGTAGACTTGGCCCGCCTTGTCGGCGTCGGCAAGAATCCTGTTCAGTGCAGCCTGTTGGGCTTCTCCCGTAACGTCAGACGCGAACTGCCGGTAGCCATAGTCAATCGCCACCTTGTCCCAGGCGCCGATGTTTGCAGCGTAGGCGTGGGAAAGATCGACATTCCCGTTGGCGTCGATCGTGACGTAGGGATGTGGATAGTCCATGACGCTGTCGCCCTGAGAGACTGTCGATGCGGCGAAGTTGTGCGCCAGCCCCAGCGTGTGACCGGTTTCGTGCGCGGAAAGCTGGCGTATGCGGGCGAGTACCATTTGCAACATCGGGCTGTCTGTGGCCGATGCGGCCGGCGAGTCTTTGTATGGCGAGAGCAGGGCCTCCGCGATCATGAAGTCCTGGCGGCCGCGAAGGGAGCCCAGCGTGACATTGCCCTTGATGATCTCGCCGGTGCGCGGGTCAGAGACTTCCGCTCCATAACTCCAGCCACGGGTGTAGCGATGAACCCACTGGATGATGTTGTAGCGCACGTCCATGGGGTCCGCGCCCGCAGGCAGAATGTCCACACGAAATGTGTCCTTCGCCCATCCAGCGGTCTGGAATGCCTGGTCCCACCAGCGTGCTCCCTCCAGGAGCGCCGTGCGGATCGGTTCCGGCGCACCGGGATCGACATAGTACTGGATGGGCGCGACCGCCTGGCAATCGGAACTACACTTGGGATCCTTCTTCACCAACCGATGCCGCGTGATGAAGTACTGATCGATCGGCTCGCCGAGCGGAGCGGTGTAGTCGCGCCATGAAACGGGAAAGTAGCCTGCGCGCGGGTTGAAGCGCCGTTGAATGAAGCCGGGCGGAGGCAGCTCGATAAACGAGGTGCGCTCGCGGATAGTCATGGCATGCGCGTCCGGCGTCACGTCGCTCACAAAGTTTCCATGAGCAGGGGCATCGGAGGTGAAGGTCAGTTCGGCCTCGATCTCGGTGTTTTTCGGGAAGGCCTTTGTGTCGTCCATGACGATTGCAGAGCGATTGGCGTCCACCTTATAAGCACCCTGCTTCAGGCGCGTCAACCGTTCGGTCACTCCGTGCGCATCATTGAGGAAGAAGTCCGTCGCGTCGATGAGGATCGTGCCCTCCGGCGACTCCGCAGCCACCGTGAAGCCCCACAGAACAGAATCAGGGAACGACTGAGCAACCGCGAGTTGCTCGGCGGGGTCCTCACTCGACGATCGGAATGCCAGGTTTGGCTGCACCAGCAGCACCTTGGGCCCGCTTCGCTGGAAACGAACCACGCGGCCCTCGGCAATCTGGCCGCGGTCAAGCCCCAGGTCGTTCGACCCCGCGCCGTAAGGCAGCGAGTTGGTGTAAAGCAGGTCAGCACTCTTGCCATCGGGACCCAGGTGCGGAATTTCAAGATAGAGCTTACCCGTTCGAGCGTCCCAATCCAGGGCAAGCAGTCCGTCGAGGTGCTTCATGCCGGTGATCTTCGTCGAGAGCTCGGGCGGCCCGGATTGCCCTTCGGCCGGGGTGGGTTTCTGCGCGGTGGCGGCGATTGCAATAAGGAGCAAAGCAACAATGGGACTCAAGCGCATGCCCTCTTCTATCACAAAAACCCCGGCATGACCGGAGCGCATGAAAATCGCGTCTCGCTCGGCGGTCCAAGCGGGGCTCCGAACCCATGAGCGTTGCCGATCGAGTATGCAATACGGCCACGTGCCAATCGAGAGGTAGACTTTCTTTCGCAGACAGAAGCAGGGAGTAGCCGATGCTCAACCGCCGCACCTTTCTAAAAGCCAGCGCGGGTGTTATCCCCATGGCAGCCGCGATTAATGCTTTCGAACCCGCTTCCAGCGTAGCGGAGAACGTTCTCGCCCCCGACGTCGGACCTGCACCCAGGCTCAGTACCCTGGCGCGGCGGTTGCCCGCGATTGATCCCGCCAAGGAGCCATGGCAAAAAAGGATTCGCCGGGTGGGACAGACCAACATGACCGAGCATGACCCGGCAGTGATGAACATCGAAGAATGGGCCGACTATTGGCACTCTGCCAAGGCAGACATCGTGTTCATCAGCGTCACCGGCATCCTGGCGTTCTATCCCTCCAAGGTTAAGTTCCATCGCCATGGAAAGTACCTGGACGGCCGCGACTTCTTCGGCGAGTGTGTAGCGGCCGCGAAGAAGCGCAACATGCGGGTGGTCGCGCGGATGAGCCCCGATCTCAATTGGGGCGATGCACTCGAGGCGCATCCGGAATGGGCCATGCGCAACAAGGACGGCTCTGCGCAATTCAGCGGAGAAGAGCCACGCCTCTTCAAGACATGCATGTTCTCCACCTACATGGATGACTACGTCCCCGCAATCATGCGGGAGATCAATTCGTTGTACGATGTCGATTGCTTCTACACCAACGGGTGGCCGCCGCTGGGCAGTCTTCCTGAGTGTCACTGCGCGGTCTGCAGCAAGTTGCCGCCGGTCAGCACCGCGGCCTATTGGCGTGTCTTCACTGACCGTGTCCTGGATCTCTGGCAGAAATATGACGCCATCGCAAAGGAGAAACAGCAGGACAGCTTCTTCTTCGCCAACTCGGGCGGGAACGTGCGTGGCGGACCCAATCTCGATCGCCTCGGCAAAGTGGCTGCCTGGTTCCAGGCCGACAACCAGGGACGCACCTACAATGATGCCGCGGTGTGGGGGTCCAGCCTGCAGGGTCGCGTTTGCAATGCCGTGCTCGATGGCAAGTTTGCCGCCAACGTCACGGCCGCTTACTCGACCGGCAATCCGGGCTGGCGCAACGCCTCGAAGAATCCC
>WNGK01009482.1_pt1 | contig 17443 bp, 19 predicted proteins | sample 5400601 | NCBI WGS metagenome assembly WNGK01 (sample SAMN13153376, study PRJNA577476) | soil metagenome | isolation source: 60 cm soil or saprolite under Garry oak tree replicate 1 | place: USA:California | collected 2016-06-15
CGGGAGGTGGAGGTGCTGCGGCTGGTGGCGCAAGGCCTCACCGACACGCAGATCGCCCACATCCTGATCATCAGCCCGCGCACCGTCAATGCTCACCTGCGGTCGATCTTTAGCAAACTGAATATTACCTCACGCAATGCTGCGACCCACTTTGTTCTCGAACACCATCTCATGTAACTTCATTCAGCGTCCCTCTCGATTTCTGACCTGCTCCCATACGCTTCACCTCAACACTGATCATGCTCACACCTTTGCCTAGGTAAGGCGAGGGCCTGAAGTGGTTCCCGTCACCCACCCTTCAATGGAGGACTAGGCAAGACGAATACGTTGCTTTGCCGATGTGCAAGCCGACCCCACACAGTAGATTCTCCAGTAGCAGATCACAGACGCTACCTGCGTCTCAAGCAAGTGACTGCCAAAGGTGCTGCACCTGAGCATATAAGAACGCAAGTTAAAGGAAATTAAGCACAAGAAGGAACACGAACCATGTCGAAAAAACTGTTGGCAATCCTGGGATTAAGCTGCTTCATCACCGTGCTGCTGGTCGCCTGTGGCAACTCCGGCGCCAGCGCAGGCCCCAATCCCGTCCATATGAGCGGCACGAATTTTGTCCAGAACTCGATCACCATCAAGAAGGGCGAGCGCATTACGCTCATCAATGATGACCTTTTCGGATCACACACCATTGCGAACGGATCATGGGAAAATGGGACGGCCAAATCGCAAGACGAGCCTGGCGCACCGCAGGTCAAGGATCTGCAGATCAGTGGCTCGGGTCAAGGCACTCTTGGCCCCTTCACCACGGCCGGGACATTCCATTTCTACTGTACCATCCACTCCAGTATGAATCTGACCGTCGTGGTGCAATAAGAGAAGAAAGAAAGAGAGGATTTTCATGTATTGGGGATTTTGGGGATTTGGACCAGGTCTCTGGGGGGTCCTGGGAGGGCTCCTCATCTGGGGCCTGATCCGCTGGTTCGCTTCCGGCAACAGGTGGAGGCACTCCTACCATCCTAATCAGCCGCCGGGTGCGCCTTCCGCGTTAGAGATCCTGCGTCAGCGGTATGCGCGAGGCGACATCGATGCAGCCACCTTCGAGCAGATGCGCGAGAGGCTCGAGCACACGGATGGGCCGAGGGAGCAGTAGCCGTGCTGGGAGCTGCGGGACTGCTTCCTGCATGACGAAGCGCCTGTTGGCAGAGCTCGACCCGGCTTCCACGCCTTGTGGCACTTCCTCCCGCCGTCCGAAAGGGAGCGAGGGAGTGCCGCACATCAGAGAGACACTGAGTTGGCGATCTTCCAGGTGCGGTTCCCGTTCTATCGCAAAGCGCAACATCGCGCTGACCACGGAACGCCCTGTGTGGATCGCAAGCGGGAAGAAGAGCAGTCACAAGCTATTCACCTTTTATGGCCCTGAGAATCAAAGAGAAGGGAGAATGCAAAGTTAGCATTATGATAAAGGAAGAGCATGCCAACAAGCCAATGAGACAGAAACGCCAGCGTAAAACACTGAAATTGTGGTCGAGATTGCAAGTGCATATGACCACTTCGTATGTGGGAGTGTCCGTCGTCACTGCCTTGATGATAGAACTTCTCCTGTTTTTGATTTTCTTCGTCGTTCTCTCTCCTCTGATAGACCAGAATGTCCAGGAGACAGCGAGACGGACTGCGCAAAGCTATGCGCTGGAGGCGGCTGACCAGGGCGGTGGGGTTACCCTTAATCCGCAATCGACCTTTCAACCAGGTCAACCCTTTTCACTCGTTTTGCCTGGAGGAAATGGCTCACAGCAGACACCTTACATCCAGGCACGTGCGCATGCTCCCCAGATGGGAGAGGTCGCGCTGCTGCTTACTCCCACCGGTCAGATACTCGCCAGTTCTTCCCCTGCGCGTTACCCTATCTCAACACCTGTCGCTCAAGTGCTGCCGGAGCAGAAGCAACTCATACGCAACGCTTTGGCAGGGAGAGGAGGAAGCAAGATTGAAATTACAGCCCAAGGTCATATTGTTTCCGCCACAGAGCCTGTCTGGAGCAAGAATAGGAAACCGATCGGAGTGATTTATGTCCAGGTGACATCAATACCCTTTGGTGGAAACATCCTCTCGTTCATAGGGTTTTGGCTCGCTACCGGGCTGTTCTGGCTCCTCCTCACAGCACCTGTCGGTGCTCTCTTTGGCGTGTTGACCACGCGAGGCCTGGTACAGCGCCTCCTCCGCCTGGTGAATGCCACAGCACAGTTCGCCAATGGTGACTACGCGCAGCGGGTTCAGGTCAAGAAGCCAGACGAAATTGGGCAACTGGAACAGCAGTTCAATGCTATGGCACAACAACTGGTCGAGAGTATGGAGCAGCGCCAGGTACTGATTGAGCAGAATGCACGTCTGGAGGAACGTACACGCATTGAGCAAGAATTGCGTACTGCTCGACTTATCCAGCACTCTCTCCTGCCCAAAGAGGTACCCACGCTTCCCGGATGGCAGATTGCGACCTACTATCAGGCGGCAAGAGAGGTCGGGGGAGACCTGTACGATTTCCTCACGTTTGCAGATGGTCGCCTGGGGTTAGTGATCGGCGACGTTGCCGATAAGGGCGTGCCGGCCGCTCTGGTGATGGCCAGCACACGCAGTATGTTGCGAGCTGCTGCGCAGGTGACGGATTCTCCAGGTGAGGTGCTGGCTCGGGTCAACGATCTGCTCTATGCTGATATGCCTCCAAAGATGTTTGTGACCTGCTTCTATGCAGTGCTTGATCCAGGCAGCGGCAAGCTTCACTATGCCAACGCAGGGCACGATCTCCCATATCAACGGGATGCGGGTTCGGTGTACGCATTACATGCTACAGGCATGCCGCTTGGATTAATGCCGGGCATGCGTTACGAGGAGCAAGAAGTGATCGTAGCTCCTGATGAGAGTATTCTGTTCTACAGTGATGGCCTGGTGGAAGCGCATAACTCCAGGGGAGAGATGTTCGACTTCCCTCGTCTACAAACATTGCTCAAAGAGCATGCTGATGGGGCATCGCTCATCGACTTCTTACTGAGCAAACTCAAATCCTTCACCGGAGAAGGATGGGAGCAGGAAGATGACATGACGCTGCTGACCCTCCAAAGAATGCCCGAAGTGCTCTCAACGAACGAACGACAGAGAGAACAAGCTGTCACGAACTCATGGAGAGGAGGTCTCTCATGAATGAAACCAGCGCAGGGCGACTTGTGCTAGCGCAAAAGCTTGCGCCTCACTACTGCGCCAACCCGAAAGTGGCGGCCGTGGCCGTCACAGGGTCGGTCGCGCTGGGGTATGCCGACCGCTTTTCCGACCTCGACCTGGCGGTCTTCTGGTCTCTCGCACCGACGGTCCAGGAACGCAAAGAGATCATCAAACGTGCCAGGGGAAGACACGCACAGCTGGCTGCCTCTCACGGGGAGGAGGCCTGCTGGTCGGATACCTACGAGGTTGATGGGATTGCCATCGACGTGCGACATATGGATGTCGAGACCACCCGCCGTCTCCTGGCTGATGTCCTTGAGCGCTCTGATCCTTCGTTGTCCAAACAGCGACACCTTGCTGAGCTCCTCTCGGCCCTGCCACTTGCCGACTCCTCTGCTGTGCTGACCGACTGGCAGAGCCGGGCGAAGGTCTACCCACGTGCGCTAAGCGTGGCCATGGTCCGGGAACACCTGCGCTTTCTTCCCGCTTGGGAGCGGGAACGGCTGGCCGAGCGCAGCGAACTGCTCGCCCTCTACGAGTCCTTCTGCACCGCACAGAAGCAGATGCTGCTGGTGCTCATGGGGCTGAACCGCCTCTACTATCCTGGCTGGCAGTGGATGGATCGACTGATGGCACAGATGCACATTGCTCCCTTCAAACTTGTCCCGCGTTGCAAACAAGTTTTTGGTATCGTCAGCATCGACCCCCTGGCCTCGGTGTACCAGCTGCATGACCTCATTGAGGAGACCTTCCACCTGGTACAGACCCAGTTGCGTGAACTTGATACCACCCAGGCACGAGCCCGCTTTCAAGGGCGACGCCGGGTCTGGGAACGTGTCCCGGATGGACTCCTGGAGGAATCCTGAGCACCAAGGAGGCTGTGAGGGACTCGATCTCGAAAAGTGGTCAAGGACGACAGACAGCAATTGGTTGACACGCAACCAGAATAGTGCTATGGTAGCCGTACCTGCTGCTCTGAGCAGCACGAAGTTTCCAGCAGAGAAGAGCAGAAAGGGATGGATATGGCCAGCGCGACAGCGAAGCTCACCACAGGGTGGTGCTTTCGTTCCCGCTATGCATGCGTTCACGCGTTTCGTGTCGCCCAAGGCCGTACTCTGCCCTTTTTGGGAGAACATGGTGGCACGAAGCTGGAGATAATCTGGTAGAACGTCGCATCGACAAGCCGTGGGTGATACACACAGATCTCGCCCACGGCTTTTCTTTTTCCTTCCATTTCTCAGGTGCGCGCAAGCCGTGGGCGAGGAGCAAAATCCGCCTACGGTTTTATTGCGTTGTCTGCAAATGACAGACAAGCGAGAATGGGGTCTTTTTCCTGATGAAATCTGACAAACACGAAACGATCTCTGCGCCTCTGTGGCGTAATCACAACTACTTGCTCTTACAGGGCGGGCAACTGGTTTCGTTTCTTGGAAACCAGCAGCAATTCATTGCGATCCCGCTCCTGGTCCTAGCCCTCACCGGATCTGCTGTCCAGGCCGGTCTCGCTGTGGGATTGAGAACCATTGCCGCTCTTGTGGTGAGCCCGCTGGCGGGGGCGTTGGTGGACACATGGGACAGAAAAAGGACCATGAAGATCTGTGACGCCGGGCGTATGCTGCTCACGCTCACTCTTTCTCTGGCCTTCTGGTTCCACGTGCTGACCATGCTCCAGATCTATGCCGTGGTGACCTTGGCGAGCGTTTTCGGTACGCTTTTTAGCGTCGCGAATACGGCCGCGCTGCCCAATGTGGTGACGCGGGAGCAACTCCCGGCCGCGCTTGCTCAAACGCAGGCGGCGTATGCTGGTGTGCGCACTGTTGGATCACTGCTGGGCGGCATGCTCTATAGTCTTGGAAGCGCCTTGCCCTTTCTGGTCAACGCCGTCTCCTTTGGCGCATCGGTGTGTTCGCTCTCGCTCATGCGCGGTCATTTCCAGAGCAGCAAGCCTCGGGCCAGTCAACCGCTGCACATGGCCATCACCGAAGGGGTTGAGTGGTTATGGAAGCAGCCGCTGCTCAGATTTCTCACCCTTGTGAATGGGGCTGATAGCTTGCGCTATGGCGCGGGTTACCTGGTCATTCTGGTGCTCGCAGAGCAACTGCATGCTTCCTCTGTCGGCATCGGTGCGATCTTTACCGGGGCGGCTGCAGGTGCTCTTCTGGGCAATCTGGTGAGCAGCCGGGTGCGTCAGCATATGAGCTTTGGGAAGATTGCGATCAGTATGCTCTGGCTCGAAGCACTGATGTTTCCCCTCTATGCGGTCGCCCCCAATGCCATCGTCATGTGCTTCATCGCAGCCGCAGAGGAGTTTGTGGGTCCCATGTACACGGTTTCGCTCGATACCTATCGGCTCATGGCCACCCCTGATACCTTACGTGGTCGCGTTAGTAGTGCTGTGCAAGTGGTAGTGCAGGGAGCTGGGTCTGTGGGAGCGATCCTTGGAGGGATCTTGATTCAAGACGTGGGCGCGCAAGGGAGCGCGCTCCTCTTAGGGGCATGGCTACTGGTGCTGGCTATGGCTACCACCTTGAATAAACAGGTTCGACACGCAGCGCTTTCAACCACTGCTTCAGCAGCTGTCCCATAGAAGCACATGGCAAGAGAGGCACCTTCTTGGGAGGAGGGAAAGATGGACTCGCCAGAAGCTGGTCCATCTTTGTCTGCACTACCAAAGAAGAAGGAGAGCATGAGGGTCGAATCGTAGGCAGCGTTTCAGCTGCACAGACTGGTTCCCGAACATGTGCTATCCTGTTTGGGAACTGGTGTATGTGGCCCAGCCGGTGATGCGCATGAAGAACAAGGACGAAGCCATTCCGCCTGCTCGCGTCTGAAGCTGCTCTCCCTTCCAGCCCTCCTGAGCTGCTCTCCCATCGGCTGGCCGTCTTGACTGGTGGGCTACGTGATCTGCCAGCACACCCTGCGTGCTACGCTTGTGTGGACTACGATTTGCTCTCAAAAGAAGAACAGCGACTCTTCCGCCTTTGCTCCCTTTTCGTCGGGGGATACACTCTAAAGGTGCAGACCAGCCAATCCTTTCGCCTTATTTATCATCCCTGACGAGCAGGCTGATCATGAGCGGATGCGCGTCCTTGTCTGAGCCAAGCTTGGGGAGCAGGCCTTTGCCCAGGCCCTGGCCCAGGGGCGAGCGATGACGCCAGAGCAAGCGTTGGCCGCCCAGGGGCACACCGTGCTCGCCAGTCACCCGAACGCCCCTGCCTGTGCGGACCGCCAACCGATGCCTTCCCCCTCTGCTACGGGCGACCTGACCGAGCGAGAGGTGGAAGTGCTGCGGCTGGTGGTGCGAGGACTCAGCGATGCCCAGGTCGCCCACATCCTGGTCATCAGTCCACGCACTGTCAATGCGTACCTGCGCACCATCTATAGCAAACTGGGGATCACCTCGCGCCACGCCGCGACCCTCTTTGCCCTCGAACACCATCTCATCTAGCTTCATCCTGTTCCGTCCACACCTCACCTGCTCCCACACTCCTCGACTCACTGGTGACCATACTCATACCCATACCTAGGTAACGCGAGAGCCGTGAGGTGGTTCCTCGTTATCTGCATCACTCTGAGACTAGGCAACACGAATACGTTGCCTTGCCGATGTGGAAGCCGGCCTGGTACGGTAGACTCTCAGTAGTGGCGAAAGGAGAGAGAGACAGGCGCGAGCAGTGCAATCACGGATGCTCTCCGGAAAGGAAGTGACGTATGGGACTGATGATGTTCTTACTGCTGGTCCTTCTTGTCGATCTCGCAGCTCTCAAATGGGGGGCTGACAGCCGAGAAGGCAGAGATCGTCCTGGATGGGAACGACCCAGAGACTTTCCTCTCAAAGCGAGAACCCGATGACAAGCCAGGAGGCGTTCGCAATCCTCCTGACCTCTCTGAACCGACTGTTTGCAATGGAACGTTCCAGAAGAAAGGACGCACAATGAATACACAGATTCAGACTTCGGAACAACTGACAAAAGCAACATACGCAGAGGCAGGCGCTTCTGAAATGGACGAGCTTGTCCGGTACAGCTTTACCGCTGAGGAAATGGCTGCGCTGCTCTGGCTCAGGGGCTGGTACCAAAGTGGTGGTAGCGATCGCATGCAGCTCGTGCGCCACTGGGAATTCCTCAAATGGCTGGTCGTAACGGGCAAGCTAGCAATATAAGGAAGAAGAGGATATCGGATGATAACAAGGCAATTAGAAGGCAAAGTGGCGCTCATCACGGGCGCCAGTCAGGGCATCGGCGCGGCGACAGCACACCTGTTTGTACAGGCCGGTGCAGCCGTGGTGCTGGCCTCCCGCAGTGAGGAGGAGCTGGCACACCACGTTGAAGCGATCAAGGCCGACGGGGGTGAGGCGATGGCGGTCAAGACGGATGTGGCCGATGCCGCCTCGGTCGAGCGCCTCGTCAGGCGCACGGTTGAGGCCTACGGCAGGCTCGATGTCGCCGTCAACAACGCCGGCATGGGTGGAGGCAACATGCCACTGGTGGAGGTGAGCGAGGAGCTGTTTGACCGGGTCATCGCGACCAACCTCAAGGGCGTGTTCCTGGGCATGAAGTACGAGATCCCCGCCATGCTGGCCTCTGGAGGAGGCGCCATCGTCAACCTGAGTTCCACGGTGGGACTCGTGGGCCTGGGAGGCCCCGCAGGTGGCATCGCTCCCTACATCGCCAGTAAACACGGCGTCGTCGGCCTGACGAAAGCGGCCGCGCTCGAATATGCCAGGCAGCGCATTCGCGTCAATGCCGTTGCCCCTGGCACCACCCTGACCCCGGTGAACGAACGCTGGATCGCCGATGAGCAGACCCGGCAGCGCATCACCGCTGGGATACCGCTGGGGCGCCTGGCCGAGCCATACGAAATTGCTGAGGCCATCCTCTGGCTCTGCTCCGATGCGGCCTCTTATGTGACGGGCGTGACGCTGCCGGTTGACGGCGGCTATGTCATCCCGTAAGGAGAACGAATCATGGAACTCACGATTGTCAACGCTGATTCGAAGTACACTGCCGTCAAGCTCATCGAGCCAACGACACTTGGCTACATTCACATGGCGGCAGAAGTGGCCCCTCGCCGGCTGCCCTTCCTGCCCAATGGGCGCGGGAAGTCCGCGCTGCTGAGGAAGTTGAAGGAGCTCGCGCGCCAACTGGAGCGCCTCGATGCTGTCGAGCGAGCCACAGTGTTTGACGCCCTGGCCTTTGCGCCACCGAGCGCCTATGTCCAGGAGCACAGAGACGCGGTGCACGTGGCACACTTCGATATTGTCGTGCTCATCGAGACGACGGGGCCTGCGACCACACGAGAGGTGCAGAACACACCAGCGTATCAGGCACTCGTAGATGCGTTGAGCAGCAACGCCAGGCGGATGCACGTCATCGCCGCTCGGAACGTGAAGCACATTGGCGATGTCGACAGGAACAGGAAAGGCCTGTTCCTCTTCAACTACTTCGTGGGCGACGATCCGCAGGTGACACTGGAACTCTGGGACTACCTGGCCGACTGGTACGAGGTAGAGACGGGGCTTGCAACCTCCGTCCTGCTCGCGCCGCTAGAAGGCGAGCACTCAGACTATCGCATCATCAATTACGCCCAGTGGGAGGAGCGTCTCCCACACGTGCTCTGGCGGCAGCTGTCCAAGAAGAGTTTCAGGACCTACATGCTGGCCAATCTGGCGGCCAATCGGGTGGGCGCCATGGCCGTCTTGTACCGGCTTGCTTGATTGCACGCGAATCCAAAGATGATGTTCCCTGGCCGGGAGGGGCGAGGTAGCCTGGTTCGTCAATGCAGGCGTGGGAAGGCTCCGGCAGCCCACCATTTATCCCAGTACAAAGGTGATCACAAAGTGATTCGAGGATTGAAGAAACCATCAACTGACGACAGAAAGGAATGACACAATGAACCAAGAACATGCTGAACAAGAGGTAGCGCGTCTGGCAGACGCCTGGGCAAACGCCGAATTGCGTAGTGATACCACGCTGCTTGGGCGTCTCCTGGCGGATGACTATATCGGGATAGGACCGCTCGGGTTTCTGTTGACCAAGCAGGAGTGGCTCGCCCGACACGACGCTGGTGACTTGAAGTACGAAGCTTTCAACCTGGACGAGGTCAAGGTGCGGGTGTACAACAATGATGCAGCCGTCTTGACGGGCCGTCAAGCGCAGCAAGGGGCCTATCGCGGCAACAGCATCCCAGGTCAGTTTCGCATCGCACTAGTGTTTGTCCAACAACAAGGGCAATGGCAACTGGTGAGTCTCCAGCTAAGTTCCATTGGTCAACCACCCAATTTCGCGCGGTCCTAGTGCTCCATTCCTCAAAGGGACTACAATAAGAAGTGGAAATGTTGCTGAGAGGAAGGAACAGAGAGATGCCTAAACAGGTCAAAGCAAGAGCTCCGCAGAATGAGCGAGAAGAACGAGCAGTCCACAAACTAGCCCGCAGCCACCATGCCCCCGCCGATTGGATTTGGCACGCACGCATGGTGGTGGAAAGCTGGGCGGGCAAGACCCCTGATCAGATTGCGGCGGACTTGCAGTGCCATCCCCAGACCATCCGCATCCATGTGGCGCGTTTCAACCAGCAAGGCATCGATGGACTGGGGGTTCAACCGGGTGCGGGACGCAAGCCGCGGCTGACCGAAGCCGAACGCAGTGTCATCGTCGCCTTGCCCAGTCAGTCCCTTCCTGGTCGTCTGGTGACGCGGCGGGATGGGACGATGGTGGCGCGCGATGAGAGCGGGTCGGCTCAGTGGAGCTTGGATGCGCTGGCACTGGCGGCCAAAGAGGCGGGCATCCGTGTCAAACGCAGCCAGATCCGCCGCCTCTCGGAAGGGGTGCGGTGGCGGCAGACGCACAGCTGGGGCACGCCGCGCGACAAGGACTTTATCCCAAAAGAACCGCGGTCGTCACCCATTACACGGAGCCACCCGAGGGCTCGACGACCATCTGCACCGACGAACTGGGACCGGTAGTGCCCCGCACCTTCGATCCGGCGCCGGGTTGGTCCCCTACCGGTCATCGCATCAAAGCGCCGCTGGACTATGGACGCGGGCCTGAGAAAACCTGGGTCTACGGGGCGTTACGCGTGCGCGACGACAAGGAGGTGACCCGCTGTGCCGCTTCGCGTAACTCCAAGGGCTACATGGCTCTGCTGGCCGACATCGAAACCGACAATCCGACTGAGGATCTCTTTATCATCACCGACAATCTCAGTAGTCATTCCAGCCTGGAGACGCGCACCCCTCTTGTCGATCACCCTCGCATCCACCATGTCTTCATTCCTACCGGGGCCTGCTGGCTGAACCTGCAAGAGGGCTGGTGGCGGCTCTTCCGCCGCGATGCGCTCGCCGGGCAAAGCTTTGCCAACCCCAAAGAGATTGAGCAAGCCACGCGCGTCGCCACCGCTCAACTCAACCTGCGGGCCAAGCCTTGGATCTGGGGACGTCCGCCTAAGACCCCTCGTCACCGTCGGCGTCTCTTCTGTTACCGCCTTTGAGGAATGGAGCACTAAGCGCAACTACAAGGCAGGCTTTCACGCTCGTTACGTTGCATAGTGATTATTTTGCAACACAAGCATACTATGATCGTCAGCGATCAACATGCGGATCACCATCGGCCTCCTCCTTTCGAGTAAGACGGCCATACCCCCAAAGGGGTAGGCCACATGTACCCCTTTGAGTGATGTTACGAGGAACGCTCGGCCCTATACTTGTAGCAGCAGGAAGCACACAGCACACCGAGAGCAATTCACCGACTACCAGTGTACCACAGGGAGGTGCAGAAAGAGACCATGATCACCCTACTCCTGGTTGATGATGAGCCCTGGGTCCGCCAGGGGTTGCGCATCTGGCTCGGCCGAGCCTCAGACATCACCGTGGTTGGAGAAGCAAGCACTGGTGCCGAGGCCATTACCCTGGCACAAGCACACCATCCCCATGTCGTGCTCATGGATATCTCCAAGCCCACGCTTGACGGGATTGCAGCCATTGCCGCGATCCGTGCATCGGTTCCTCACAGTGCAATCGTGCTTCTCAGCCTCCACGATGATGTGCATATGCAAGCACGCGCACATGCAGCTGGAGCGGTGACATTGGTCGGGAAACAGGAAGGGGTGAAGGCACTGCTGGCAGCGATACGCCAAGCGGGAGGGCATGAGCTTTCTCAGGAGAGCAATACTTGAGTAGCACGAGGGTAGCGGAAAGAGCAGGACCATGATGCCAAACATGCACAGTCCCGAGCAATTCCTCGTTGAGCACGTTCGGGGGCGTCAACGCGAGGTAGAAGAGCAACATCGACTGGCACGTTTACGCACGGCTCGGCCAGGCCAGATGCGGCGCATGGTCGGCGGCCTGGGCACATTGCTCGTGATCCTCGGTACGAGGATGAAACGCTTTGAGCAGCGGGGTGAGCGCTCTGTTTGATGCAGCATCTGAGGTGGCACCTTCATCTGAGCAGGTGAGTATCACGTGCCCGAGCCAATGCTGGCAGCGCTCGGCGCCAGTCGAGGTATTCGGACAACGAGCAGGCCTGGCCACATATGCTGGGCTGCCTGAGGGTGCGACGTGCTTGGTGCCTACTGATGAGTCAGCCAGGTGATAGACATGCGCCTGAGGAGGGCAAGCAACTGGGGCAGCTATGAACAAGCGCATTTTGCTAGGGATCGATATTAATCTCTCCCCACCAACACAACACGCGCTTCGTCTTGCCAGCGGAATTCTGGAGCACTCCTCGCAGGATCTCTCCCTGGTTCTGCTCCACGTCATTCCCAATTGCTATGACACCACTCCCACCTGGGGTAAAACGATCGGGTTTTATTCCTCCTTCACAGCTACCCTCCAAGAGCGTCTGCAGGCAGAGCTCGCCTTGCAGCGAGCCCGTCTTGTCCTGGAGGAATGCGGGATTGCGTCCGAACGCATCGAACTGCTGCAACGCGAGGGTATACCGGCAGACGAGATTGTGAAAGTGGCGCGTGAGCTGCAGGTGGACTGCGTCGTGATGGGCAGCCATGGGGACTCATTCGCGCAGAAGCTGCGGCGTGTCGTGATGGGCAGTACTTCGCGCCGGGTTGTGCAGTTCGCCCCCTGTCCGACTATCGTGGTAGTCCCGCCTGACAATCTGATAGACTGGTACAAGGAGTCCGTGATGCGCTCTCTGTCCTTGTCTGCAAGTCCCTTGTTGATCTTCACAGCCCGTGAGGTGGCGGAGCTGTTTGCTCCTCCTGATAGAACGATCGAGAGCAAGGAGATAGAGGCGGCAGCTCATGCCCTGGAGCAGTTGGCCGCTGGCGGTGTGCTCTGTGGCTATGAGGTCAAGGGTGAATGGCGCTATGTCAACGATTGACAGCCAGCTCCTGGGGTGTCATACTGGCGGTTGTGTTGCAAAAATCGTTAAGAACACGATGGACGCGCAGCTCCCTCCTTGTTGAGCTGAAGCCGCCACTCCAAACTGGAAATATTGTTTGAGCCTGGAGTTGACCGACGCAGGATTCGATCACACGGTCTTGAGTGAATTTCGCACCCGTCTGGTGGCCTTGACTGCCGAAGAACGCTTTTTAGAGGCAGCATTGACTTTGTGTAAAGAGCATGGTTGGCTCAAAGCGCGTGGGCGTCAACAGACTGACTCGACCCATGTGCTGGCGAAAATTCGTGCCCTCAATCGTGCCGAATGTGTGGTGGAAACATTGCGCCACGCCCTTAACATTCTGGCAGTTGTAGCGCCTGACTGGTTACGGAGCCAGGTGCAGCCAGACTGGCTGGAGCGTTATGGACATCGTGCTGAGGAATATCGCCTCCCCAATGGCGAGGAGAAGCGCCAACAGTTCCTGCATCAAGTGGGCCAGGACGGGTGGGGACTACTGGCTGCAATAGAAGCAGATCCAACACGTTACTGGATGCTGTCTGTCCCGGCGGTTGATACGTTGCAGCGCGTTTGGAAACAAGACTACTTGCCACAGGAAAAAGGAGGCACCTGGATTGCTGATGAGGATCGGCTGGAATCGGCGAAGCTCTTCTTTTCTCCTTACGATCTTGACGCATCGGCAGCCACGAAGCGCTCAACGCATTGGATTGGCTACAAAGTACATTTTAGCGAGACCTGTGACGAAGACTTTCCCCGGCTGATTACGCAAGTGACCACGACTATCGCGCCTATCCCAGATCGACATGCTCTTCCAGATATTCACACGAACTTAGAGCAACGGGAATTACTCCCAGAACAGCATCTCGTGGATGCTGGGTATACTGATGCAGAAGCGCTAGTCGCCGCTCAGACGGCGTATCAAGTAGATCTGGTAGGTCCAACTGCTAAAGATTATCGGTGGCAAGCACGAGAACAGAACGGCTATGCTTTAACCGATTTCGCGATTGATTGGGAGCGCGAACAAGCATGCTGTCTACAAGGAAACCTCAGTCGGAGTTGGACGCCCACCAGGACGCGCAATCAGGAGATCATCAAAATTAATTTTGGCTATGCTACCTGCGGACGCTGTCCCGTGCGCCCTCAATGCACTCAGTCAAGACAACGGACCCTCTCTGTGCGGCGACGTGAGGCGCATGTTGCTTTAGAGGCAGCGAGCCCTCGGGAGCAGACCAAGGAGTTTACGAAGGCGTATGCTCAACGGGCAGGTGTAGAAGGGGTCCATGCCCAGGGGGTTCGTCGGATGGGCTTGCGCCGCTCACGTTACATTGGAGAGCCTCGGACCCATCTTCAGCATGTCGTGACTGCGACTGCCATGAATGTATGTCGGTTGTATGACTGGTTGGAGGGCATTTCCCCACATTCTACCCCTCTATCGCACTTTGCTCGCTTGATGAAAGAGGAGCAAGGCGAACAACGCCTCGTTCGTCACCTCGCACAAACTCAAGGTTGAATCATTCGCTGCCATCTCCTGATGGTGGTACGGGATAGTTCGTTTTGTTCCTGGAGTGAAAGTAAGGAGATGAACTATGGTGACAATACAGGGTGAGCGTAATGGAGGTAGCATGTTTAGACAACGAAAAATTTTGCTTGGAGCCATCGGTACTCTGGCAGTGGGTGCGATCTTCGGAGCTGGGGCAAAACTGCTCGCAGGTGGTTCCGCGGGACCCTTTCAAGCCGATTCCATTAATAGCGGAGACACTGCCTGGGTATTGGCTTCGTCCGCACTGGTAATGGTTATGACGCCTGCGGTAGGGTTTTTTTATGGAGGCATGGTACGCAGCAAGAATGTGGTCAGTGTGATCAAACAGTCCCTGGCCATCCTTGCTCTTGTCAGTATCCAGTGGGTCCTCTTTGGCTATAGCCTGGCATTCGGCAAAGATATCGGCGGTGGGATTCTTGGCGGACTTGGTTTCTTCGGCCTGAACGGAGTCGGCTACGCGCCCAATCCCGACTACGCTTCGACCATCCCTCACCTGGCATTCATGATCTTTCAGGCGATGTTTGCTATTATCACACCGGCCCTTATTATTGGAGCATTCGCCGAACGCATTCGTTTCCGTACCCTGGTCCTCTTTGTCCTCTTATGGGCTACCCTGGTGTACGACCCCATTGCTCACTGGGTCTGGAATCCTGATGGATGGCTCCACAAGCTCGGCGCGCTCGATTTCGCGGGAGGGACGGTTGTCCACGCCAGTTCCGGATTTGCCGCGCTCGCGGCGGCCATTGTTGTGGGAAAGAGAGTGGGCTTCAAGAAAGGAGAAGCAACAGAGGCCAATAACGTTCCACTGACTATTCTAGGTGCAGCCCTGCTCTGGTTCGGCTGGTTCGGTTTTAACGCCGGAAGTGCCCTGGCGGCTTCACCTCTGGCGGTGAGCGCATTTGTTGTCACCAACACAGCTGCCGCCGCCTCAGCGCTTACCTGGATGGCCCTGAGTTGGCTTCAGAATGGACGGCCAAGCGCTCTGGCAACAGCAACAGGGGCGGTGTGTGGATTGGTAGCTATCACCCCGGCCAGTGGATTTGTTGGTCCTCTCTCCAGTATCGCTATTGGTGTGATTGGTGGCCTTGTGACCTACCTGATGCTGCTGTTCCGCACCAAGTGGACGCGGATTGACGACACACTTGATGTCTGGGCTGCGCATGGTATGGGGGGTGTGACAGGCGCGCTCCTAACGGGCGTGTTTGCTGAGAAGGTGATCAATAGCGCGGGAGCAAATGGATTGCTCTTCGGCAATCCCGGGCAACTCCTTACACAAAGCATTGCCGTTGTAGCAACAGCCGCATATGCATTCGTCATCACATTTCTTCTGTTGAAGCTCCTCGTCTTTATGGGGCTACGAGTTACCAGCAGAGAAGAGGCCATTGGACTTGATATTGTCGCGCATGGAGAAGAAGGATATCGTATTGCGCCCAGAGAGGAAATGCCAGAACTTGACGGGATCATGCAAGAGGAAGAAACGGCAGTAATACAGAAAAGCTAGTGTCATTGGTTAGAACACCTGGGGAAACCCCATATAGAGCGGAAAGCGATAGCAGAGCTTGGAAGACATCTCTGCAATGCAAAGTAGCTCGACACCTACCGGTAGTTTGTTGACATGAGCATTTTACGCAATGCAGAACAACCGAGCCATGTTTTCACTGGAGCGAAGAATCCAGGCAGAATCAGCCACCAGCAAACGAGCAAGGGAACCGTAATTCCCGATTCAACAAACTACCGGTAACTCGTGCGTTTCTTGCACCGTGAGCGGTCGGAGCGGTTCTTTTTGGGAGGTGGACATCGCTTGGTTCTTTCTTGCTTACACTCGCTCTCTGCCGGTTGGCACGACCGATCTGCTTGCCTTCAGAGTGCCTTGATCCGAGGATTTCAATGCCATGGGATGGGCTCCATCGCAGCAGCGTCACCAGGCGGTGGAAACCGAGAGAGGAGAATCGTCAACTCTCCTCTCTTCTATCACCTCCACATGCTCAATGCCTACTCACTTGCGGCCTGACCCACTAGCAGTTTCTCCCTTGCTCCTATGGTACGACGCAGAGCGCGAGAAAAGGAAGAGGGGCAGTATCAGACATCAGGTGAGACAATGCGGACCGGCGAAATCACTCTCTCCCAAAGACCATAGGCACCCGAACACGTATGCATGTCCCTTGACCTGGTGCGCTCTCGATAATGACTGTGCCGCCCATCTTTGTGACGCATTCCTGTATGGAGCTCACACCGAAATGCCCGGGGAAGGGGCCAGTCGAGTCAAAGCCTCTCCCAATCGACTATCAATTTGTAGCGGGTCCGCAGGACCGCCACCTGCTTGGCGAGGGCTGCCACCGGTCCTTCTGTTTCCAGAGACTCGGGGTGCAGTTCGAAGATGAGCGCACGCGTCTCGGCGAGTCCTGTTCAGGCTCCCTCTCCAGGCCTTCCTGGGCGGTATGGTCCCCGAGACTGATGCCGTAGAGGGCCTGTGAGACCGAGTCATGGAGCTCGCGGGCAAGGTGCTGTTGCTCCTGCAGTGCCGCCAGTTCCTGTGCCTGTTCGTAGAAGAGACGGAGTTCGCGCTCGCGACTTCGTGCTTGCTCGGCACGCCGCCGCAGCGCTGAGGCCAGCTGACTCGTCATGACCGGCGTCGCCAGAAAGACACAGAGCGTGAGCAGGTCGTCAAATTTGACGACGACAAACGTGTCAAGCGGAGGAAAGAAGAAAAAGTCAAAGGCGAGCACGGCTAGCAGTGAAGCCAGGCTCGCGGCATACAGACCACGTGTACCTGCTAATGCCAAAACCACCAGCAGATAGACAAACGAGATGGTAGGAATCCTCGGGTAGAGCTGAGCGACGGCGATCACGCTGGTGACCAGCGCTACTCCTACTATGGCCAGCGCACTATCGCTCACGTAGCGTCTCCAACGTGGCTCTGTGCTTGCTTTTGCTGCAGCAACGCGCTCAACGTGCTTCATGTCCATGCCTCTGTTCAACTCACTCGGGCAGTACTCTGGTGAGCATAGCACCAGCAACATAGGGATAGCTCAAGGCGTTTACTCCAGCTTCTTTCCGCGCTCGACAGAAAGCATGCCCAGGCGCATCGCGCACAGAGCTGCCTGGGTGCGGCTCTGCACGCCAAGCTTCGACAAGATATGCTTGACATGGGTCTTGACGGTGTCCTCGACAATCTGGAGCGTTTGTGCGATTTCCTTATTTGACTGCCCCTGGGCCAGGAGACGCAGCACCTCGGCTTCACGCTCGGTCAATGCTCCTGTCGTTTCAGGCGCCCGTACTTCACGCACGAGGTAGGCCGAAGCCTGGGGCGAGAGTTGAACCTGCCCGGCGGCAGCAGCTTTGATCG
>WNGK01012096.1_pt1 | contig 17439 bp, 14 predicted proteins | sample 5400601 | NCBI WGS metagenome assembly WNGK01 (sample SAMN13153376, study PRJNA577476) | soil metagenome | isolation source: 60 cm soil or saprolite under Garry oak tree replicate 1 | place: USA:California | collected 2016-06-15
GCATTCAAAGGCTGGAGACATCCTCTCCCCATCGAGCTTCGCTGGTAAGATTTCGTTGCCCGGTGTGATTGCCGATTTCGGGAGATATATGGATTACGCATTGCAACAGGGCTGGGTCGAAATGGAAGATAGGGAGTATCGCCTGACCGAAACGGGGTTGGCGGTAGCCCAATCAACCTAGATCACGAGAGGCTTAGCGCGCGACAAAATCGACTGTTCCATTGGAGCCTGTGGGTTTGGTCCCATTTGCGCCCGAATACCGCGCCGATGCACGCACGGGCAAGAATGGTCGCCACCGGCTGGTTGACTTGCCGCGTCAGCCCGCTGTCTCGGCTGACGCCAAAAATGCGATAGGTCTCATCGGACCACTCGATGCGATTGGTGTGGAAGTCCAGCTCGAAACTGCCGGTTGCAGCGACGCGCTGGGCTTGACCAGATGCTCGCGGCTGCGCCGCAGCTGCTGTTCGGTTTCCTGCGCCTCCGTCACATCGCGCACGCTTCCGAAATAGGCTATTGGGCTGCCTCCAGCGTCGAACAGCGGCTCGCCCTCGCGGTACAGAGTGCGGATCGCACCGTCGGCGCGGGTTGCTCGAAACTCGAGGCTCGGCACCGAACGCCTCAGTGTTGGTTGGAAAGTGTCTGGGCTCACACCGAGGATCCGGTAATATTCTTCTGACCATTCCAACTTGCCGGTTCGGCAATCGGTTTCCCAACTGCCGATTGCGGCCAAGCGCTTTGCCCGGATTAGATGCTGTTGACTCCGGCGCAGCGCGCTCTCGCGCGCCGCCACCCTTTCGGCCATCGCATCGAAGGCCTTGGTAAGCTCCTCCAGCTCGGCGATCCCGCGCTCGCTCAGTCGCCCGCCTGCCAACGTGCGGCAGCACTCACAAGGTCCTTGATGGGGCGGTCGACGCTGCGGATCTTCACGGCGGAAGTCACAGCGCAGTAGCACAACGCTACTGCCCTGGCATGAGCCGGAGATGTTCTTCATCCCCCGCCTTTTCCTGATCTTGTTAACTCGACGATGCCGTTGGGTTCGATCCGACCGTGCGGATCCTGGCGCTTTTGCGGGTTACCCCTGGTTTACCACACAGTGGTTGGCCGGTGTCCTCGCGCCTGCAGGTCGCGGAGACTACGCCGAAGCCGAAGGTAGCCGCTAACCGGCGGGGTGAAGAGTCTCGCTACCAGCGCCGGGCGTCGGAGATAATACATGTCAAGCCGCTCGACCGCAAAAGGATCGCTGTCTGACCCGACAAATCCCAGGGTCGTGGCGCAGGCAACAGAGAAATGGGCGGCTACCAGCGCCCGCACCTGCCGGTCATACGCTCCATAAGGATATGCGAAGGTCTCCACCGGCACGCCCAGGGCATCCTCGATCCGGGCCTTTGCACCGATCACCTGCTCCGACATCTCGCCCGGTGCAAGGCCTCGGAGATCGGGGTGCGACCGCGTGTGGCAGCCAGGTCTCACGCCGGCGCGCCCCAATTCGCGCAATTCCCTCCATCCCATCAGCGGTTGCCGGGCGACCCGCGCTGGCTGGCTCGGCCATGCATTCGTTCTGCCGCAGTAGTCGCTCACGACGAAGACAGTAGCCGGGAAGCCGTAGCTCGCGAGGACGGGGAGAGCGTGTTCGTAGACGCTCAAGAACCCGTCGTCGAACGTCAGCGCCACGACGGGCGCACCCGCCGATTTTGCGGAAATGACGTTCGGCAGATCCGCGAGGGCAACAGTCCGGATCCCTGATTCGGCTAGGGTTCGCATTTGCTCCGCGAAGAGACGCGGCGAGGTCGATAGCACCGAGCCGGCCTCGTCAATCGCGTGATAGGTTAGTATGGCGGCGCGGCAGCCATGGCGGCCCGGCTCAGCGGACATGCTTACAGCTCCCGCCAGGCCCGGAGGAATAGCCGACGAGCTCGCCCAGCGCCCAGCTCAGGATCGCCAAGAAGATCATCGGCATGGCCAGCACAAGCTTGCCGACGCGGCGTCGCTTTGGCAAGACTGCTCTAACGGTGCGGGCCAGAAGCATGACAGGCAGCGCCGGCCCTCCGGCGAGGTAAGCGACACGCTTAAGGCCGCGAAGCTGTCGAAGCCGCATCCCGGCGAAGCAGCGCCCGTGGTGGAACCGGCGGACGAGGAACGGCCGGAGATCGTAAGCGCAGCGATAGCGAACGGTTAACTGGGGTGCCAAGTGGAGTTGAAGCCCATCGGCCTGGAGTTGCCCGCACCAGTAAGTCTTCCAGAACTCCCCATGCGTGAACTCTCGGCCGCGCTCGAGGGTCCAGCGCTTCATCGAGATGTTGTTCCCCGGCAGCTCGGCTGCGATGCCCTCGGTCAGCGGCAACATGAACTGGCCGTAATCCGTTAGGTACGCCGCCCAGTCGACAAGTCTCTGCAGCCCGCCAGGCTCGACCGACCCGCCGATCACCGGGTATGGGCTCTCGTGAGCCCGGAGGAGAGTTGCTGCCCAACATTCATCCAGCTCGCAGCGCGTATCTGTAATCGCGATGATCTCGCCGCGGGCATACTCCAGTGCCGTCCCGAGCAGCCGCGGCAATGTTGCCGTGTCGGGAACCCTGATGCGGACGACCCCGTCCGAAGCCCCCGGGCGCTCCGGCTGCGCAGCGTCGCTCGCACGCTCGACGAGGATCACCTCCACACCCGACGCGGGGCCGCGATGCGCCAGCTCGCAGAGAGCCGGCTGAAGGTCGTCGCCGGGACCGATCGACGCGACAATGATCGAGAGGCGCGGCGCCTCCGTTTGGCTCATCGCCTCGGAGCGCCCGATCTTTGTGGACGACTTCTGACAGGTCCCACCCAAAAACTCGCAGCGCACCGGAAATTCGCAGACCGGCTCTTCTCTTCCCTACCTGCCATGACTGTTTTTCCTGCTTCTGCAAAGAATCTAGAACCATGAGCATCACTTTCGGCCGCATTTCGCGATCCGCTGCTAGACACGGGGATAGTTCGTTTGGCACCTTTGCGAATGAGCTGGGCAGACAACAGGACCCCGTATCTCTTACCGGGTTTCCACCGCATCTTCGGCGATAGTCCGCGCGAACATCTCGACCGATGCCTCCCCAGTGGACGGGCGGAACTGCGGTGATCCAAGGTATTCTGTGCGCGCGCGTTCGCTAACCCATGGCAACCGGCACGCGCTTTGCCGCTGATTCGTAGGCCCCAAGCATCAAGGCCAGCGTGTGCCGGTTATCAGCGGCATTGCATGGCGGGGTCTCACCGCGCTCAAGTGAGACGAGGAAGGTACGTAAAAGCTCGCCTGTCGCGGCAGCAAACACGTTCAATGGTTCCTTGGCCAGTACAGAGAACCGCTCACCGTGGAAGAGGCGCGCGCGGCCGCCCATCGCGAAATCGAGGCTGACGAAAGGGCGCCGCGTTGCCGGCCGGATGCCGGCGCGCCCTTCCAGTCGGCCGCCAAGCGAGGTCTCGATTGAGCCAGCGTCGCCATCGAGGCGAATGTCGAGATAGCGGTGGCGACCACGTGACAGCCTGTCCAGCGTGATGTGGGCCACTCGGTCGCGGCTGAACTCTAGCTGGATCAGGTCGAGGTGGTCCGGCCCGTTCGGCCGCCCGGCTCTGGGCATCCGTGCGCTGATCGAGGTCGGGTTCTCGCCAAAGAAATAGCGGCAAAGATCGAGCGCATGGGTTCCGAATTCCTTAGCCGTACGCTGGGTATCTCAGCCGCGCCAGCCCGCCTCGGTCTCCTCGGTTACGAGAAAGGTTTGCTGCATGCTCACAAATAGAAGATTGCCGAATTCGGGGCCGCCGAACTTTTCCTTGGCCGCCCTGTGGGTGCGCATGAAGCGGTATTGATTGTTGACCACCACCTGCCGGCCGGCGTTCCCCGCGAGCGCGATGATCGCGTCCGCGTCTTCGAGACTGTTCGCAAACGGCTTCTCGCAGAAGATGTGACAACCGGCTTGCAGCCCTTGGCTTGCGAGATCGAAGTGAGAATCCGGCGGCGTCACCACCGCGAGGATGTCGGGCTTTGTCTTCTCCAGCATTTCCGGCACGGAGGCAAATATGGGAAAGGAAAAGTCTTTTGCTCGCGCGAGGGGATCGCAGCCGCCGACGACTTGAAGGGCAGGAAGGCTCTTGTACGCGGGAAGATGGATTTGCCGCGCGGATGCGCCAAGCCCGGCGATGGCGATGCGATAGCTCATGGCAGCTCCGGTCAGCCGCGACCGAATGCGGCACCCAGCCGGACCAACATCGCACGCCGTTCATCTCGACCGAGGGATAGCCGCACGACGAATCCCAATACCAAGACGCAGACGAGCGATTTTGCGACAAGATTGAGGACGCCGAAACTCGGACGCGTGCCGACAAACGCACCCGCGAGGCCCAGTCCGACGAATAGGAGCAATGTGCCGAGACCAGCTGCGCGCCCGATTCTAAAGCCCTCTCTCGCGTAGAGATAGCCGAATGTACCGAGCGCCAGCAGGCTTGCACTCGCGAAAGCGGCGATACCCGCGCCGAGCAACCCGAGAGGCGGCACCAGGACAATCGCCAGCGCCACGTTCGCGGCCGTGCCGACCACCATGACGACGGCGTAACCCCACAGCCGATCTAGGCCGATCATCAAGACGTTGTAGACGCCGCCGATTTGGATCATCGCCTGGCTTAGCACGAACCAAGGAAGTGCATGGGCAGCTTCGACGAATTCGTGGGAATACAACACGATCACCACGAGATCCGGGTAGAGGATGGGCGGCAACGCGATGATCGCAATGGCGAAGAGGAGGCGCTTTTGAAACTCCGCCGCTTCGCGATGTTTTGTGGTTTGCGCGATCATCCGGTTGACGAGCGGCGTCAAAACCAAACCGTTCAGCGGGTTCAGTACCAGATTTATCGTCAGCGAAATCCCGATGGCCGCTTGCAGGAGGCCGGCGGTAGCTACGCCGTAATCTTCCAGCACCATCGCCCGCACGACGAGAAGCGCAAGGGGTGTGACGAACGAACCGACGTAGGAAGCGAGCGAAAGCTCGACCAGCAAGGGGTTAGCCTTCAGAAGGCCACGGACGCTCATCGGCCGTCCCGCAATGGATAGACCAAACCGACGCGCGAGATAGAGGTAGTACGAAAGTGAAACCAATACACAGCCTACTAGCGCGCCGACGAAGTATCCGAGCACGCTGAACAGCATAATGCCGGCGATCACGAAGGCCGTCATTATCGCGGCGGTGGCGACGTCCCAAACAGCGGAAGTGATGGGTCGCAAGGCAGCCGCCGGCGCGTTCCTGAAAAAGCCGTGCAGGATCATTGCGGGCAACGCTAGGAGCCCGATCGCAACGAGCGGGGCGTGAGCAGCGAGAGACCCGCTCGCCCAGCTCGGCCGCAAGGCGATCAACCCAATGCCGAGCCCGGCGCCGATGCTGCCGAGGATCAACAAGAGCCGCAGCAGGCCAGCGTAGGTTGCCCTGAATGTCTCGGCGCTCTCGCTGTGCGCTTTTGATAGAACCTTGATCGCCGCGAAGGGAATAGCAAACGCCGAAAGCTGCAGCATCAGCTGGACGAACTGATCGATGACGCTGACCACCCCGACACCGGAAGGGCCGAGGACGAGGGCAATTACCTTAGTCCGCAGAAAGAAAATGAACCCGCCGAGCACCTGAAGCGCGCCAATTCGGGCCAACAACGAGCGCATCTCAGATCGCCGCACGAACTCCCGCTTCCTTCTCGAGCAGATCTCCAAAAATTCTTGCGAAGCGTTCGTTGTTCAATGGTTCGAGAGTCGTCGCCAGCCCTAAATCCCTCACGACGTTGCTCCGGCATCCTCGGCGATGATCCCGGCGAACATCTCGACGAACGCCTCCTTGGTCGACGGCCGGAACTGCGGCGATCCGAGATACGCTCGCGCCCGCTCGCGGTACCGGCGAACCCCTTTCGGACCCAGCGATCGCAGGTATCGTTGGAGGTCGTCATAATCGCTGAAATGGCGCATATCTATAAAGCATTCCGCCGGCACGTAGGTCTCGATGTCCGGTGCACCCCGGTAGACGGGTACGGTGCCCGCGAAGAAGCAATCGAAGATCTTCTCGGTGACCCAGCCGCGGAGCTTCATGTTCTCGAAGCAGATCGCGAATGTGTACTGGCCCAGCACCTCCGCCTTGGACTGGGCCGGACCTTGGTAGACACGCCGGGCGGCCTCGAGGAGCGGGTCGGGACGCAGCCGCTGCCAACGGTGCCGGAGCCAGCGCTCGGCCCGCCGCAGGGTGGCGGGCGTCCACGTCCGCCCCACTCGGTAGGCCGGCCCGTCCCAGCCGACGCCGTACAGGTCGATCTCTCCCTGCCGCCCGAAGAACGCCAGCGCCCGTAGTCGCTCGGTGTACAGTTCGTCCACGTAGATCCGAGGCAGTTTGTTCGCATTTATCATGACGAGGAACTTCCGATCCGTTTGGTCCCAAATGCCCGCGTGGACCTCGCTGAAGCTCTGGGGCAAGCGGAACGGCGTGAACGTCACCGGTTCGCCGAGGAACCGCTCCAGCGAGCGGCTGTCGCTCCATGAGAAGACCCGCTTGACGTGTTTCTGGATGCGCGGGAGGGCCCGATAGAGCTTCGGCTCAACGATCGGGCATTCCAGGGCAAAGAACGCGCTCAGCACCGTGTCGCCCCGCGCCTCGAGTCGCTTCCAATTCGGGATCCGGCCCAGTGATACGTATATATTACGCCCCCCCGTCGGGGTCGCGGGGAGCCGGTCCGCGGTATGGACGGAGAGCCCTTGGGCCGTCAGATGCTCACGCAACGCCGCGTAGGGTGCAAGGATGCGATCGCCGTTGAGACGACCGTCGTCGACGAGGAAGAGCCGGTCCTCGAGAAAGTGGTGAGATGGGGGGTCGATGTACAGCGCAACCCGGTCGGTGCTGTTCCTCATGTCCTCGCTCGGGCGCCACCCCCGCCGGTGAGCCGCGGTGGCTCTCCTCGAGCGGCTCAGCCGACCAGCGGCGGCGGGAAAAAGCTATGCAGATAAATCTGACCAGAGAAAACGAAGTTGGCCTCCGCCTTACCCGGGAGCTTTCCAGATACTGTAAGCCGGGTCCGTCTCATTTCTCTGGTCGCAACCGATCGTCCCTTCTATTTGACACCCGATTGGAGCGCAAGTGTACCTCGCTAGCGGTAGACTCTCAACCGGGTAGTAGGCTACTTTAGATTGATGCTGTATATGGACCTACTCTGCACACGGGCGCTTATCGTTTACGATCCCTGCGTAGATCCTCTCGAATTTTCCCTTTTTCGAGTCGCGGCGGTTGGGGAGGCAACCGCCAAGCTCTCCTGCCGGCGCATTTCATCTCAACGGCTCAGAAGCAAACAGATGCTTCATGGCCGATCGGCTCGATACCGCCGCCCGGGCCGCCCTCACGCGGATGAGCTGAATCATCTGACTGGATCTAAGCACTAGCTCACTGCCTGCCACGCGTGGTCTGCTGCATGCATGCTCCGCCCAGTCGTATCGTCCCCTGTCATTCACCTGCCATCCGGCGGTTTGTATAAATCCTTGCGGCCAATCTGATATAGATGCTTTTTCGTGTGCGCAGCAACCTGCGCCACCAAACCGTCTGGAACGTCTCGATGCTTGCAAGTCGCGCACGGAGACCCCTTCGAATCAAATCCAATCATACTTCTCCGCCAAGCGGCGAGTCGTCCGGCGTAAATATCAAAGATGCTGGTGCCGGGCTTTGACAGGTCACCCACGAGATAATCTTGGTGCTGTGGAAAATCGCTGCGCAGATTGCAACACGGCATTACGCTTCCTGTGTAATCAATAACAAAAGTCTCGAATGGCTCGCGGCAGGGCCCCAGACGCTCTTGTTGAGTGTATTGCTCCATTGTGCTGCCGCGGTCAGTACCGTATTCAGCGAAGTTGATGCAGGCTGAGACAAGTTCAATGCCATCGTACGAAAATGTGCAGCGCAGCGAGCGCGGAGTCGCCCTGCGCGTCAGAATTGGAGTGCCCAATTTTTTGGCCAGCTTTTCGGTGTGCGTGTGGGCCAGTTCGAGAGACCATTTCTCTCTCCGTCTCAGGTAGAGGCTCATGTAGATTCTGTCCAGTCCCGCTTCACGCAATCGGTCCAGGACTATCGGCTTCAAATAATCGGTGTTCGTTACGATGGCGAGTTGGGCGTTCGGAATCAGCTTTCGAGCAGATTTAATACGTTCACAGAGATAAGGGATATTAGACAGTGGCTCAGAGTAGCGTGCGAATTTAATTTGCTTTCTATAATCTATCGAACCCAGCTCAGTAAAAACGTTGTCGAGCAGCTCGGCGTCAGTGAGCGTGTTGTTCTTTCTCCGGTCCATGATCACATTGGGGCAGAAAGAGCAAACTCGGTTGCATTTAGCTTGAGATTCGATTTCAACCAAGCTGATATGTTGCTTGAAGAGGTGGCGTTTTACTTCGCCGGATGCTTCGGAAAGGTCGTCAAATAGTTGCGGCTCCAGCGAACTGATCAAGTGTTTCCACTCACGCCCTTCGCGCATTCGCGCCACCAGATCGGAGGGCAAAAGGGCTTCAGTAATCTTTCCCGCCACGCTCGAAATTGCACGGCGCGTCGTCTGCACGCTGAGCGGTCCACTATGGTTTGTGCGCGCCACTAGTCTTGTTTACAAAGACGCATTTAGCGTCGGCTCTGGCCCGGGCATCCCACTGGAAGTCCAGGTTCTGGTCTTGAACCGCGAGCATATCCGATAGTCACAGCGCACTCCGTGTTGCGCAGAGGGTGAGAAGCTAGAGATCCGCACCTAGATTGTCAACACCATGTTCTGCAACACGAAACCTGGCTATTTCCGTGTCGTCGGTGCGATCTCCGCGTCGAGCTGCCAAAAGGCTCGTTTGTGCGACGCTCTGCGAGCAAAGCCCTTGCCCCATACCGGGTCATTTGGTTATCGTGCCGCGGAGCCTACGAAGCAGTCGCCCACCGCCTTGGGCACGGGCATCGGGAGCGTGTCCCGGCGTCGAGTTTTTCAGCTACTGGATCTCGGTATGCGCAGTCGGGGGCAAACGGCTTCGGACTACAAGCGACAGGATGCGGCGAGCTATGACGATGCCGCAGCCGAGTTCGATCGCCTGACCGAGCGGTTCAGTGGGCCGCTAGCCATGCGGATCCTCGATCTCGCCCGGCTGCGGCCCACCGATCAGGTGCTCGACGTGGGCACCGGGACGGGCCTCGTTGCGCTGCGCGCGGCGGCGCTCGCACAGAACGGGCGAGTCTTCGGGATCGATCACTCGGCGGGAATGCTGGAACAGGCCTCAGCCAAGGCCCGCCGATCAGGGCTGAGCGATGCCGTGGCATTCCGGCAGATGGATGCGGAGCAATTGGAGTTTCCCGACCGATCCTTCAATGCCGCGCTGTCGCTCTACGCGCTGTTTCACTTCCCCGATCCGCTGGCCGCCGTCAGAGAAATGCATCGCGTGCTGCGCCCGGGCGGCCGAGTCGTGATCGGCGTCGGCTCGCGCCCGAGCCTATTTTCCTGGAACGGCATCGTGCAGGGCACGAGGGCGGCGCCCGAGCGCGTCGCTGCCGCAAGCGGCCGATTGCTGACCGCGCCGCAGTTTCTCCTGCACCTAATGTGCGAGCACGGAATGGAGCCAGACGTGGAGCACCGGCCGAAGGGTTCGCGAACGCGGATTAAACCTTCAGGTCACCTATGCCAGCGAAGCGAGAATTCACCTACAGCAGGCCGCACCGGCGGATTTCGTTGCACTCAAGGAAGACTTTCTCGAACGGTGTCGAAGCGTCCTGGCGAATCACGGCAAGCTCATCTATCGGCACGCTGCGATGTTCTACGCCGGAATACGGGATTGAACATCGGTGTTGGGCGATGTCCCGACCGTTTCCACTTTCGCCTCGGGTTTTTCGGAGAATCTGTCGTCCTGCCGGTCCATCCGGCTGCCACCGCGCGCATGCTGATAAGATTAAGACACTCTTAACCGTCGATCCTCCTTGACTGGGATAAACATTTGCCGTCACGGTACGCTCCGGTAGACGGCACCGTATCGTCAACCTGAAATTGAGAGCCTAAGCCGATGTCGGTACTTACGCGTATACACCGCCACGCTCGGCTCTCGTTGAGGGTGGGCAATCAGCACGAACGAGCAACACCGCCGTTCATGATCGTCTTCATCAACTCGATCTGCAACCTTACCTGTGAACACTGCTTCTATTGGCGAAATTTGAACCGGCGGGACGATTTGACGTATGAAGAATTCACGGCGCTCTCCCTCGAGCTTGGCAATTTTGAAAACCTTAATCTCTCGGGTGGCGAGCCGTTTCTGAGACGGGAGTTCGGCGACATTTGTCTGCTGTTTACCGAGAACAACAGCGTCAAGCGGATCTACGTGCCGACTAACGGCTACTTTACCGACCGCACCGAAAAGCAACTGCGGCGGGTTTTCCAATCCCAAACGCTTCAGAGCTTTGTTTGTGAGATCTCTCTCGACGGAATGCCTGAATACCACGATAAATTTCGCGGCAATCCAAGATCGTTCAGTAGAGCGATGGAAACCTACGATATGCTCGCGCAGATGCGGCAAGAGGAGCCCCGGCTGCAGATCCATGCGAATACCGTAGCGATGAGCGAAAATATGGATGAGATTTGGAGCCTTACGGAGTATTTGCACGATCGGTGCCCATCGATGGAGCATCACAATCTTGCCATCATCAGGGGTGACCGGAAGAACCCTTCGTTGCAAGGCCCTGCGTTAGAGAATTACAGAAATCTCTATCGGCATGTCGCTCAGGTATGGAAGGACAGGGACGATAGCCGGTTCGGCGCCGTGGTGGAGCCCATGCTGCAGTGGGCGAAACTAAAAACGATCGAGTCCGAGTCGCAATATGTGCCGTGCACCGCGGGCGTTTTGACTGGCGTCGTTTACGCCAACGGAGACGTCAGCGTCTGCGAGAACCACGCTCCGTTGGGTAATCTACGCCACAAGACCTTTTTCGAAATCTGGGACTCCGACGAAGCTAAAACTCTCCGCGCGCGGATTAAGGCCAGGGAGTGCTACTGCACCAACGAGGTGTTCTTGTGGCCCAGCATCGTTTTTCAGCCTGTTCAGCTCGCCAAGGCAGCGATCGGAGCAAAACGCATGGGAGCAAAGCTCCACTGATTTCACATTATGCGGCCCTTTGCGCGCTCACCGTTGGAAGCATCAGCTCCAGATAACGCCTCGTAACAAGATGCCAGTCGTAAGTGGCGGCCCGCAAGGGCCCGTCTTGCGACATTTGCCGCCTGAGGGCAGGGTCGCTCAACACCCTGTCGATGCCTTGCTTCAGTGTGGCAATCTCCGCGTCTTCGAGGAGGTGAGCGACTCCGCCGGCAAATTCCGGAAAAGCGGTGTTGTTGAGCGTAATGACCGGAGTTCCGCACGCCATCGCTTCCAATACCGGCATGCCGAACCCCTCATACGAGGAAGGATAAATAAAGAGGTCGGCGGAATTGTAAACCAAGGGCATCTCCTGGTGGCTGACGTAGCCCAATACAAATGCTTCTCTCGTCAGTTGCTCGCTGACGATGACCTGCCGGAATGGAGAAGTGCCGGGGAGATCCGCACCCACGATCAACAACTTGTGAGGTACTCCCTTCTCCCTCTTTAGCAAACCAAATGCTTTGATCAAGGAAGAAAGGTTGCGCCTCTCGACCGGTTTTCCGACGTAGACGATGTGAGGCGTGTCCGAGCCAAAAGTTTTCACTCGCCATTTCGCAAGGCGCTCTCGTTCCGGTATCGGGCGGAATAGCTGCGTATCGACACCTTCCGGGACGACGTGGATCTCTTCCGGTCTCATTCCGTAAAAGCGCACCATGTCCCGCTTACTGAATTCGCTAACCGTACAAACGACGGTAGCCCGCTTCGCGCTCAGCGAGTAAGCGGCTCTCGCTTTGTTTCGAATCCACCAACTGAATGCCTGTGGATAGCCCTCATAGGAACCGTGATGGATCAGGAAAGTGGGGCATCGCGCAAAAAAGGGGATGATATAGCTGGGACAAAATAACAGATCCGTGTCTCCATGGGCCCGAAGCAGCGTTAACTGCTCCCACATCGCCAAGGGCAGCGGAGAAGCCAGTACGACATTTTTCGCACAAGAGGGCAGCACTACCTCTTCGGCGATGGGCGCTGGCGTGTAGACTCTGAACTCCTCGAAAGGATGGTCCACCTCCGCCATACATCCGAGGACGGCTTCGATGCACCGGCCTACCCCGGAGCGCTTGCCGACCAGACGGATCCCGTTAACACCCAGAATCACTGTTCCGAACTCAATATGTCGGGCGGCTCTAGATCGGCGAAGAATTGCCCCGGCGAGCCACAGCCAGGATCGCCGGAGAAACCATAATCAAGAGCCATCTGAACAGCAGGAAATTCGCCAGCCAAACGTAAATCCTCGCACCGACCCGCTCCACACCCTTAAGATTGGCCCAGTCGGCTGGCGTGACGACCGGGAGCGAAAATCTGACCGAATTGAACCCCGCCTGTTTGAGCAACTTTCGCAATTCGAAGCAAGAAAGGAGATGCTTCTTTTCATAAGCCATTCCCCGCCTCCATTTGATGTAGGCGGGCATCCAGCGCCGAGGCATAAAGCCAACCCCCCACACCCGGACGTGCGGTTCGGGCGCGAGTGAATATCGGTTCGCCGTCCACACAAAGATGCTGCTGTCGCGCTTGGTAACTCGTCCCATTTCGCGGATCGCAGCCCCGGCCTCGGAAACATGCTCGAGTAAGGAAACCGAGGCAACGGAATCGAAGTAGCCGTCAGGAAAAGGCAGGAAGTCCGCACAGCAGCACACCAGATTCGGCTGCAGTCCGGCTTCCAGCAATCTCTTTCGCGCAATCAACAGCCAGCGAAACGCAACGTCGCAGCCGACAGTGAAACGGAACGATTGTTGCGCAACCTTGACGAGGGCCGCAGTGCCGCAGCCCACATCGAGACAGCTTCCGCCACGCCCTATTTTGTCCTTGTAGCCTTCGATCCGCTGCTCGTCGGTGAGCACGTGGCGAATGAACCGCTCGCTGAGATCGGGTGGAGTGGGCGGATAAGTCGGCAGAGACCAGTAATAGCGCACCAATTCCACGAAGTTGAGCCGTTCGGCCTGGGCCTGGATCTTTTCTCCCTTGCGGTAATCATCCTCTAGGGGGATCAGAGGATCCTCATACACTCGCAGGTCAGGAATCCCCAGCACGATCGGGTACGCCCTCCGACACTGTCGACAGACCAGTTTGTTCGGCTGCAGCGACGGAACGCTTTTGCAGACCGGACAGCGCAGGATATCGAGAAAAGTCCGATGCGGCGCCGGGATCGGCGCATCTACCGGTACGGCAGTCTGCGATAGTTTGTCGAAGTCCATTTGCGACCGGAGCGTCCTTACCGGGTCTCACGACGCGTGCTTGATGCCGCGCATGGCGACGCGCTCGTACGTTGCCATTGCCTGTTCACACCAAACCCTCCGCCCGAAACGATTGACGACACGGCGACAGATATCCTCAGCGTCGAACGAATCGCGCTGCCGTATCGCTTGCATAATGCCTTCGGCCAATGCGGCCGGATTATCCGGTTCGACCATGACGCCATCGGCAGGCGTCACGAACTCCTCGGGCCCGCCGCACCGCGTCAGAATGAGCGGCGTGCCGCACGCCAGTGCCTCCGCCGCAACAGAGCAGAACGTCTCTCGCCGCGCGGACGATATGACAACGAAGGCACAACGGCGCATCGCCTCGGCCACAGCCGACGGATCGGCTCCGTTCTCAATGCGAACCGCCGACTGGAGTCCGAGCGAGGAAATCAGCTCGTGGATCTCGCGACGATCGCTCGCATACGCGCGAAAAACATTCCCCGACAAGATCCGCAAGCGCAGGCTCGGCATGCTGCGGCGGGCTTCCGCCAGAGCGCGCAGCAGCACGTCAACTCGTTTGACTCTGCGGATGACCCCAACATAGAGGAGCTCGTCCGGATCGCGCCTGCGCGGCGCCGGCGAAAAGACCACATCGTCGACGACGTTGGGCAGGACGGCGGTGTCAATGCATCCCTGGCCGTAGGCGTCGATCTCTCGGCGTAGGAAATCGCTCACGGCGGTCACTAGACGGATCCCCGGCAGCGCCGCGTCGACCTGCGAGCGGACCCTCGGCTGGTCGACGAGCCAGGGTGTCCAGAACGCGTGTTCCGAAGTCATTACCGGGACGCCCAGTTCTCTGCCGAGACGGCTCGCGACCACGCCGTCCGGGGATATGAAATGTGCGTGGATCAAGTCAAAGCACCGCTCCCGGTGGAGGCGGCGGGCGAGCGCAAGCACACGCGGAAGCGCAAGGCGCGCGTCGAGTCCATGGGTGTGGAACTCAATAGATCCGGGAACGCGCGGGAAATACACCTCGATTGCACTCCGACGCTCCTGCCGCGGAATGCGCCTGAAGCGGGCCACTGATTGCATCGGGACGAATGGTGGCACCCAGGGCGTGGGCACGATGACGCTGACATCGGCATCCTGAGCCGCAGCATCGCACATGCGCTCGACCCAGAGCCCGCGCTGCGGCGCAGCCTCCGTCGGGTAGTTCCACGAGAGAACGAGGACGCGCAGTCGCCGTCCTACGACCGGCATCGCAGCACCGGACGTCGAGGGCGATCTCCACTCACGACATGGCGCGATGATACCATGGGTCAACCAAATTAGCGCGCCGGCGATGACTTGTCGTGCCAGCGTTGGTACATCAGCTGGGCAATGCTCTCGACTCGCGGTAGTCGGAGCAGCCCCCACATGCCCATCGTGAGCGCCAGCAGCCGCCACCGCTGGACCTGCGGGGCACGCAGTATCGCGGGAATCCGTACCTGGTTCAGCGCGCGCCGCCCCTCGGACAGCTCATCCTTGATGTAACAGCTGATGGCGGCCATCAGACGGTCTTCCGAGCGATGCGCCTCATAGCTGACGAGCGCTCGGTGATCTGCCAAACTGCGATCCCCCGCCGCCAGCCGTTCGTCGAGGATCATGAACAACTCCTCGGGTGAAGTGCGGAGGCGATCATGGTGCTCGGATGAGCTGCCGTGAAAGCGTCGATACTTCATCAAGTGGGACTGGAGTACCGCGATCGGATAGTGGCGAGCAATGCGTAGCCACATATCGAGATCGGACGCAATCCCGTACTGCAACTGGTAGACTCCGACATCGCGGTGGACCGAGGCGCGGACCATCGCCGTCGGGCATATCATAAAGCGGTTCTTGTACATGAGCAGCGCGTTGAGCACCGTCCGGTAATCGAGCGGCTTCTCGCCGCGGACCTCCGGCTGGAGCGGCATGCGGCGGTATTCCAGGCCTTTCTCATCGATCAGGATGGCCGAGCAGAAGACCGCTCCGACCTCCGGATGCGCGCCGAGATACGCGACCTCCGCCTCGACGATTGTCGGCAGGTAGATGTCATCGGCATGATAGGTCGCGATCAGATCGCCCCGTGCCCGCGCGATACCGACATTCACATTATCGTAAATTCCGAGGTTATTCGGCTGCCTGACGTAGGTGATCCGGCCCGCGTACTCTGCCGCGATCTCGGGGGTTGCGTCGGTCGAGGCATCGTCGAGCAGAATGATCTCGATGTTCTGGTAAGTCTGCGCGAGGAGGGAGTCGAGCGCCTCGCGCAGGAACCGGGCAGCGTTATATGCCGGGACGATGATCGATACGAGCGGCAGCGTGTTTCGGCCGGTGGATGCCGGATATTGCTCCGTCACTGCCGCTACGACCTTCATCCCGGAACAATGAAGATCAGACGCTGTCGGTGTTCGGGATGCGCGAGATATGGCTCGATCCAACCAAGCCGCCTCATCGTCTTTGGATCTTCAGGCTCGCCAGATAGCCTAACGCCTCGCCGACGACCCAAGCGAGGAGAAACACCGGGAGCCAAAACCAAGCGGTCGCTAATTGCTTGCGCAATGCGGGCTTGCCGAGCGCACGCCGTAGAATTCTACTCAGCACGAGCGGGAATACTCCGGGCGCGAGCAGCACCAACAGCAGCCTTTGGGGAAGGGGGCGCGAGCTGGCACGGGCGAGGCCGAACTCGCGTCCGTGCGCCAGACGTTGGCCCATGTACTGACGTGCGCTGTAGCGATTGCGGTGAACCACGCGCAGGCTGGGATCGAGCGCCAGGTGCAAGCCCTCCGCACGGAACCGGTCGTGAAAGGAGGGCTCCCAAAACCCGCGCTGCAGCAGATCCCGATGGCGCAGCAGGTCCGATCGGCGGTACAGGGCGTTGTCGGCGGCTGGATTGTGGACCTCGCGTTTCGCCTGCGGCGGCGCGAACACCGCATAGCGCTGCAGGAAGATCGCCCGGCCCTTCGCATCGGCTTCCGGGTCGTTCTCGATCGTCCCGGCGAGGACGGCGGTCTGTCCGAGATCGGCGGCGAGGAGCGCGTCGACCCAGTCGGCGGCGGGGATACAGTGCGCCGTGGTCGTGCCGACACGCTCGCCGCTGGCTGCAAGGATGCCGTCCCGCCACAGATGCGGGATCAGGCTGCCTTCCGGGCTGCAGACAATCCTTATCTGGTTTCCGCCGAGAAGCGCGGGAACATCCGGGTCCGCCGGTGTATGGCAGACAATCAATTCCATCTCCGGGCGCGCTCCGGGCCGCAGCGCGCGCACGATGTCCGGGAGATTATCCTGCGCGTGCTGCACCCCAACGATGATCGAGAGCTTAGCCGGGGCGCTCACGGCGGGATGCGCGTCAGCGCCACTCGTTGAGGCTCTTTCCAGCGCCGATGAGCGCGCCGACCGCCTCGCCGAGCGCCCAGGCGCTCTCCATCAGACCGAGCCAGAGAAGGACCGGCAGTCTCGCCCTTAGGCTGCTGGAGCCGCTCAAGGAGCCCATGGCGCGCGCGGTAAGGACAATCGGAAGGAGAGGTGCCTTGGCAAGATGAGCGAGTCTCGAAGGCCAAGCACGGCCTCGGACTTGCGCCGCCGCGTAAATGCGTCCGTGATGCAGGCGGGTGGCGAGCGCACCATTGTGCCGGTCGCAAACCGCGTAGGTCACCATCATCTGGGGGTGATAGACGACGCGCCGCCCTTTGGCCAGAAGCCTGGCGCAGACGGGGCCTTCAAACAGTCCAATGCCTTCGTCCAGCGCGTCAATCAAATCGACGCGACGGAATGCCATATTGTTGCCGGGCACGCGCGAGGCCGTAACCGGTCGATCATGACCAGAACCGGTGGTCGCCCGCAGGAGGCGATTGGCCGCGAAGGCTCCATACTCGCTCGAGCCCAGCGCCCGGTACCGGCTGGGCAGCGCCGCTGCAATCTCGACGGGCCCTCCCGCAGCAGCCGTTTGCGGATCGGCGAAGGCAGACAGGGCCGCCGCGCACCAGCGTTCGTCCGGCCATGACGTGTCCTCGATCAGCCCGACCACATTGCCCGTAGCGAACCGAAGCCCGCATTGACGACGCAAGGGGACTGGCTCATGGA
>WNGK01007093.1_pt1 | contig 17436 bp, 10 predicted proteins | sample 5400601 | NCBI WGS metagenome assembly WNGK01 (sample SAMN13153376, study PRJNA577476) | soil metagenome | isolation source: 60 cm soil or saprolite under Garry oak tree replicate 1 | place: USA:California | collected 2016-06-15
AACACGATTCGAGGCGTCCGCGCTATCCTCCGCCCGAGCCGTTGTGGCAGTCATAGCAGTTGACCTGGTGACCGGCTGAGAAGGTCTTGGTGCCGCTGTCGCCGGCGTTGAAGGTTCTGGTTGTTGAGACGGCGGAGAGTGCTGTTCCGCGGTAATTCGAGCCGTGGCAATAGGAGCAGTTTGCAGTGGAACTCCGAGCGGCCTGACGGTGGGCGCTGATCCATCCCTGATCGATGTTATGCATGCCGTGCGGACCGCCATTCTGGGTGGCGGGCGCCGTGATGTGGCAGACGGTACATTCGACGATCTTGCCTGTGTGTCCCTGGAGGTTGGTGCTGTAGAGATTGTCGTTGGCCTGCGTGCTGGGATATTCGGAGTGCTGCGATCCATGGCACGCAGAACAGTAGAGCCCCCCGTGTCCAGAGCTGAAGCGGAAGAGGCTTTTGCCGGTGGCAGGTTTATCGGGATTGGTGGCGAAGGTGATGTCTGCCGGGGTGCGCCACGCGCCGGTGGTGTCAAAGGTCGTGGCATAGCGCGTACCGCCGTTGTGGCACATCTGGCATGAAGGCAGATCGATCCAACCCTGGCGGGTAGTGGCGCCTACTTTAGTGAGATTCCCATGGCAGTCGTGGCAGGCAGTCTTGTTCATTGCGCCGCGCTGGCAGCGGGTTTGGGGGCCGGGGTGGCAGAGGTAGCATGATCCTTCCGGGGTGGGTGCGTTGTCGAGGCTCACGCCCGTCGCGGGGTTGATCATGGGAGCATGAAGCGTGTGCATATCGGCCGTAAGAGAATTGATGCCGGGAAGTCCTGGGGCGCCGAGCGCGTTGGTCGAGTGGCAGGCCGCGCAGAGAATGGGGGTTCCCGATTTGGCGGTCTGATAGAGGCTGGTCTGATAGTTGAAGCCCTTGGCCTGGAGCGCAGTTAGATATCCAGAGACATCCCAACGATCATCGTGTTTCTTGAGTGTATTGAGCTTCACATCCTTGGCGGCGTCGGCATTGTTCTCCCAGCCGGCCGCGGGTTGCGCCCTGGGATTGCTTGCTGAAGCATGGCAGGTGGCGCAGCTCATCTCGTCGCTTACGGCCAGGACCGCGGACGTGGAGGCGAGGACGTTGCCCGCGGCGTCCCTGGCGACGATCTTGGCCATCGGGTATGGGTTCCATTTTCCCGCATCGTCGTAAGGGATGGTCGGAATGCCGACAGCTTCCCAATAACCGAGGGCGCTGTTGTAGGTCATGGAACGTGGCGTTGCGCTCTGCACATGATTGCCGGTGAGTCCCACGTCAGGTGACACACTTGCCCCGAAGAGGGTCTGAACGTAGGTCCAGAAGTTGGTTTTTCCGGAGCTGGAAGTATTTGCGGAGCCGGTGGTGTCAGCCATTGCTTCGTAGGTGACAGTGACACCACTCGCGAGGGAGGGAGGGTCGCCGCGCTTGATGACCTGCGCATGCAAAGTGTTGTACGGCGGCAGGACCGAGAATACCGAGTAGTCTTTGCCGTCGATGCAGTGCATGCCCAGTTCGCTCCACGCCGTGACGACATAGGTACCCGAGGCGGCGGGCGGCGGAGTGGGTGTGACGGGCGTTGAACTGCCACCTCCGGTTCCCCCGCCGCATGACGACAAGGTGAGCAAGCCGAGAAGAATCAGGAATGGTCCGAGCTGCTTCATGGAGCGACTCTCCGCTTCTGTCCAACGGCAGCTTAAGGAGCAGGGAAGCGCAGCCCCCGGATGCGAGGGGCTGATTCCGGAGGCGCCGGGCGTTGCACAGTATTATTCCGGGCCAGGAGAGGATAGGCTGTCGGTGACCATGAACACAGGTGGGCATTGAAGATGCGATGCTGCGTGGCCGGTTCGTTTTGCAAACGAGAGGCCGGTGAGGATTGTTATTGAGCTTCAGCTGCGGCAGTTAAGGCACGAAAGAGAAGGGATGCCCTCACTCATCCCGAAGGATGGTGAGGGGATCGATGCGAGTGGCGCGGAGCGCAGGAATGAGGCTGGCGCCGAATGACACTACGACGAGCACCACGGTGACCGCCAGAAAAGTGATGAGGTCGCGGGAACTCACTCCATAGATGAGACTGCTGGCGAGGCGGCCGAGAGCGATGGCCGCGGCCAATCCGATGGCGATTCCGGCGAGTGTAGGCTTCATGCCTTGAACAACGACAAGAGTCGCGACATCGCGCAGCTTGGCTCCGAAGGCGATGCGCAAGCCGATCTCCCGCATGCGCCGCTTCACGGAGTAGGCAAGGACACTGTAAATGCCGACGGTGCAGAGGACGAGAGCAAGCAGACCGAAGATGGTGAGCAACTGCATGTTGAAGCTGTGTTGGGTCAAAGTTTCGCCGACGAAGTCTTTCATCGTCATGACATCGGTAAGGGGGTTGTCTTTGTTTACCTGATTGAAGGCGCCGATGACGGCGGTTGCCAGACCTCTTGGGGCGGTGGAGGTGCGAACGACGACGGAGAGGGGCCGGGGACTCCAGGGTCCAAGGGGCGAGCCTGAACCTTGCGACAGCGGCCAATAGAGGGTAGCGATTCCAGAGGTGGTGTCGAGGCCATTCTGCTTTACATCCCCTACGACTCCGACCACCACACGATCTTTGTCGGGATAGAAGGAGAGCTTCAGATGGCGGCCGATCGCATCCTGGCCAGGCCACATCTGTTTTGCCATGGATTGACTGACGACTACGACCGGCGCTGACTCCGCGGTGTCATTGCCGTTAATGTCGCGACCCTGGAGCACGGGGATATGCATTGCCTCGATGTATCCGGGTGTCATGACGCGGACGGAGACCTCGGGTTGCTCGGACATGGGGAGAGCGGGACTTCCTGCGATGGCCACAGGTTGATTTGACCCGCCGTTGAGCGGCAGATCGTCGATGGCTCCCGCCGTCACGACACCGGGCAATGAGCGGACGCGCTGGAGCGCCTGGTCGAAGTATTGCGATTCCTGGACCGGCGCTGTGAATTGGTGCTTGGGAACCATCACCGAGAGAGTGAGCAGGTTCTTCTCGTCGAAGCCCGGGTTCATTGTCTGGAGCTTCCAAAGACTGCGCACCATGAGCCCGGCTCCTATGAGCAGCACGACGGAGAGAGCCACCTCGACCACCACCAGGGTGGAGCGGGTGGTGCTTCTTCCGCTATCTGAGTCGGTGCGTCCGAGGCCTTGCTTGAGGGCATTGTTCACGTCGTCCTTTGTCATTCCCAAGGCGGGCAGAAGGCCGGAGAGAATACCGGTGACGATGGAGAGAACGAAGGTGAACGCCAGGACAGGACCGTTGAGGCCGATCTCGCCCATGCGGGGCAATTTGTCGGCGAAGAACTTGAGCAGCAGCTCGATTCCGAAGTGGGCGGCGATTAGACCGAGCGCACCTCCGCAGAAAGAGATGATCAACGATTCGCTGACCAATTGGCGGATGACAAGTTGACGGCTTGCGCCGAGAGCTGATCGAATGGCGATCTCTTTGCGGCGGGCGAAGGTGCGCGCGAAGATGAGGTTCGCGACGTTTGCGCAGGCGATGAGAAGGACGAATGCCACGGCTCCGAGCATCATGAGCAGGGCCGGGCGTACTTCACCGACGGTTTCTTCGCGCAACGAGTTGACGATTGCGCCCCACCCCTTGTCGTCTTCGGGGTAGGCCTTCTCGAGGCGCAGCGAGATGGTATTCATTTCCGACTGCGCGTCGGCAAGAGTGACGCCTTGCTTGAGGCGAGCGATTGCGAGATAGTGGTGTTCGCCGCGTACGGATGCTTCCTTGCTGGTGAGCGCAAGCGGGGTCCAGATCTGGGCGAAGTCGGGCTTGGTCATCTTGGGACCCATAACGCCGACGATCACGTAGGGCTCGCCATCGAGGTCGATAGATTTGCCGAGAACGTTGGGATCGGAACCGTAGCGGGACCGCCATAACTTGTAGCTGAGAATTGCTTCGTGATTGCTGCCGGGATGATCTTCTTCGTGCCGGAATACGCGGCCATGAATGGGCTCAACTCCGAGCACTGAAAAAAAGTTGGCGCTGACCAGACTGGCGCGGATCGATTCGGGTTTCCCTGAGCCCGTGATGTCGTAGCCTCCACCGCCGTAAAGGGCCATCTGTTCGAAGGCAGTACTCTGTTTTTGCCAATCGAGAAAGTTCGCCGCCGAAAGAGCAAAGCGTGTCAATCCGGGGAAGCTTGCCGATGGAGGAACGTGCCAGAGCTGGACCAGTCGTTCGGCGTGAGGGAACGGCAGAGGTTGCAGGAGCACAGCTTGAACGACGCTGAAGATGGCGGTGTTCGCCCCGATGCCGAGAGCCATGATCACGATTGCGACAAACGTGAATCCGGGACTCTTGAGCAGCAGCCGGAGGGCATATTTCAGATTTTTCAGCAGCATCGGCATTTGCCTCCACCAGAGGAGGCGTTGCATTTCACATTCCAATCCTGATGGATGGAAAAGGCGTGCTTTCAGCGGCAAAGACGGCTGGGCAGATCAAGCAGGTGTTCAGTGTCGAAAACAGGTGTTCGCCAATGGACATCCGCAATGGTTAAACAGGGTTCGGCAAACGGCAAAAAAAAAGCGAACCGAAAGGGAATCGAACGCAATTTTCGGGAAAGTGATCGGGCTTTCCACATGAGATGGATGCAACGACGAAGCTTTCGCAGGCCTTTTAAGACCCTGCCGGGGCGCGTTTTTCCGATTGAGCCCGCAACGTCTTTTTTTCCTCGAGCTCTTCGGACCCTGAGGTACGACCCTCGTGCATCTTCGATTCGTCACCCCGGGCAAGGCTCGATGCAATGGTCTCTCCGTTTGCCAGCCGTTCGTCCCCATACCCGTTTGTTAGCATTGTCATGTCTCGCAATACAAAAGAGGTGGCTTCTTTGGCTGATTTCCCCCCAGTTCCGCTCACGCTTGAAGGTTCCAGCGCACTGCACCAGTTTTTCCGCTTCGATTGGAAGGCCTGGCGCGCCACCCTGCAGCCCGAACGCGAGCGCATCGCCGCCGAAGCCGCAACCGCGCTTCAGAGTCTAGAACGCGACGCTCCCGAAGGAAAGATCCAGACCGCGCTCTTCTCTGAACTCGGCCACAAAGGCGACCTCATCCTGGTCCACTTCCGCGATTCCCTCGAAGCCCTCAACCAGGTCGAGCTGGATCTCGCGCAAACCGCGCTCTACGATTTCCTCACCCCCACCCACTCCTACGTCTCGGTCGTCGAGCTCGGCCTCTACGAGTCCACCCGCAAAACCTACGAAGCCGCCAGCGCCAAAGGCTTCGAACAGCACTCGCCCGAGTGGAACGCCGAGGTGCAAGCGACGCTCCAACGTCAGACCGCCGCCATGGCCCCGCGCCTCCTCCCATCGGTCCCGGACACAAAATACATCTGCTTCTACCCCATGGACCGCAAGCGCGACGAGCACAAGAACTGGTACATGGTGCCCTTCGCCGAACGCCAGCGCATGATGCACCTCCACGGCCTCATCGGCCGCCGCTACGGCGACGTCGTCAAGCAAATCATCACCGGCTCCATCGGCTACGACGATTGGGAGTGGGGCGTCGATCTCTTCGCGGAAGACCCCGTGGTCTTCAAGAAACTCATCTACGAAATGCGCTTCGACGAAGTCAGCGCTGAATACGCCCTTTTCGGCCAATTCTTCATCGGCGTCCGCCTCCCCATCGACAGACTCGCACACTGGTTAAGCGGCAAACTATACTTCCAAAAAGGCTGAGCGAGTCCGCCGCGGCGGACGAAGTGGAAGGACCTGCTTCTGCACTTCGTAAGAACCTGTGACCGAGAAGACTTTGCGCCTCCAAGCCCCGAACCATATCATTCCCTAATGGATCAAGCTGAAAATGAGCTATCGCGGCTCGTCGATCAACTCAACCGCTCAGCGATCGGCGCCAAGTCCGGCGACAAGCGATCGTTGGACCAGCTTCTGGCAGCAGCCCTCGACACCCATGCCTCCGACATCATCCTGGTCGCCGGCTCCCCTGCCACATTGCGCGTCAACGGAGCACTGACCGCAGACGCGGGCCCCACCATGTCTGTCGAAGACATCCGCACTCTGCTGCTCCCTCTGCTGTCCGCATCCCAGGCGCAGGAGTTGCAGCAAAACAAATGTGTGGACTTCTGTTTCGTGCGCGGCTCAATGGGCAGATTTCGCGCCAACTTTCACTATCAGCGCGGAACCCTCGCAGCCGCCATCCGGCTTCTCCCCGCGCAGATTCCGACACTGGAATCACTCCATCTGCCCACATCGCTCGCCATGCTCACAGAGCGCCGCCAGGGCCTGATCCTTCTCACCGGCGCGACGGGTTCCGGCAAGACATCGACAATGTCCGCTCTGATCGACAGGATCAACGCCAACCGTCGCGACCACATCATCACCATCGAAGATCCTGTCGAATATCAGCACACCAATCGCAGATCCCTCGTTGAGCAGATTGAACTCGGCTATGACACGCTCAGCTTTGCTCATGCACTCCGCGCGGTCCTGCGACAAGACCCCGACGTCATTCTGGTTGGTGAAATGCGTGACAGCGAAACCATGGCCGCCGCATTGACGGCTGCAGAGACCGGCCACCTCGTTCTCTCTTCCTTGCACACCAACGATGCCGCCCAGACCGTCTCGCGTATCCTCGATTCGTTTCCCTCCGGATATCAGTCGCAGATACGCCAGCAGCTTTCGCTCGCGCTCCTCGCAGTGATCTCCCAGCAGCTGCTGCCCGCGGCCAATGGAATCGGCCGATACCCTGCGGTGGAGATCCTGATCGCTACCACCGGAATCCGAAACCTGATTCGCCGCGGCGACGATCATCAACTCCGCGCCAACATCGAGACCGGGCGTGCCGAAGGCATGTTGACGATGGAACAATCCCTGGCCGACCTCGTACGCGGCGGCCGCGTCTCCCGCGAAACAGCCTTCGCCCACTGCTATCACCCCGAGGACCTCCGCCGCCACCTGAATGGCTAGATGCCTGGGAAAATCCATCGCCTCATCGCCCAGTAGCAGGGCGCAGCTTTACCGGTCCCGCAAACGCGCGATTGCAGCGCGAGCTTCGAAGACCGGAAGTTTTTGGTTGCAATTTCGGCACGGTTGTTTCCCACCTTCTAAGGAACTGAATGATTTCTGCCATAGCCGGAGTAGCACTCACAGGCAATTGCAAGTTACACGATGGATCGCAGGCATAGAGCCATCAAGGGATGGGATGCAATGCCCATGGGGGTCCTGTTGAGGGTCGCCAAGTTTAGCGGCGATGCGTTTCTCGAAACTCTCGGAGATGAAATGCTCCAGGCGCTCGGCCTCATTGTGCAATTCGTCGATGGGGTAGTTCAGAACCTCGTAGAGAAAGGTCTCGATCAGCCGATGATGACGAACAATCTCGAGGGCACGTCTTTTTCCAACGCGTGACAGGCAAACACCATGGTGCCTCTTGTAGTCGACAAGAGAGGGTTTGGCAGCTGCCAGCTTCTGCATCATGTTGGTCACTGATGCAGGTGCGACTCCCAGCCGTTCCGCGAGTTCTCCGCTGCTGACACGTTGCTTTTCCCCGCCGCCTAAATGGAAGATCGCCTTCAGATAGTTGTCAACGGATTCCGTGTTCGCATTCTGCTCCCGGCTTCTTGGCATTTTTACCGGTCACCCCACTTCAGTTTGACGCATGCGAGAGATTTAGACTAGCCTAAATATGTTTTAGGCGTATCTAAAATGCAATCCCTATCTGCGGAGCCTCTATGATGTGGAAGCAAATGCCATTCAAAATCCTGGCTATCTCGGCCTTGTTGATTGCGGGCAGTAGAGCCTCGTTGATGGCACAGAGCGACGCCTCCAGTGTGCTCTCAGGCATCGTGACAGATGCTACGGGGGCCACCGTGCCTGGGGCAACCGTTACCGCCACCTTCATCAGCACTCAGGCCCAAAGAAGCGCGACCACCGGCGCTGATGGCACATTCCTCTTTCTGCAGTTGAGTACAGGAACCTATCGCATTGCGGCACAGGCTTTCGGCTTTGCCGCCTCGATCCAGGATGTGACGTATTCGGGGGTGCCGATTCGATTGGTTTTCAAGCTGGCGACGGAGGCGGTGCAAACGCAGGTGATCGTGAATGCCAACCAACTCGACCCTGCAGAACCGGCGCACGTCGACATCACTCCAGAGCAGATCGAAAGCATTCCCAGCCAGAGTGTGAGTTCTCCGTTGAGTTCCCTGGTCACGTTGACCACGCCAGGTGTCTCTGCCGACTCTAATGGGTCGTTTCATCCGTTGGGTGACCACGCCGAGGCTTCGTTTGTAATCGATGGCCAACCGATCACCGACCAGCAGAGCCGAACCTTCTCGACACAGATATCTCTGAATGCGCTGCAATCGATGGAGGTTCGCGAGGGATCGCCGCAGGCGGATGTGGGTGACAAGACAAGCATGGTCATCGTTGCCCAGACACACTCCGGACTGGATCAAAGACACCCCTCGGGGACGCTGTCGTTCTCTCGCAGTTCTTTTGCGACTACGCAGGCGAGCGGAAATGTGGGGTTTGGAACGGCAAAGTTCGGAAGTTTCACGGCTGTGGATGGAATGAACAGTGGACGTTTTCTTGATGCACCCGAGTTGGTGGCCCTCCACGCCAACGGCAACGCCCAGAATTTGATTGAACGGCTCGATTACAAAGTCACGCCAAAGATTTCACTTCAGTTGAACACCAGCCTGAGCCGCTCCTGGTTCCAGACTCCCAACACTCTCGACCAACAAGCATTGGACCAGAATCAGCGGCAGACGGTCGGCAGCTTCAATGTCGCGCCGTCCATGCTGCATACCTTCGGCAGCTCCGCCTTCAATCAAACCAATCTCTGGGTGCGACAGGACAAGATTCGTTACTGGCCCTCGGCAGACGCCTTCGCGGATACGCCCGCAACCCTCGCGCAAGCGCGCCGTCTGACGAATGCAGGATTACGCGATGAGTTCACCTACTCGCATGGCCGGCATACCACAGTGGCTGGAGCGGAGTGGAAGCATACCTTTCTCTCCGAGCAGTTCACCACGGGGTTGACCGATCCGGCATACAACAGCCCGTGCCTGGGGCCGGATGGTGCGCCGTCTCCCGATACCACCTACAAGGATCCTTCGCAGTGTGCATCTGCCGGCCTTGCTGTAAATCCGGCCTTTCTTCCTGGATTGGTGAAGATTGACCTCACCCGAGCCGGTGCGCTCTTCGACTTCCGGGGCTATACAGATATCAAGCAGGAAGCGGTCTTTGCACAGGACCGTATCCGTCTGGGAAACTTCACGCTCAACCCTGGCCTGCGCTTCGACAACTATAACGGCCTGACGAACAGCAATGCCTTTCAACCACGCGTTGGAGGAGCTTACACTGTCCAGCCGCTGCATACCGTGTTGCATCTCGCCTATTCGCGGGTTTTCCTGACGCCTTATAACGAGAACCTGATCGTCGCCGGTTCGAGTGGTCCCGGCTCGACTGCGGGAGCATTAGGCGCAGTAGAATCCGCGGTTCTGAAGACAGGCAGGCGCAACCAGTTCAATGTCGGATTCGAGACGCAGGTGTCGAAGCTGCTCTCTTTCAGTGGAGAGTATCTGTGGAAGTTCACCTACGGGGCCTACGATTTCGATGTGCTGCTCAACAGCCCACTGACATTCCCCACGCAGTTCAGAAAGTCCAAGATTGACGGAGCATTGTTCCGCGCGACCATCGCGTCGACGCATGGTTTCGCTGGCTATCTGACCGTGAGCCATTTCCGCTCCCGGCTCTTCGGTCCGGAGACGGGAGGCGTGAGCTTCAGCCCTCCGTACAGCCGCGTTGCGCGCCCTGACCACGATGAGGGACTGGCGATGAATTTGTATACGCGGTATCAAATCGGCCATCGTGGGCCGTGGGCTGGAGTTTCGTACCGCTATGACGGCGGTCTGGTTGCGGTCGCTGTGCCGAACTATGTAACCGCCCTGCGCCTCACCGGAGACGAACAAGGGCAGATGGGGCTTCATTGCGCCGCGAGCTTTGCCAGCAGATTGCAGCCGATACGCTCCTGTGCCACAAGCCTCGGTGCCACACGTATTCGTATTCCACCTGCAGGCACTGAGAACGACGACAGGAATCCGCCTCGCATTGCAGTGAGAAACGGTATCGATCTCTCCGTCGGTCAGGACGGCCTCTTCCGTCATGAACAACAGAGTCTCGGTATCCGGTTCGACGTAGTGAACCTAGCCAACGTTGATGGCCTTTACAATTTTCTGTCTACATTCGCGGGAACGCACTTTGTGACTCCGCGGAGCGTTACCGGCCAGATTCATTACACGTTCTGAACGTGTGTCCGACCGCCCGAAGTGCAGTTAATCCAACAGTACGTGTTCATGGGACGTATCCCTCAGTTCAGCCAAAGCGCACTTGCGGGCTTCGCGTTACCAACCACGAATTTTTCTCCTGGCATATGTGCCAGTGCCGAGTAAGGCCGACCTAGCGTGGGGCGAAAAACGGCCCGGCTGGGGCCTATATACTTAAAGTCGCGCATGACCGAAAAGATTCTCGCTTTCCTGGTACAGTTCGTTACCCATGTCATCGATAGCGGCGGTTATGCCGGCATTGTTGCGCTGATGGGGATTGAGTCGGCTTGCATTCCGCTGCCGTCGGAAATCATCATGCCGTTCGCGGGCTATCTCGTCTACAAGGGCACCTTCAACCTGCTGTGGGTGGCGACCGCGGGCGCGATTGGCTGCAACCTGGGGTCAGTGATTGCGTACTGGATCGGCGCCAAGGGCGGCCGGCCGCTGGTGGAGCGCTACGGCAAATGGGTGCTGATGAACCGGCACGACCTGGATCGCATGACGTATTTCTTTACGAAATATGGAGCGATCACGGTGCTGCTGGGGCGCTTGCTCCCGGTGGTGCGTACATTCATCGCGTTTCCGGCGGGGATTGCCCGCATGCCGCAACTCAGGTTTCACGTTTATACTTTCGTGGGTTCATGGCCATGGTGCCTTGCCCTGGCCTACGCGGGCCAGAAGCTGGGCGAGAGCTGGAACGATCCTAATTCGCCATTTCATGAGCTGTTTCACCGTTTTCATACCGTGGTCGAGGTGCTTTTGCTGGCCGGGATCGTCTGGTTTGTGTGGTCGCATCTGAAGCGCGGCAGGCAAGCGGACGCTGTCTAGAGCCTGCAAAGGCGCGCTGCGCGGGCGTACACTGTTGCATTCTCGCGAAAAATTGAAACTGGCCGGGTATCCCGCTGCCACCAAAGGAAGGATTAGGAGAAACGATGTCACCTGAACAGCAAGGCGGCCGGAAGACCGCCGCAGCTTCGATAGCGCCCGCGACGGGCAAGTTGGGAGTGATGGTGGTCGGCCTGGGCGCCGTAGCCACAACCATGATTGCCGGCGTAGAGGCCGTGCGGCGCGGGTTGGCGAAGCCGATCGGGTCGCTCACGCAGATGGGCACTATCCGGTTGGGAAAGCGCACGGATAACTCGTCTCCGCTGATCAAGGATTTTGTGCCGATCGCCGACTTGAACGATGTCGTGTTCACGGGCTGGGACATCTTCGAAGACAACGTCTATGAGTCTGCCGCGCATGCCAAGGTGCTGGACAATGAGACGCTGCAGAAGCTGAAGCCCTATCTCGAAGCCATCAAGCCGATGCCCGCGGTATTTGACCAGTACTACGTGAAGCGCCTGAACGGCACGTATGTCAAGAAGGGCAAGAACAAGCGCGACCTTGCCGACCAGGTGATCGAGGACATTCGCAACTTCAAAAAAACGGTGGACCGCGTGGTGATGATCTGGTGCGGGTCTACAGAGATTTTTTTGGAGCCCACGGCGGTGCATCAATCCATCGCGGCGTTTGAGAAGGGGCTGGAGAACGATGACATCGGCATCGCGCCTTCGCAGATTTATGCGTATGCCGCGTTGAGCGAAGGGGTTCCGTTTGCCAATGGCGCGCCGAATCTTACGGTTGATTGTCCGGCGATGATCGACCTGTCGAAGAAGAACGCGGCGCCGATCTGCGGCAAGGATTTCAAGACCGGGCAGACATTCATGAAGACGGTTCTGGCGCCGGCTTTCAAGGCGCGCCTGCTGGGCGTCTCGGGCTGGTATTCGACGAACATTCTGGGCAATCGCGATGGGGAAGTGCTGGACGATCCGCAGTCGTTCAAAACCAAGGAAGAGTCGAAGCTTGGTTCGCTGGAGTACATCTTCCAGCCGGAGCTGTACCCCGATCTCTACAAGAAGATCTACCACAAGATTCGTATCAACTATTACCCTCCGCGCGGCGACGACAAAGAGGCGTGGGATAACATCGACATCTTCGGCTGGCTGGGCTACCCGATGCAGCTCAAGGTGAACTTCCTTTGCCGCGACTCGATACTTGCGGCGCCGATTGCGCTTGACCTGGTGCTGTTTCTCGACCTGGCCAAGCGCGCGCCGGAGTTGCGCTCCAAGGGCATTCAGGAGTGGCTGAGCTTTTATCTCAAGTCGCCGCAGACCGCCGAGGGCCTCTATCCCGAACACGATCTGTTCATTCAATCGATGAAGCTCAAAAACACACTGCGCCACATCATGGGCGAGAGTCTGATTACGCATCTGGGTTTGGAATACTACGACTAGCCACCACCTGCGGTGGGGCTGACTGCTCCCGTTGGTCGCAAACCACCTGCGGTGGGGCTGACTGCTCCCGTTGGTCGCAAACCACCTGCGGTGGGGCTGACTGCTCCCGTTGGTCGCAAACCACCTGCGGTGGGGCTAACTGCTCCCGTTGGTCGCAAACCACCTGCGGTGGGGCTAACTGCTCCCGTTGGTCGCAAACCACCTGCGGTGGGGCTAACTGCTCCCGCTGGTCGCAAAAGCAATGGCAAAAACAATAACCAAAAGCCCCATCCATTAAGGGTGGGGCTTTTGGTTGCTCGTAAGAGCCGGAAGAGGGCAATTGCGATGCATAGCCGGGACCGGTGGCAGGGGCTAAAGTCCACCCGATTATGCGGGATTTATGGCACGGGTGAAGCCGTGCCCTGTTACAGTGCGACATGCACGATGAGTTTTTTCGCAAGCTGCGAAGCCGTGCGCTGTTACTGGGCAAAAAACTGTGAGCTTGGCGTTTTTTAGGCCTCATGTAGCGAGGCCTAAAAATGGGAAACGGGATTAGCTCAGCGTTTGGGGGAGATTGGCGGTTTGATCGAGTTCGTCGCTGAAGAGTTTTAATGATCGGCCGCCGAGAATGACGCTGTCGCCGGCGAGAGTTCTGCAGAAGGGGTCTTCGATGTTCTCTGTATCGAGGAACTGCCTCCAGGGGTTGCCGCTTGGGGATGCGGGGAGAGTGAATTCGACTCCCTCGTCCGCAGCATTGACGATGAGCAGGAAGCTGTCATCGACCACCCAATCGCCGTTTTCGTCGGTGACCTGGAGGGTTTTGCCGTTCAGGAGCAGGGCGATGGCGCGGCTCCATTGCGCGCTCCAGGCTTCGTCGGACACTTCGTTACCGTCGGGGTTGAACCAGGCGATGTCCCTTACGACTCGAACTAGCGTGCCATCGCCCTTCTTGCGAATTTCGCGATCCTGAAAGAACTTGCGCCGGTGGAGATTGGGATGGGCAAGTCTCAGGTGGATAAGGGTACAGGCGAAGTCTCGCAGGCGTCTGCGTGAGTCGTCGAGGTTCCAATCGAACCACGTGAGTTCATTGTCCTGGCAGTAGCAGTTGTTGTTGCCGCGTTGGGAGCGGCCCACTTCATCTCCGCCATTGATCATGGGTACACCTTGCGAGAGCATCAGCGTGGCGAGAAAGTTTCGCATCTGGCGCTCTCGCATCTCATTGATGGCGGGGTCATCGGTCGGTCCTTCAACGCCCATGTTCCACGAGTCGTTGTTGTCGGAGCCATCTTTGTTGTCGTCGCCGTTGGCTTCGTTGTGTTTCTGGTTGTAACTGACGAGGTCGCATAGGGTGAAGCCGTCGTGCGCGGTGACGAAGTTGATGCTGGCATATGGCTTGCGGCCGTCGAACTGATAGAGGTCGCTGGAGCCGGTGAGGCGATAGGCGAAGTCGGAGAGCTGGCCACCGTCTCCTTTCCAGAAGCGGCGCACGGTGTCGCGGTATTTGCCGTTCCACTCTGCCCAGAGGACGGGGAAGTTGCCGACCTGGTAGCCTCCGTCGCCTACATCCCAAGGCTCGGCGATGAGCTTGACTTCGGCGAGGATGGGGTCCTGGTGGATGGTATCGAAGAACGAGGACAGGCGGCTGACGTCGTGCAGTTCGCGGGCGAGGGTGGCGGCGAGATCGAAGCGGAAGCCGTCAACGTGCATCTCGGTGACCCAGTAGCGCAGCGAATCCATGACCATCTTGAGCACCTGCGGATTGCGCAGGTTGAGGGTGTTGCCGGTGCCGGTGTAGTCCATGTAGTACTGCGGATCGCCATCGACGAGGCGGTAGTAGGTGGTGTTGCAGACGCCCTTCCAACTGAGCACGGGCCCGAGGTGGTTGCCTTCGCAGGTGTGGTTGTAGACGACGTCGAGAATGACTTCGATGCCGGCTTTGTGAAAGGACTTGACCATCTCTTTGAACTCAGGCACTTGTCCGCCGTGATCGCCGCAGGAACAGTAGCGGGACATGGGGGCGAAGTAGCCGAGGGTGTTGTAGCCCCAGTAATCGACCAGGCCTGTTTCGACGAGATGGCCTTCGTCGATGAAGTGGTGGATGGGGAGGAGTTCGACGGCGGTGATGCCGAGCTTCTTGAAGTAGTTGATGCTGGACGGGTGCGCCAATCCCGCATAAGTACCACGCAGCTCTTCGGGCACCATGGGATTGCGTTTGCTGAAGCCTTTGACGTGGACTTCGTAGATGACCGAGTCGGGGAGGGGAATCTCGGGCATGGAGTCGCCCTCCCAATCGAACGTGGTGTCGATGACCACGGACTTGGGAATTCCGGCGGCGCTGTCCTGTGTGTCCATCACCAACGGGTCGCCTGATTCGAGGTCGTAGGGGAAGATGGGGGCCTTCCAATCGACATTGCCGGAGATGGCCTTGGCGTAGGGATCGACGAGCAGCTTGTTGAAGTTGAAGCGATGTCCGTTGGCGGGGTCCCAGGAGCCATCGACGCGATAGCCGTAAAGCTGCCCGGGCTTGATGCCGTTGATGAATCCGTGCCACACGAACGCAGTGCGTTCGCGCAGGGTGATGCAGTCCATCTGATTGCCCTCCGCGTCGAAGAAACAGATGTCGACGCGGGTGGCACCCTCTGAGAAGAGGGCGAAGTTGGTTCCTTTTTCATATGCAGTGGCGCCCAGAGGGTAGGGCTTTCCTGGCAGCAACGTTCGGCTCATAAGGGCTACGATGCAGATTTTGAAGGGAATCCGAGGGCTGCTTCTCGCCATGCGGGACGATGTTGCACCGCGATGGCGAGAGTTTATGCGGCCGCGGCCTGGGCGAGTCGTCGGATCGTCAGTACGGTGATGTCGTCTTCCTGGCCGAACTCCTTGGCGGAATCGGCGATGTAGAAGGCTGACTGATTGCTCAGGTTGTGAACGCGATCGAAGCCGAACAATTCGCCGGAGGCCTGGCGCGCCTCAACCACTCCGTCGGACATGAGCAGGATGCGGTCGCCTGGATGGAGGTAGAGCCTGACTTCTTCGTAGGTAATGTCGGTCAGCACGCCCAGAGGCAAGCCGCCGGGCAACTGAACTTCCTGGCTGTTGAGATAGGGGGGAAGGTGGCCCGCATTGGCGATGACCAACTCGCCGTTGGGACCAAACCAGGCGGCCTGGCAGGTGGTAAAGCTTTCGCTGCCCACGAGGACGCGATTGAGCGATTCCAGAATTTTGGAGGGACTTTTTTCGGGCGTGCGACGCAGCGCGCCCATGAGCATGGAGACATTCATCGCCGCTTTGAGGCCTTTGCCGGCCACATCGCCGATGACCACCAGGAGGCCGCCATCGGGAGTGGGCTCGAGGTGATAGAAGTCTCCGCCCACTTCATGGGCGGGATTGTAGATGAAGTCGACTTCAAAGCCGGGAGCGTTGAGCCTTTCGTGCGGAATCATGAGTTCCTGGACGCTGCGGGCGGCGGCCAATTCGCTGGAGGCGCGTTCCTGATTGCGGTGGATGCGCATGAAGCGGACGAAGATGATGAGCACGATGGCGAGCAGGCCGGCGAAGTCGGCGATGGAGGCGAAGTGAATTGGAACCAGTCCTGCCTGCACGGTGAGCGGCGAGCGATAGGCGTGACCGGCCCAATCCTGCATGCCGGAGGTCAGCAGGGGTTCTAGCATGCCGATGAAGTTGAGCACCAGCGGGATGAGGAGCAGACCTGCTTCGAAGTTCCTTTTCACGGTTGCGGCAAGGAGCGTGATAACGCAGAAAAGTACCCAGGCAATCATCCAGAAAATGCAGCCGGTGCCCACGAGGAGAAGAACGAAGAAATGGCTGCGGCCGATGAGTAACAGAGTGGGGCCAATGCAGGCGAGGATGGGGGCGGTGTAGCGAAGCCCCTTGATGTACCAGCGCTTGCGCAGCGCAAGGAAGGAGACCAGGAATTCGAAGTAGAGATATGCCGAGATGACGATTAACTGAGCGAACAGCGCGCCGAAGAGCAGCTGGTCCATGTAGGCATAGCTGCCGGCGAGATCGATGAATCCGAGAGGCGCTTGTGCCAGTTCATGCAGGGCCAGCCAACGATACTCGTCATGGCCTCTCTGGTTGAAGTAGAGCGCCAGCAGAAAGATGGCGAGCACCACCAGCAGGATGGAGTAGATCAGCCGGGGAAACCGCTCGAAGAGTGTCTGTCCCCACCATATCTGCAGTGATCGATTCAGGTCTTCGGGACTGCCGATGCGCAGGGTGCGGGTGGCAAAGAAGGCGGTATAGGCGTTGTAGCCGAAGGGAATATAGATGGTCCGGACGACCAGCGCAAGGTCTGTCTGATTAGAAGGCAGGTCAAGCCTGTAGATGCGCGAGATGGATTGGTAGTGCTCGGGCACGTCTCCGTGGGGCCCATCGGGCTGGATCTCATTTCCGTTGGCGAACACATCGACGCCGGGCTGCTGGGTTCCGATGGGTACCTGAGTGCTCTGCGAAACCGGCATCTCGATCAGCAGGGCAATCGGAGGGTGATTGGGCTGGAGTTTGACGTGGATTCTGAACCTGGCAAACGGCCGGTGATGGCTATGGGAAAGGGCTGGTGGGCTCTCAGGGCGCGTGGACGGGTCGGCGTTTGGCTTGTCGTTAGGATTGTCTTCGTCGGGAACGTCAGGGATCGTTTCCCTGGCGTCGCGGAGGTCCCAGGTGGAGTCGTCGAAGTCAGGAGAAGCTGCCTCGGGATTCGAAGTGACGCCGACGCGCCAGTTTTTGTCGAGAACCAGGGGAGATCCGAGGCTGGTGGCATCGAACGTGATCTCGGGAATGCTGGGGCGATTGGGCGGCGCAGGGCGGGCATGGCCGCGCGGAGTCAGCAGCTGATTGAGCGGGTCGGCATTCTTCG
>WNGK01003311.1_pt1 | contig 17425 bp, 21 predicted proteins | sample 5400601 | NCBI WGS metagenome assembly WNGK01 (sample SAMN13153376, study PRJNA577476) | soil metagenome | isolation source: 60 cm soil or saprolite under Garry oak tree replicate 1 | place: USA:California | collected 2016-06-15
CCCGTGTCGAGTCGGCGCTGTAGTTCGGCGCGTTTTTCTTCAGCGATTCCCCACGAGCGAGTGTTGGCCGTGATGCGGTGTTGCTTACCGTCAAGCGAATACCGCAACCATTTCGTACAGTCGCAGCCCCGATAAAATTCTTTTCCTGAGTGCTTGCACGCCCCACGGTGCCGGACGAAAACCGTAACGACTGGCTTCCGAACCATGCTGCCCTCCCCTACCAATACAAGAAGGCTAACACAGGCCTTAGCACAGATACAAGAAAAAACCGCATTTGGCGTGGGTTTTAGATGGCGGAAGCGAGTGGGAGTCGAACCCACCGGTGACGGGGTGACCCGCCACCCGCCGGTTTTGAAGACCGGGACGATCACCGGACCGCATGCGCTTCCGGACGCAGGACAATGTTAGCTGGAGTGCTGCCTGGTGCATAGGCCTGCACAATCGTCGAAGTGTTCCACGTGGAACGTTTGTACTTGCAATACTGTCTGTACATAAGTATACGTATACAGACAAATGAAACGGCGCGTGAGAGTTATCAAAGGTCGCAAGATCGCCCGGCTTAAGGCTTCCGCCGACGATGGGAAACGCACGCATGATCTCAGTGACGACCTGGCGCAGTTCTATAAGCCGCTGAAGAAACCGGTCACACTTCGTCTGGACGCGGATGTGCTGGCCTGGTTCAAGAAAAAAGGACACGGCTACCAGACGCGGATCAACCGGGCGTTGCGGACATTCATGAAGGAACAGGGGAAAGAATCCGGGGACTAAGCGGAATCCATTTAGTTTCAGAAAGAATGTGAAAGCTGGCGCCAGGCTCGAAACCACCACACGATGGGGCATTCAACACTTGAGAGGACAGATGGCTGAAGAGTATCGTACTGCCACTGCGTGAGGAGGCGATCATGCTGGATCGTGGTGGACTCAATCGTCGTGAGATCTTACAAAAATGCCTGGCGCTTGGTTCGATAACTCTCATCGCATCGAGTAGTAGAGCGGCGATGCTGTTGGCATTTGAGGAAAAAGAACTGCGAAAGCCGACGCCGGCGAATGAACTTGGCCCTTTCTACAAGAAGCGGGCTCCGGAAACAGCGACGTTGCGGGCTCCGGGTGATCCTGGCATGCCGCTTTCGGTGTCCGGGCAAATACTCGACACGCGGGGTGAGAAGCTCCCGAACGTTGTGGTTGAAGTCTGGCAAACCGATCACTTGGGCCACTACGATCTGGATGGATATCGCTATCGAGCCAAGCTGCCGGCTGACAGTTCCGGAAACTACAAATTCGAATCAGTTATGCCGGGGCATTATCCTGACCGAGTGTGCCAGCACGTCCATTATCTGGTCACGGCGCCGGGACACAAGCCGCTGGTCACGCAACTTTACTTTGCGACCGATCCGGTGTTTGAGGGCGATCCCGACAAGAACTTCAATCGCGATCCGCTGATCCACAGCCGTGAACTGGTGCGGCCGGTGATGCTGGTGGGCGATCCAAAAGATATCCATGCAGCGGTGAATTTCGAGCTCTGTCTGGAGCGTTTCTGATGTGGCGCGCTCCGGCTGCAATTGCGGTCGTGCTGTTGCTCGTATCCTTACTGTCTGCCGAAGGACTGCACTTAGAGAAGACCATCGCCTTGCCCGCAGATGTTGTTGTCAGGTATGCCGCGATTTCGCCGACGGGCACTTTTGTGGCTGGCGTTTGTCGTGATCAGAAATTACGGCTGTGGGATCTTTCCTCCGGATCGTTGTCGCAGACCCTCGACCTTGCTGGAGAAAAGCTAATCAGCATGCGGTTCTCCGATGACGGCCGATTGCTGGCTGCAGGCGGAGGTAGTGGCCGCGTAAGAATTTGGGAGCTACCATCTGCAAGTCTCAAGCTGGAGTTCAGCGGTCCCGGCCAGGTCCGCGGGCTGGCGATCTCTCGCGACCGCACGCTGATAGCGGCCGCACCGCTCGGAGAGGCTGTTGAAGTATGGGACGTGGCGGCGACCGAGCAAGTGGTCAAGATACGCGGCGACACCAGCATCCGGATGTACGATGCGCGCACTGGCAGGTTGCGCAATACCGTGGACGATTTGCTCCTGGAGTCATTCGCGATTGTGTTTTCCACTGACGGCAGGTGCATCCTGACCGGGGGAGCGGACAAGGTGATCAACGTGATCGACGCCAGCAACGGAAAACTCCTGCGATCGCTTGCCAAGCAAGATGACGTGCTCCTCGATCTTCGCCAGTCACGCGATGGTAAACGTCTCGCAGCAGCTTACGTCAATGCCGACGATCCGAGTAGGCCTGCTCCGGTAGTGATTTGGGATCTTGAGACGCAGTCGGCTCGAACCCGCATCCTTGAGCCCGGCATCGTGCCTAACGGCGGTGAGTTTTTGTCGGACGGACGCTTGCTGATGACCAGCGGTGCGGAAAAAGAGTCGAAGATCTGGTCGGTCAGCCGGTAAAGAGCGACTTAGATCACCGCGGGGACGCCGGCGCTAAGCGGCTTGGCGCTCGTCGGCGGAGGGGCCGTAGATGGCTGGGACCTTTCCCCCCATGGGGCGCAGGTACGCCGAGAGCTGGCCTCGATGATGGATGGCATCGAAGAGAATGAACCAGAGAAAGGTACCTACTGGCTGCTCCGACGCGAGCTTGCCCCCGTAGTAGAACTGCGCGCTGCGGTTCCACGACGCTTCATCCATCTTGGAAACTCGATCGGTGAGCTCGTTTGAACGGCGCTCGAACAGACTCAGCATCTCGTCCAGTGGCGGCGGCGGCAGGACCTTCCATTCCGATTTGTTCTCGATGACGGCTCCCAGACAAGCCTGAAGGTTGCTGGTCAATCTCCAGACCAGTTGTTCCGCCGAGGGAGAGCGGTCGTGGGGTTTGTAGCTGAGTTGATCCTCGGGAAGCGCTTTCAGGGCTTTCAAGAAAAGCGGTAATTCGGCTTGCCGGCGTTGAACATAGAATTCGCGAAGTGTCATTTTCAAAGCTCCCGGCTTCTTTAGGGTTTTCGGCCGTCGCGGTCCCTGGGCGGCTGACGCCGCCTCGGTGTAATGACGTTGAGGGGCTATTCAGCACGAGTGAACTCGTGCCCTTTCAAATCGTCTCGTCCCACGTACTTTGTGGAGGACCCCACTTCTCGCAAAGAACGCGAGAAATGGGGGCACCCGTGCTGGCGAGATGCCGGCGCTACTTCGGCTGGGGGACGATGCGCAAGTACGGTTTGGGCGACTTCCAGCCATCGGGATACTTTTGTTGCGCTTCTTCGTTCGACACCGAGGGCAGAATGATGACTTCGCCGCCCTGCTTCCAATTCGCGGGGGTGGCTACTTTGTGCTTCGCCGTGAGTTGAATCGAATCGAGGACACGCAGCACCTCGTCGAAATTGCGGCCGGTGCTCATGGGATAGCTGAGCTGAAGTTTGATTTTCTTGTCCGGACCAATCACGAATACGGTGCGCACCGTGGCATTGTCCGCGGCGGTGCGGCCCTCCGAAGTATTTCCGCTCTCGGCGGGCAACATGCCGTAGAGCTTGGCGATTTTGAGTTGAGGGTCGCCAATCATCGGATAGTTGACCTTGTGGCCCTGGGTTTCTTCGATATCGGCTGCCCACTTGGCATGATTGGTCACAGGATCCACACTGAGCCCAATAATTTTGGTATTGCGCTTGGCAAACTCGGGCTGGAGTCCTGCCATGTAACCGAGTTCAGTGGTGCATACGGGGGTAAAGTCTTTGGGGTGAGAAAACAAAATCGCCCAACCGTCGCCGATCCACTCATGAAAGCGAATCGTGCCCTGTGTGGTTTCGGCGGTGAAATCGGGAGCCGTGTCATTGATACGGGGGACGGAGGATACGGCTGGAGTTAAGGTTGCGGTGCTCATAGTTATTCTCCTCAAACAGTGGAATTGATCGTCCCGAAATATCAGGACGGGATGCCACCGCGGCATTCAAAATGGGTGGGTGACGAAAAAAGAAGCCCACCCGATCAGCGCCGGGTGGGTATTAAAGACCTTCGCGTGCTACCCACACACCGGCGTCTGAGTACAACAACACACGACGACCGGCACGGAGCACATGCGCATATAGAAGAAGGATACGCGGAGGGTAGAGTGCAGTCAAATGGGGTTTGCTGCTTTGAGCGCGCTCCAGAGAGTAAATCAAAGAATCACTGCTGGCTTCGGGAGTGACTGTAGCTGTCCTTCGACTCCGCGCTCAGGATGACAAGCGTTAGCTAGGATGACAACCTTTGCTGTCTCGCGTCTGACTGAGAGACGAGAAGACAGGCGCTACAATAGGCCCGGCATGAGAAGTAAACAACGGCGATTTCCCTTCGTGCAGTTAGACGTCTTTTCGTCGGTTGCCCTGGAGGGCAATCCACTGGCGGTTTTCCCCGACGGCCGAGGGCTGAGCGACGAAGAGATGCAAGCGGTGGCGCGGGAGATGAATCTCTCGGAGACAACTTTTGTTTTGCCCAATGATCCGGCGGTGGAGCTCGAGCGTGGAGTGCGGGTGCGCATCTTCACGGTGCAGGAAGAGCTGCCCTTTGCAGGTCATCCGACGTTGGGAACCGCGTTCGTATTGCGCAAGGCGAAGGCCAGCGAAATTGTGCTTGATCTGAACGTCGGCAAAGTTCCGGTCCGCTTCGTAGAAACGCGCGGCCAGCCGGTATTCGGAGAAATGACTCAAATGGATCCGAAATTTGGTCCGCGGCATGATCGCGAGGCGGTGGTACGCGCGGCTGGGTTGCGCGACGGCGACATCGACCCATCCTTGCCCATTGAAACGGTTTCAACCGGAGTTCCATTCACTGTTGTGCCTTTGCGCGGGCTGGAGGTAATGAGCCGGCTGCAAGTGGATCTCAGAGGATCGCAAGAGTATCTGCAAAAATTTGGCGGGCAGTTTTTTTATTTCGTCACCCGGGAAACCGTGGACTCCGCGGCCCGACTGCATGCGCGGATGATGTTTTACAACGGTGAAGATCCTGCCACGGGCTCCGCCGCGGGGTGCGCCGCCGCATGGATGGTGGCCAATGGTATTGCAGATCCAGAGGAGCAGGCGCTGATCGAGCAGGGAATCGAAATGCGTCGGCCCAGCCGTATTTTTGTCCGCGCGTCGCGCACGGATGACCGAGTGGTTAACGTCCGCGTGGGTGGCAATGTGGTCCAGGTAGTGCGCGGAAAAATTTTCTTCTGAAGTTTTCTATCGCTTTGTGCCGGAAAATCGCGCCATGCACAAGCGGAAAAAAAATTCAATGGGGCAAGTTCCCCATTAGCATCGGCGTCACTTTACAGAGAGCGCTTTCCGCTTTAGGATGCAATCACTCTGAATTTCCCAGCCAATAATTGAAAGGTTCTCAGGCCTGCCGCGACGATATGGTTTTGTGGGCGGCCACTCCGTAAATAAAAATGAAGCCGAAACGAACCATTCTTTGTGTTGACGACAACGAACAGTCCCTTTCCATCCGCAAAGTTCTTCTGGAAACCCGCGGTTACCGGGTGCTCACCTGCGCCACAGGGGAAGAAGCGCTGGAACGATTCAAGAAGGGCGGAGTTGACCTGGTGCTCACCGATCTCATCATGCCCGGCTTGGATGGAACTCGGCTGATCGAACAGATCAAGGGGCTCTCGCCCCAAACTCCCGCGATTCTGCTCTCCGGCAGGGTCAGGATTTACGATCGCGACACTCGCGCCGATGTTTTCCTTCCGAAAGGGATGTATGCTCCCGCCGAACTTTTGGAGCGGATCCGCTTATTGCTGGTGCGTAAGCGCGGACCCAAGCGGGCGCAGTCACGAACGCCGCGCGTTCCCAGTGAAGTCGGCGTTGCTTGAGTGCTTGGACCGTCTGTGATCCCTTGCTGATTCAATGATCCAGTTTAGAGATGGAATTTTGTCTGTCCTAGCTGCCCGATAGCAGGCGGGACGCCGGCGCTACGTTTTCCATCTGACTAGAATCCGCTCCTGCCACAACCTCTTTGCGGTTCGTGTAATATCCATTACTTGGATGTCCGCCATTATCGAAGCCGTAGACCTGCGCAAGACCTACCGAGTGGGCAAGATCGAAGTACCTGCTTTGCGCTCCATTTCCTTCTTTGTCGAGAAGGGGGAATTCGTCAGCGTGGTAGGGCCATCGGGCAGCGGCAAGTCCACGCTGTTCTATCTGCTGGGCGGGCTGACCCAACCTGACTCGGGCCACGTTGTCATTGATGGCGACGACTTTGCAAAACTTTCCGATGCGGAGCGTACCCGTATGCGTAAGCGCAAGATTGGATTTGTTTTTCAGAAATTCAATCTGCTGCCTACGCTGGATGCGAAGTCCAACATCGACATTGCACTCGACATCGCGGGCACGGATGGCACTCGGGACGCGGCATACTTTGACAAGATCGTTGGACTGTTAGGGATCGCCAAGCGCCTCCATCACCGGCCGTCCGAACTTTCTGGCGGCGAACAGCAACGTGTGGCGTTGGCGCGAGCGCTGATCAACAAGCCGGCAATCGTTCTCGCCGATGAACCCACGGGCAATCTGGACTCCAAGAATTCAGAAATTGTGCTGAAGATGCTACGACAGTCAAACCAGGATTTGGGACAGACAGTACTCATGATTACCCACAACCCGGAAGCCGCTAGTTATGGAGATCGCATCATTCACATGCGGGATGGCGAGATGGTGGCGCCGGAGGAGGATCCACAGTGGAAGGGACACTAGAGGAATTTTCGATTGTCGATTTTTGATTCAACAATCAACAACTTACGATGACGAGTTCGGAAGATCTGCGAAAACCAATCCTGCCTGGCAAGGGGGCGTCGGACTACGAGCGCTATCTGCGCACGGATGAGTTGCTGTCGCTGCAAAAACTTCCGGAAGAATTTTTGCATAAGGATGAGCTGACTTTCCAAGTGGTGCATCAGGCTTCGGAATTGCTGCTCAAGGGTGTGGCTTGGGAATTGGAGCGGGCTCGCGAACTGATTGGCGATGGTTATTTCTTGGACGCGGGTCGCCTGATGCGGCGTGCGACCCAGATGTTAGACCATCCCATCTACCTGTTGCACGTGCTCGAAACCATTTCGCCCTATGACTATCATCTGATCCGCGCCGGTCTGGGGCATGGCAGTGGTCTTGATTCTCCAGGCTTTCTCGCGCTGCTGCACATCGGTCCGCGCCTGGGCGAGGCTTTTTACGCACAGTTGCATGCCGCCGATCTCACTTTGGACGACATGTATGCTCGTCACGAAGAATTTTTTGGATTACATGAGGTGGCCGAACGGCTGCTCGATTTCGATGAACGCGTTCACCTGTTTCGGTTTCACCACCTGAAATTGGCACAGCGGATTATCGGCGGCGGCGTGGTGGGCACAATGGGAACGCCGGTGGAAGTTCTTCATCAGCGGATGGAGCATCTTTTTTATAAAGATCTTTGGGATGTGCGCAACCGGATCACTGCCAGAGCGAATGACATTTTGCAGAAGGACGGTGGTGGGCACAGTTAACAATCTCATCATTCTGGTATCCGGGTTTTCGGGTCCAAGTCTCAGGTCTCAGGAAGAATCATCTTTCGGGAGAGTTATTCTCATCTGAATTCAGTCAGGTTCGTTGCCCGGTCATGGCGGGTTGTTTATAATCGATGGCACCGAGCGGGAGTAACTCAGTGGTAGAGTGCGACCTTGCCAAGGTCGAAGTCGCGGGTTCAAATCCCGTCTCCCGCTCCAATGGGACTAATAGACGTTTCACCGGCCTCAAGGGACTCCAAAAACCTTGAGGCCATTTCAGTTAAGGGCACGTTCTGCGGTTCAAAGAACTTCTTTTCTCGGCTAAACACAAGGCCGTCTGGAAACAGTCCTTTCGCAAGCTCCTGCTTCCTATTGCAGTAAGCCACTCCGGTGTAAAGACGGTTGAGACCCAACATTGCGGAGAGGTATTCATTTCTTATGCGAAGCTCTGAGCTTTTCCAATTGTGTTTCCATTTTTGAGGCGGTCTTCGCGTCTCCCCTCCCTTTTGCGTGCCGAATCTTCTGAACCAGACTGCTGATCTGCCGTGCGTAAACTCCTCAACGGAACAGCGGGTGTTTGCAAAGAACCTCTCTACGCTGCTATCCGCCGGCGCCCGCACAGTGGTGGGGCTGCACCACTCTCCGAAGTTTTCCAAAAACGCGGAGACCATGAACCTCGAAAACGCCTTGCGCGGGACGAACGAACTCGGGGCGATGCTCTCGACGGCGTGGGGAAGTAAGTTGGTAGATCAGGAAACCACGCGGCTGTATGTACAGAACCTCAAGCCTCGGGACTTTGATCCGGTCGGAGCTTTTACCCTGGAAGGCCGGCCTCATATAGATCAGACGGGTGACTTCAAGATGATTTTGGAGCCGGGGATGGCGGGGACGCTGAAGGAGCACCAGCCAATGAAAGGGTTGGTTGATGCCGACGCTGGCAAAGAGATAGAGCGGCTGCATACCGCGGGAAAAACGATCCGCGAGATAGCGAACTCAGTCAGGCTTAGTCGCCGCTCCCGAACCCACCGCGTAACACAGCGATGAACCACACTGCGCAGCGGGGCAGTAAGTGGGACAGTCCCTTGTCCCGCGCACAACAAACCCGACGAACCGAACTCTTGAGGTTCTAGGGTTGTGAGGGGTTGATCTTCTCATTTCCGTCCGTCCCAGTTTTTTCTTTATAGGGGTCTGGGACGCGGGACACTGGGACAAGGCCGATCATCTTTATGGGCGCGAAAAGAAGAAAATATCCGAAAAGTGAGGCATCTGAAGGTTTGTTTAACCTCCTAACGCCAGAAGCGCCTCTGTAATCAATTAGTTGCAGACGGCTGTGCGCTGGAAATGTGTGATCCGGGTTGACGTTCGTCAACGCAGACCGTTTATAAGGCCTTTGTTATCTTCGAGATATGTTTTCGGAAATGCGGTTTGCCCCAGGGCTTGACGGCGGATTGACGTGGGTTCGGGGTTAGCTTGCTGTAGCCTACTGTCGGATTGGGGGTTCTCTGCGCTGCGGGGTAAGCATGCTTTTTAGGTAAACGCTGAGGGGGTGGGGATGTCCCCAGCGGTAGCCGTGTTAACCTGCGCGCCTTGGCCCACACTGGAATCGGCGAATCTTCCGTCAAGAAGTTAATGTCGCTGTTTGAGTCCAAGAGCCTCACCAGACGTGGGCAGAATGCAGATATAGTTTTCGCAAATATAGCCGGTGGTGCGTCCCTGCTTGTGCCTCATAATCGACAGCAAGGGCAACCAGCGGGCAAGTTGCAGCTGGCCCTGGTCGCATCAGTTAACAGCAACACGCGGAACGGTAAGAAGCGTTGCCAGACCAGACGCAGCAATTCATGGGTTTCGCCCGCCCGGGAGCACCGCGATGACGATCTGCTTGTGCTGGGCCAAGCTGAAGTCGAGGGCTGCCATCATATAGCTAGGAGCATGGCTTCCGGAAGCTGGGGAAAATCGACATCATAGTGACCGACTCGTAATGCCGCGCATGGGCGGTCCGGAGTTAGTCGAGAAGTTAAAACAGAAAGGGAACGCCTTTGCCGGCATCTTCATGTCTGGCTACACTGAGGCAGCAGCTCTTGAGAACGCAAAGTCCCCTTCGCCTCATGCTGCCGGGCCTTGGCAGTGTACTTGCACCCGAATCCAATAGCAGTTAGTCGTTCCCCCGCGCGGACAAGATGTTGACGAAGACTTTACGTTGTCGTGACACTTCCATGTCTGCCATGGTGCACCGTAATGCTCAATAGCTGTAGAGTGCATACCTCCCGGCCTCCGGATTGACGGTATCTGTCGCCAAAACAAGGCCGAAGCACAAAAAACGAGCTACGCCGAAAGACTATTGCAGGTAGAAGTGGCACATCTTGCGATGGAAACGATTCTGGTGCTTGATTCTTCCGGTACTCGCGGAAGTCTAAACAGCCTGTTGCTCAGGGCAGGTTACGACGTTCGGTCGGTTACAGACGGAGTGACCTTAAGCGCCCTTCTTACCTCTGATCGGTCCAGCGCTCTCTTCCTCGGGCTTCAGAAAGACACTATCTCTACGCAGGCGACTTGCCTGGCCATAAGGAAGACAGATCCAGACATACCGCTGATTGTCCTCGGTCCAAGCACCGATATCGCGACAAAGGTTGGACTATTCGAGCTTGGCGCCGACGATTATGTTGAGGAGCCTTTTGACGCAGGCGAACTGGTTGCTAGGCTCCGATCGCTCATGCGCCGGCGGAAGCTTAGCGCGGATCGTGTGCACATTTGAATTATCCTATCCTCCCCATGCATTCTCAGTTCTTCTTTCGCGCTCGACATGAAGAGGACCTTTGCCGCCATCGTAGTTGCCCGTGGTAATACCTTTGGCGTTTATCTGCCAGAGTTGGTTAAACAAAGATCTTCCCGTCGCCTGCGTTGCCTGTATGGGCGTGAGTGGACGATGTAATTCGCATCCGCACCGGCGAAAGAGGAGAGAAGGCCATCTAAACTCGCCCCAGTACATTCAACCTTTTGATTTAGTACAGCACTGCTGGCCGTCAAATCTTCGGAAAAGCAGGACGGCGTTGAGTCCTCCGAAGGCAAAGGAGTTCGAAAGAGCGTATTCCGCCTTTGACGAGCGGGCCTGATTCGGAATGATGTCCAGGTCGCACTCTGGGTCTGGCTCGGTGAAGCTGGCGGTGGGTGGCAGGATGCCGTTACGGAGAGCAAGTGCCGTAGCTGCCGCTTCCGGGGCACCTGCCGCACCCAGGCCGTGGCCGTGCATTGATTTGGTGGAACTGACGGCCAGCTTATCAGCATGAGCGCCGAACACGGCCCGAATGGCAGTCGTTTCAGTGCAATCGTTGCTCGGCGTACCCGTGCCATGGGCATTGATGTATCCGACGCAGTCGGCCTGGACTTCGGCATCTCGAAGCGCTGACCGTATTGCGCGTGCAGGTCCTTCGGCGGACGGCTGAGTAATGTCGTTGGCATCCGACGACATGCCAAAGCCCACAATCTCAGCGTAGATGGATCCACCCCGGGCTTCCCTTCCGTTCCCGACTAAACGGCCGGCACGTGTCCGGTGCCACCACACGCATTGCTTCCCAGGCTTTCAAGAAACCGAAGCTGAACGGTGCCTCACTCCCGCCCGTGATGCCAACTCCGCATGGCCCCCGCGCACCATCCAGAACGCCTGGCCAATTGCATGGTTCGAAGAAGAACAGGCCGTAGAGACTGTGTTAGGCCGGGCCGGTGATGCCGAACTCCATCGAGATATAGCTCGCGCCGGCGTTGGCCATGGTGCGCGGAATAGTTAGAGGATGCACACGATCACGGTTGAAGCGATAGAGGTCAGAGAAGCGGGTGTCCTCAGTTGACTGGCCGCCCACGCATGAGCCGGTCACAACCGCGGTTCTATCTGGTAGCGCTGCGCTGAGACTGACGCGTGCGTCGCTGATGGCTTCGCGCGCACCGATTAGGGCGAACTGACTAAAGCGGTCAAGAAAGCTTTGCCGTCATCGAAATGGGCGCGCACGTCATAGCCACGGACTTCGGCACCGTTGTGGAAACGCAGCTTCGAAACATCCACGGATTCGATTGGCGCAATCCCTGACAGGCCTTCGCGCAGTGCCGCCCAGAATTCTGCAGTGTTGAGGCCAAGCGCGGAAATCACTCCTATACCAGTGATTACGACTCGACGCATGCTCATGCGCTACTCCGACTGGACGCGGCATCCGCCAGGCTATCAGTTTCCTGATGCCATCCACCATCCGTCGTACGGTGTGGATCGACTTCGCCTGCTCATCGGGGATACTGATATTGAAGGCGCCCTCTAGTTCATAGAGGACGTTGATACCGTCGAGGGAATCAATCCCTAGCTGCTCGAAGGTACTTTCAATCGAGATTGCATCGGGGGGAATCCGCTTGACGGATGTAATAATCGATATCACCTTCTCGGCAATTTGGTCAGGCATAGGGCGCTCTCGCTCCAGTAAGGAGATGAAGCGGAGAGAATAACGCACCATACCCGACAGAGAAGGACTTAGCGGTGGCTCTCTGCCGGATTTGGTCCCGCTTCACTCGCGATGTCAAATTCGATCTTCAGTTCGTCTTTGACTTTTACTGTACCCCCGGCCACGCCAACTGGACTGATGCCAAAATCCCGCTGCTTCAAGACGGCGTCCCCGTGGTAGCGTCCGTTGGAACGCAGGACATGCACAGATATTGGCCGCGTCCTGCCGTGCAGTGACAATGAGCCGCTCACCAGGAAGTGGTCCTGCCCTGTCTGTTCCGCCTTGCTCGCCTCGAAACGGATTTCGGAAAAACGATCTGAATCGAGAACCTCGGGCCCAAGCATCCGTTGCTCCACTTCATGGCGCTTTTCCGGAGCCAAACGCGGATCTAAGGCCACGAGCTTCCGTGAATCGATAAGCAGCTCTACCCGCCGCCCTGTCTCGTCCAGGAAGCCGCCGGAGATGGGAGCCCGTATTTCGTGGTTGTCGGCGAATGCTGAGAACAGACCGGATTTGAACACGTGGACCGTAATAACGGAATGTTGAGCGTCTATGGGGTGGACCTGCGGCCAAACGGGCAAAGCCAGTTGCGTTCCGCCCAACAGCAGCGCAAGTACGAGCTGGATCCTGGTCAAACTGGACATGCCGTCCTCAGTGTGCTCCCGTGTCCAGCCGCGCGAGCTCTTGGGTAAACAGTGGATTCCCCGGGAACTCGTCGCGAAGCTGGCTCAAGAGTTGTCGTGCGCCCGTAAAGTTCTTCTCGCGGATTTCGGCAATGGCCAGAAGGATGCGAGCGTAAGGAGCAAGATAATGGCCACGCTCGGAGACCAGCCGCAGTTCAACCATGCCTTGTTTCTTGTCGCCCGAGAAGCCGCCCATCCGCAGAATCCAACGCAGCGGCGGCGACATGGAACCGATCAGGTAACGGCTGATTCCAGTCGCAATATAAGCGTCGTAGCAATCCCCGCAAATGGCCAGTAGCTGGCGAGCGTAGTTGGTGGCGTCCCGCGTGTAGTGCAAGGCAACTCGGGAACGGCTTTCAAAGAGTGAGGTGTAGTCGGCCCTCAGACCATTAACCAGAGTCATGGCCAGCAGTGCACCTCGGTCGTTAGGATCACTCGCCAAGTGCGGCCGGGCAAGCGCCTCGGCGCGCTGAAGCGCAGAGTTAAAGCGATCACGGAGGGCGGGATCCGCTTTGGACAGCGGTCGGGATCGGAAAGAGGAATCCCTGTCGAAAAGCGAGTTCCCAGGAGTCCGACACGGTTCAATTCGGAGAACAAGAGACCCGCGGCCTCCGCCACCGGACCCATCGGGTCATCGGCATGCTGTTGCTGATATGAGGCGAACTGTTCTTGCGCCCGGCCGAAATCGAGGTTGTAGAGTAGTTGAAAACCACGGTCCAAGGACGCAGCAGAGGAGTCGGCTGCGACCGTTGTGCACAGAACAATCAGGAAAATTAGCAGTGCTGCCGTTCTCGACCGAATGAACCGTAAGATGAAGTACAGCATATAATCGGATTCGGTTACATAGATTTTGGCTTGGTTTGTCTCCCGCGTCGAATCACGCCCTGCTCCAGCGACGACTTCGATCAAGAATGACTCAAACGCTGGAATTGTGTCTGAACAGGGCAGTAGGCCTGTTCACGATTTTAAGTTGATCATAAGACGCGCAACGGTAGCGGTTGTCAGAGAATTGTCACCAAACCGTAAGTTTACGAAGCCATCGTTCTCAGCACGTCCAGCCTGTGCCGAAAAGAATCATTGGCACACAGCTCTGAATCTCGCGCGCTGCTTGTTTGACCTAAGCGGCGGCTGCCAGCAATCCATCATTGATCTCACACGTTACCGCAAATCGATTGAACAGGGCCGAAACGGAGCAAGATGCCATCGCTTCAAGGTTGTTCTAAGCGCTCGCCGTTGTTGTTGGTTGGAACCTCAGAGGGTCAGCCGTGGAGCTGGTTGGTTCTCGGAGACCTAACTAAGCTCTGTGCGCACTCACGGGTTAATGGTGAAAGAGACCGCGTTCGAGTTCTTAGCGCTGCATACAGTGACGTTGCTTTTTCCGATGGCGCCGGAAACAGAGATCGCGTTGTTACCCGGCGGATTAAAGACGAAGACAAGCACCGTGCCGGGCGCCGCAATGTCAGCAGCGGAGATTGCCACTACAAGCTGATGAACGCTGACGAATGTCGTCACGCGAAGGGAACCATTCCAACTCACGATGGAGTCTCGACGAAAGTCCATTCCGTTGACTGTCAACAGGAACTGATTGCTTCCCGCTGTTGCGACGTTAGGCGAGATAGAATTGATGAATGGTTTAGGGGAACAGGCTCCGCAGGATAGAAAACCAATCGCCAGGACGATCCCCAGCAGACGCAAAAGATTTGATCTTCCTGTGATAGCCATTTCTTTCCCTCTCGCAGAGAGTGGGATCAAAGCGGCGTAGTAAGGTCAAGACGAAGTACCGCGGTGTCCGATGGACACGTCTTAGTGCGTCGACGGGAACCTCCCGCTATGGAAGCCGAAAATCGACACCTCGACCGGCGTTGACTTCCTTTGTGGCCTCCACATTGAGATCGGAGACGGGTATCTTCCGTGCTCGCTGCTCTGTGAACACCCAGAGCGTCTGGCCGACAATCGCAAAGTTCTTGACTTCGCTCCGACGACCGTCACGAAAGACCAGAATCGTGGGTGCTGCCTTGTCTTCAACTGACGGTCTTGGCTGGAGCGCCGCCTGGCGCTCTTGTTCGCGTGACGCCTGCTCTTCTCGGAGCCGCCCCACTTCGTCCGTCAGCCGTTCGACCTGTCTGGACAGATCCCCCCCTTGTTGCGCTACGGTCGATGGAGTTTGCTCAGCAACTTGGTAGTACGGCGCTGTATAGACTGGATAGGGCAAGAACACCGGTTGCGCAAAGAGGACGCGATTGCGGAAGAAGAACTGCTGGCAGAAGAAGGGGTCGAAGAAGGGACTAGTGAAACAAGAGTTTCCAAAAAAGATGTTGAAGCGCAAGTTATGACGGAACGCCACTGGCCCAACAAATAAAGCCCTGCGACCAAAAGAGCGCGGGCTCATCACACCGAACCCGCCGGAGGGAGGCGGCAAACGAAAACGCGGGCCGACGTTAACTTGGATTCTTGGGCGCTGTATGGCGCGCATCTGCCCTTCAAGGCTTGGCGGGAAAGCCGCAGCCGCCAATAAAACCGCTATGGCAGGTACGCGGTACATACACGTCTAGCACCGTTCGGGTCCGGCAGCAGCAAGACACCGCTCGTCCTAATGGCACCACGTAACAAACATGCCACTTGCCTTATTACAGCGTGTCACGGAAATGTAAAAACTTTGTAAGGTCGGGTTGAACGAAGATTCTCAGACCTGCAGGGCCTATCAGCCTGCCGCGTCAAAAGCATTGGCTTCTGCACGCAACCACGTCTCCGAAATCTCCGCGTAGAAATCAACGATTTGGGACTGCCTAATTCCTCGACGCTTTCGGCCGCTGGGCGAGCAGCTCCAGCGATTAAATTGCCGGGAGAGCGATCTTCTCGACGAATGTGATGATAGATCTGTGGCACGTCAGAATAAAATAGCCCTCACCAAGGAGGAGGCTTTGCGGCAGGGAAGACGGTCCCAACAGTGTGCGGTGGAAACCAGCAACGCGAAAGCGAAGCGCCCGAGGGCACGGAAGAGCGAATGCATCATTCCGCCCCGCGTGCCGGATGAGGCACTAAATCTTTATCTTCGACTTCTCCTCAAGCACGCCCCGCTCGATGAGAACTTCGTCGACACGGTATTCCATGTCGTGAGCCCCGCTCTGCTCGCGCGCACCAGCAACGGCCGGCATCGTCTGCATCAGTGTGAGCTCCACTCGTGACGCGCTGAACGACAACTTCGGCAAGGTTTTATTTAATAGGAGAAATACCGTCAAGCGAGAGTTCTGAGCGAGGGCATGATCACCCGGGCGAATTCAATCCTGTCTGAAGGTTTGGAGAAAGAAAGCAAGTCGGAAGCGGGCTGCGTTGGTCGGAGTCCTGTTCTGAAAAGGAGCGACCTATGACATGGACCCAGACTGACTAGCTTCAGCGCACTTCCAGGATGGAGACGAGCCGTGCCTTAGAGACGGGGCCACGTATGATGGAGTGAGATTTGACAGCATGATAAAAGGGAGCTGAATTCGCCGTAGTTCACAACTAAGTTTTCCAATCCGATTGGCATATGCACGCGCTTTGGTAGTACGTGTGTCGAAAGGTAATCTTTTTGGCTCAGTTCCCCCTTTGCGACTGTCGGCCAAGTGAACACTTACAACAGAGGAGGAGCCCGCGCCGCGCTGGGATAGTTTCCGAAGGGGCGACCAGTACTAAGCCGCTGGCGCGGCGGACGCTACCGCGTGGTGAGCCGAGAGATTTGAGGAACAGCTGACATAGTGTGGGTCATAGGGAAAGGAGATTCCTGTGACCCGTTTACGGAAAATGATGCTGGAAGAGCTCCAGCGTCGCAACTATTCCGCCATCACCACGCGTAATTACTTGCGTGTGGTGACTGAGTTCGCTAAGTATTTCGGCAAGTCTCCCGACAAGCTCGGCCCCAACCAACTTCGAACCTATCAAGCCTATCTACTGACCGAGTGCAAGCTGACGCCCGGCACGGTGGTCAACCGGGTAGCGGCGCTGCGATTCTTTTTCGTCAAGACGCTCAAGCGACATCAGTTCCGTGATTTCTTGCCTTACCCCCAGGATCGGCGTCGGCTGCCAACTGTGCTGAGCCGGGAAGAAGTTGCGCGCTTGATTGATGCGGCTGGAACACTGTTTCGACGGACCTTGCTGATGACGCTCTACGCCACCGGCATGCGACGAAGCGAACTCGCTCGTCTCAAGGTCAGCGACATCGACAGCCAGCGCATGATCATCCGAGTGGTGGAGGGCAAGGGCGGCAAAGATCGTGATCTGCCTCTCAGTCCGGTCCTGTTGGAAACTCTGCGCGAGTACTGGCGCTGGCGCAAGCCCAGGCTATACCTGTTCCCCACACGCACCTGTCGCCACAGACTCGATCAGCCGATTTCAGATAAGACGGTCTGGATTGCCTGTAGCGAGGCCGCGCGTCGGGCTGGCATCCGCAAACGAGTCACCCCGCATACGCTCCGCCACAGTTGGGCGACCCATTTGTTGGAGGCCGGCACCGATCTGCGCACCATCCAGGTTCTGCTCGGGCACGGGGATCTGGAAACCACCGCCCAGTACCTGCATCTGTCGCAGCGGCACTTGCAGGCAGTTAACAATCCGCTGGACAGTCTCTCTCTATCCAGCACCCAGAACATCCGCCGCAGCTTTAAACGAAAAAAAGAAAAATGACTCGGCCCACCTTCGAGGTGGCCGACATCCTTCGCCTGCAGGGCGATCGCTTTCTGGATCGGTATCGATCCAGCTTTGGCTTTCAGCAGCTCAAAGCGTTTCGGGCCATTCTGCGCTGCCGTACCGCAGCGCTGGG
>WNGK01007592.1_pt1 | contig 17422 bp, 20 predicted proteins | sample 5400601 | NCBI WGS metagenome assembly WNGK01 (sample SAMN13153376, study PRJNA577476) | soil metagenome | isolation source: 60 cm soil or saprolite under Garry oak tree replicate 1 | place: USA:California | collected 2016-06-15
CCTCGCCCGAGGAGCCGGACGGTACGGAGCTGCAGCTGGCGCTCAACGACAATCCCGCAGCCAAAGCGTATCAGCAGGCGATCTTTCAACAGGGCCAGCCCGCGGCAATGTTCTATACCGACGACGTGCAGGCCGATCACGAGCGTATGAAAGCGAGCGGCGCCGAGTTCACCATGCCACCAACGGACGTGACGGCCTCCAAGATCGCCATGCTGAACGACACCTGCGGCAACCTCATTCAGGTCACGCAACTGATGCGCTGGTAGGGCCGACGTTCAGCGGATCGCGGTGCCGTACTCGGGTAACCAAGGCTGGGCGGACGCCCATACCCAGGCTGATGTAAGGAGAAGAAGATGACCGATTGCGAGCAGTACACACCGGGTCCGGCCAGCGGGGCGCAGGTACGAAAGGACCGGGGACAAAACGATAACAATCAAGAAAAGTGGACTCTTATTCTCGTCAGAGAACTGCGTCACTCGCCGGACAAAGTCTGGCAGGCGCTTACCGACCCGGCGCATCTGCGCGAATGGGCTCCCTTCAACGTTGATGGGAGCCTGGGTACGGTTGGAACGGTGAATCTCACCTGGGTGGGAAGGCCCACGCCGCTGGAAACAAAAGTGACGCGAGCGGACGCTCCCAGGGTGCTGGAGTACAGCGATATCCGGTGGGAACTTGAGGCCTCTGGGGTCGGCACGCGCCTCACGCTGTGGCACAGCATCGATCGCCGCTTCATCTCGTGGGGCGCTGCGGGCTGGCACATCTCGTTCGACGTCCTTGAGCGGTTCCTCGCGGGTAAGCCGCTTGGACGCATCGTCGGCGCCGACGCCATGAAGTTCGCCGGCTGGCAGCGGCTGAACGCCGAGTACGCCAAGCAGTTCGGCGTTGAAACGCCCAGCTGGTCGCCTCCGGCGGCTCAAAAATCGTGACTCGAGGGATTGCAAAAACACGGATTGCAAAACCCGATTGCAAACATAATGTCCCGCAAAACAATGCACGGAACCACGCTCGCGGAGGCGACCATGATCAGTAATGCCACCCAACGTTCGATTTTTCGCTGGATTCACATCATCGTTAGCATTCCGATACTCGGTTATATTTATAGTCCGTTTGAAAAACTTCCCGACTATGCGCCCCCAACTCGGTATGTCTTCCTTTCTACAATGGTCCTTTCGGGATTGTGGATGTGGAAAGGCCATGTCCTTCGACGACTGATTTCGAAGGGATCGGACCGACAAGATGCCGCAGAGAACCCCTAGCACGTCCGGAGGTGAACATGGGGAAGACGGAGTCTCCGCGTGCACGAATGTCTCTTCGGGTGAGAAGGAGGGCCTGCGGAATCCGAATGCTGGGAGAGCGGTGGTAGGACCACATATTTTTTTTGATGAACTCTCTAAATCTATGATTCCATTTAAGTTAGGTGTGGCAGATAGGGGCTGATCCGGGCAAAATATTGAGCCGCATGGGTTTACAAGCAAAATATTGCGGAATAAGGAGTTAGCCGGGGTGGGCTGAGGGGATTGTCCGAGTTGCTCTGCCACTGACCGGTAAAAGTGTTGGCGCACGATCTGAGTTTGCGCCTTCTGTCTTCTCAGTCAAGGTTGTTCGTCACAGGAATCTGGGAATTTTTGTGTGGAGGGCTGTGGAAAAGAATCGCGCGGGTGGATTCGCGCAACAGAGATGAAAGTCAAACTCACATCGCGTCGGGAGTGAGGAAACCCACCCTTTCGCAAAAGGCGCGAAAGGATGGGCCACCCGCCTTTCTTAAGGGAGGAACTATGGCAACCGTAACCCTTTCAAAGAAACAACGTGACGAAATACTCAGAATATTGAAAGCCCGTTTTGAGAAAAACATGAACCGCCATCAAGGTCTTGACTGGGCTGAAGTACAAGCGAAGCTGGAGGTTAAGACTGACAAAGTGTGGTCACTAACTGAAATGGAAAGAACTGGCGGTGAACCGGACGTTGTTGGTCATGACAAGAAAACGGGCGACTACATTTTTTATGACTGTTCAGCGGAGAGTCCCAAAGGCCGCAGAAGTCTCTGCTATGACCGTGAAGCGCTGGAGTCAAGGAAGGAAAATAGACCAAAAGATAACGCGGTTGATGTGGCCACTGCCATGGGCACTGAGCTTTTAACGGAAGAACAATATCGCGAGCTGCAGAAACTTGGAAATTTCGATGCGAAAACGTCGAGCTGGGTAAGAACACCTTCTGATATCAGAAAGCTCGGCGGCGCCCTCTTTTGTGATCGCCGCTTCGACACTGTTTTCGTGTATCACAACGGTGCGGAATCTTACTATGCCGCCAGGGGATTCCGTGGATCGCTAAGGGTCTAGATTCGGATTTTGGTTACTGGAGCATATCCAATGAAGCACAACCTCATGTTAACCATCACGTCTCTGCTCACGATCCTGTTCATGACGTTGCACTTGACGAGCGATACCCTCCACGCCAGGGTCGGGACGCCCGAGGCAGGGGGCTCAACCCTCGTTGCCGTGCCCGTCCTGGTAATCTGGCTGTACGGAACGCTGGTGCTCGCCGAACGGCGGTCGGGGTACGTCATCATGCTCGTCGGGTCGCTCCTTGGGTTGGGCATGCCTGTCATGGCGTTTTTCGCGGCCAGATCGCCAAGTCCAGCCCAGCCTTCTTGTTCGTCTGGACGCTTCACGCGCTCGGCGTGACCGGGATGTTCTCCCTCATCCTCTCGGTGCGCGGACTGTGGAGCCTGCAACGGGGCCAACCCCCTCAACAGAGATGAAAATCAAAATCACAGGGCGTCGGGAATGCGGAAACCCACCCATTCGCAAAACGCGCGAAAGGATGGGACACCCGCCACTTGACGGCAACTAAACGGTCCAAATTACAATCTCGGCATGGCACGAAAAGTCATCCTGGGATTCGGACTCAGCATCGACGGCTACATTGCGCGACGCAACGGCGCCCTCGACTATCTGGTGATCGACCAAGAAGGCGAAGCGCTGATGGCAGATTTCTTCTCCAAGATCGACACCACCATCATGGGCCGCAAGACCGCCGCTGCCACGGCGGAAATGCGCAAGAGTGGCGAGATCCCGGATATGCCGGGCATGTCCACCTACGTATTCTCGCGGCGTTGGAAGCCGGGCAAGCGCGACAGATTCGAAGTGGTAAGCGGATCTCTGACCGCCTTCGTGAGAAAGCTAAAACGCCGCGAAGGAAAAGACATCTACCTGGGCGGCGGGGGCCAGTTATGCCGCAGTTTCCTGCAAGAGGATCTGGTGGACGAACTCTACCTCGGTCTTGGTCCCGTTCTTTTAGGCGATGGCATCCCCGCCTTCCCGGCCAGGTTCCCGCAGCGCAACTTTAAGTTGACAGAGTGCAAGTCCTACGCGAATGGATCGGTCGGGCTACGCTACGAGAGGATCCGGACGAAGACAAGCCGATAATCCGGCCGGCGGGCGTCCCGTCGTTCCCCGAGTCCCCCCAAGTCGCGAGGGGCGTGATCCCCGCCCTTGCGTTTTCCGCGAAAGAGCGGATAATAGCGGGTTTCCTTCCCCCGGAGGAATCTCATGCCGTTTTCTGGTCGCACCCTGTGCGCTGTCCCACGCCTGTCGTCTGTCGGCACGCCGTCTTTTCTCTTAACTCTACTTTTCTTTCTCGTGACAGCCGCATGGGCGCAGAGCGCCGGACCGGCGGCGGGATCGGATCCTACCTATCAGGCGCTGCGCAATCTGGGGCTCGGCAGCGAGGCGGTGAGCGTCAACAATCTGGAATTGAAACGCGATGCGGGCACGTTCCACCTGCGCTCCGGGACGGTGTGCTTCACCACGCCAGTAAATGGGAAGGTCACCGGCGCCGTATTTTCGGGGGACGGAAATTTCGTTCTCGATCCGCCGGACGCTAACGAGAGAAGTTCGCTCAAGCTGCTGACCAAAGAGAATGAGTTCAGCGAAAACTTCGGCCAGATGATGCTGCGCTTCACCGATTCCACATACGACGAAATCGAGAAGCTGGGCAACGCGGCCACCGGCGGATGCGAGGCCGGACCGCTGAAGGACACGCAGCATACCATGCGGCACAAACTCAAAAGCAACCTCGAAGCGCGCATCCTCGAAGACGTGCTCAGCCCGGAGCCGGGCGGGTTGTTTGTCGCCTTCATTCGCGGCAAACACTATAACGGCCAGGAACTGTTTGAGATCGATCCGCATGAAGGGCGGGATCAGGTCGATTTCATGACCTATGACGAGAACAAGTTTGGCGACTGGGCTTCGTTCCCGTTGTCGGGCGCGCACAAGAAGGGATCCATAGGGCATCCGATTCAGATTGACCATCAGACTTTGGATACAACGCTGCAAAAGAATGCGAACCTGATCGGTAAGGCCAAGACGGAGTTCACGGCCGAGTTGAATGGCGTGAAAGTCGTGCCTCTGGACCTGTTTCGCAGCTTGCGGGTGCGGAGCGTGAAGACGGAGGATGGACAGGCCCTGTCATTCATTCAGGAAGACAAGAACGACGACGCCGAATTCGCCGTGATTCTGCCCAAGGTCCTGGCGATGGGTGACCACTTCACCCTCACCACAGAGTACGAGGGCAAAGAAGCGGTCACAAACGAAGGCGGGGGCAACTATTTCCCTGTGGCGCGGGAGAACTGGTATCCCAACAATCCGGGCGGCCGCTTCGGCGAGTATGCGAGTTATGACATGACATTCCGCATTCCGAAAGGGATGCAGATCGCAGCCACCGGCGTTCGTGTCAGCGAGAACAATGACAACGGCCAGAACGTCACGGTTTGGAAGAGCGAGGCCCCGCAGACGGTTGCGGGGTTCAGCTTCGGCAGATTCAAGATGGAGGAAGCCAAACTCGCTAAGCCAGAATACGACGTGCAATCCTTCGCCAATCAGGAAACGCCGAGTTGGGTAACAGCGTTGCAGCACGCCGCGAGCCCGGACGAATTGGCGACACTGGGCTCGCACAGTTCCGAAATGGCTCTGGGAAGCATGAGCACACTCGGACTGAACAAGAAAGCGCTGGCTGAGGGCGAACTGGCGGTGCAGCTTTACACCGACTATTTCGGGCCGTCGATGTTCAAGCACCTGTCGCTCACGCAGCAAACGGCGTGCGACTTCGGCCAGTCCTGGCCGGAACTGGTGTGGGTTCCCATCTGCTACTACTTCGATACGACCGTGCGGCACCAGCTTGGCATGGACTGGGGCGACCGCGGCTACTGGAAAGTCGTGACCCCGCATGAAGTGGCGCATCAGTGGTGGGGACATACGGTAGGTTTTAGTTCCGGCCGCGATCAGTGGATGAGCGAGGGATTTTCAGACATGTCGGCGTCGCTGTATCTGACGCTGATTGAGAAGAATCCCAAGAAGTTTCTCACCTTCTGGAATGATGAACGCGAATTGCTGCTGGAGCGCGATAAGGAAGGCTTTCGCGCGATTGACGTCGGTCCCCTGACGATGGGATATCGCGCGAGCAACTCGCGTACTGGGTTCAATACGACGCGCCGCTTGATTTATCCCAAGGGCGCGTACGTGCTGCACATGATCCGGATGATGATGCACGACAACAAGACCGGTGACCAGCTCTTCAAAGAGACCATGCATGATTTGTGAAGACCTATTCCGGCAGGGCCGCCACCACCGAGGACTTCAAGGCCGCGCTCGAGAAGCACATGACTGCCGAGATGGACTTTGAAAACAATCACAGGATGGACTGGTTCTTCAACGAGTACGTGTATGGAACGCAGTTACCCACGTACAAACTGGATTCTTCCTTCGATATCGGCCCGGATGGCGACGTGATCTTCAACATAAAGCTGACTCAGTCGGGCGTCGACGAGAATTTCCGGATGCTTGTGCCGCTGTATCTGGAAATGTCGGATGGAAACATGTTTTTTCTAGGCCGTGCGCGAATGAAAGGGACTAACACCGTTGAGCAACATCTAACGCTCAAGGGCCTGAAAACGAAGCCAAAGAGGGCCGTAGCCAACTACTACGACGACGTGCTGGCCACGCCGAACTAGATTCATCCAATGAGCAAAAAAGAGGAGCGCTCGCGCGCTCCTCTTTTTTCTTTGCGGAGATAACGGGAAGATTCCGGGACAGACGGGACGTCCCCAGCAACGGCCTAAAGTTTCTGTCGGGCTTGGCAAACTGGTAGAGCCGAACTTCACCTCGGGCAATCCATTTTCTCTAGGGAAACACAAGATTCCCTTCGACAAGCTCAGGGCAGGCTCTCCACTTCGCGGATCATCGCCTTCGCAACGATCTGCTCGGGATGACAAGAGTTGGGGAGGTTGCAGGTTATGCCAAGCGCAGTTAAATTAGGTGCGAGAATTGGAGCGTCCATGAAAAAGACCGTCCCGGTGGAATCTGCCTCTGCATTCATCTCCGCTTCTGCATTCATCGACGAGAAGATCAAGGAACTTTCTTCCGGAGGCAGCGGGGGCGCCTGGCGCGGGACGATGCTGGCGAAAGTGCGCGGGATCATACACGACGCGGACCCGGAGATCGTCGAAGAGCGGAAGTGGGTCAAGGCGACGTCGCCGGGGACTCCCGTCTTTTCCCACGCCGGCATTGTCTCCACGGGAGAGACGCACAGGAGCGTCGTCAAGCTGACCTTCGCCAAGGGCGCGGCGTTGCCGGACCCTAAAGGTCTATTCAACTCCAGCTTGGGAGGGAATGTCAGGCGCGCCATCGACATCCACGAAGGCGACAGGATCGATGAGGAGGCCTTGAAGAATCTCATTCGCGCGGCCGTGGCGCTCAATCTCAAGGGCCAGAACAAGACAAAGCCCAAGCCCCGGCGAGCGAGCAGCAGGTAACATTCCCGCTCTAAATTTCGCAAAGAACGCGAAATTTAGAATGGGGCACTTTGAGGACGATCGACCAACTGAGCCCGGCCTGCGCCGTTTCGAGCACAAGAAACTCAAAATCTATTCGGTCATCGTGGACTGGTACGCCCCATTCGGGCATACCTGCTCTTTCCTAGCTTGCCTGCGCGTGAATGAATTTGCCCTTATAAACCAAGATCGCTTAGTCCCGGATGGTCATCCGGACGGCGCCCTAGTGCCCAATGGTATTTGCGCTCCGTCTCTTTGATTGGCAGATCGTTGATGGAAGCAAACCTCAAGCGCATCAGCCCGTTCTCATCAAACTCCCAATTTTCATTGCCATAGGAGCGAAACCAATTCCCGGAGTCATCGTGCCATTCATAGGCAAAGCGCACGGCGATACGGTTTCCCTCGAACGCCCAAAGCTCCTTGATCAGCCGATAGTCCAGCTCTTTGGTCCATTTGCGTCTGAGAAGCGCGATGATTTCCTGCCTTCCGTTCACGAACTCCGAGCGGTTTCTCCAGCGTGAGTCAACTGTGTAAGCCAAAGCGACCTTTTCCGGATCACGAGAGTTCCAGGCATCTTCTGCCAGTCGAACCTTCTGAATAGCCGTTTCGTGTGTAAATGGCGGCAACGGAGGACGTTGAGTTGTGGCTTGTGCGGCGGACATGGCATTTCTCCTTTTCCACCGGATGAACCGATGCGTTCGCGAATCAAAAGCATACCTGCTTTTCCTTAGCTGGCACGCGCCAAGCCATCCAGCTCCTGCATCTGGTTTGCGTCAATCTTTAACTCCGCTGCCGTAACATTTTCTACGAGATGTTCGACCCTGGAAGTTCCCGGGATCGGCAACATGACGGGAGATCGCGCCAGCAGCCACGCCAGAGCCACTTGTGATGGCGTAGCTTTCAAATGCGCAGCTAGCCGACGGATGGGGCTATCTTCACGTGACACTTGACCTGCCGCCAGTGGAAACCAGGGAATAAAACCCATTTTCTCTTTTTCGCAATACTCGAGAACATCTTCCGATCCGCGGTCGGCGATGCTGTAACGATTCTGAACGCTCACAATCGGAACAATTGTTCGCGCATGCTGAATCTGTTGCACGCTCACTTCCGATAAACCGATGTGTTTGATTTTTCCTTGCGCTTGCAAATCCTTCAGCGTGCCGAGTTGATCTTCAGCGGGCACCTTGGGATCGATTCGATGCAACTGATAAAGATCAATCCGGTCGAGGCGCAACCGGCGCAGGCTGCCTTCGCAGGCCGATCTCAGGTGCTCTGGCTTTCCGTTTTCAACCCATTGGTCGGGACCTGGGCGGTCAAAGCCGGCCTTGGTGGCGATAACGAGGTCTGCCGGATACGGATGCAGCGCCTCGGCGATAATCTCTTCACTCACGCCGGGACCATACGAGTCCGCGGTGTCAATAAAATTGATCCCCAATTCCACCGCGCGCCGCAAAACCCGCACGGCCTCAGCCCGATCTGCAGGCTCGCCCCAAACTCCATCTCCCGTGATTCGCATCGCGCCGAATCCCAGGCGCGTAACCCGAAGATTATTTCCGATCAGGAATTCGCCAGACTTTTTAGCCGGGGCATGGTTCCGTTGCGCTACGAGCTTTTGATTTGCCATATGTTTTCCCTTTCCGACGATTAAGACTAATGTGTCGAACTGCTCTTCCCCTTTGGAGTAATCCGACGCCTACGGCGTTGCAAGAAATGTGCGTCCACTTGCTTCCTGCAATTCTCTGGGAATTATCGGGTTACTGCGCCAAGGGTGGGGGATGCTGGCGCATCGTCGCATTCACGGATCGGGATCACCAGAAATAGCTCGGGATGACCCGGAAGATGGTTGACGTAAGGCTCACCATTGGATCCGTCCTGGTTCAATGTCTGCATCGTCTTTTGATCCAGTCCGATGATCATGACGTGCGGTCCAACGTGGAATTTATTGCCGCTTCCGATCGCATGCGATTCGTTCGGTACCCACTTGCCACCATACATATAGGAGATTCCGACACTCTCCACATTCGGCGTTCGACCGGCCATGCTGTCCTCCTTATTCTTTGTCGATCGATCGTTGTGCAGGGGCTCCATAACTCTCTTGTCATGCCGTATTCAGCGCGCTCTAAGTGACTCCGTTTTTTGTAACCAGCACCATGCGGAAGCGTGCTCAGTTGACTCTACCTGAGTCTATGATTGTTTCTCCCGCACCGTACTCAACCTACAGGTCGTCATAGCTAAGCTCCATGCCAAGGCAGGCGGATGCGACCTTTGTCGATGAAGTCCGCATATTTGTTTCTCTCCTTGTACGAGGATTTCTATGAATCCACCCCGGTGATCCCGACCTGATCGGCAAGTTGTTAGCACTGCGATCGACTCATGACACAGCTCTCTCGCTTAAGTTTGATTCGTCAGCAAGTCGCTCGCGCACCGCGGGTACGACGCGGGTGCCAATCATCTCAATGGCTCGCATAAGCTTCGCGTGAGGCAAAGAGGCCGCGTTCATTTGAAAACTGAGGCGGGAGATTCCGCCTAGTGCTTCTCTGTACCGAAGGACCTTCTCGACTACCTCTTCGACGTTGCCCACGAGCAGTGCGCCCTCCGGGCTTCGCTGCGCGTCGAAGGCGGCGCGGGTGACGGGCGGCCATCCGCGCTCCTTTGCGACAGAGGCGAAGGCGCGGACGTAGCCCGGAAAGAAGTCGTCAATGGCCTCCTGCGTCGTAGGTGCGGCATAACCGAGAGCGTGTACCCCGACTTTCAGTCGATCGGGCGAGTATCCGAAGCGCTTGCCAGTTTTCCGGTAGAGATCGACGAGCGGCCGGAAACGCCGCGGCTCGCCGCCGATGATTGCGACCATTAACGGGAGGCCAAGCGCACCGGCGCGAGCGAACGATTGTGGAGTCCCGCCAACGCCCAGCCATGTCGGTAAAGGATTCTGCACGGGTCTCGGATAGACGCCCTGGCCGGTCAGGGCAGCCCGGTGTTTGCCGGACCAGTGGACATGCTCGTTCTCACGAATCTTCAGCAGCAGATCGAGCTTCTCTGCAAAGAGCGAGTCGTAGTCCTCCAGTTTCAGTCCGAACAACGGAAAGGACTCGATGAACGAACCGCGGCCAACGACCATCTCCGCCCGGCCCTGCGATAAAAGATCGAGGGTGGCGAAGTTCTGAAACACCCGTACAGGGTCGGCTGAGCTCAAAACTGTGACAGCACTCGTGAGGCGGATGCGGCGCGTTCGTGCCGCCGCCGCTCCGAGAATGACCGCAGGCGCGGAATCGAGATACTCGCGCCGGTGGTGTTCGCCGATACCGAAAACGTCCAAGCCAACCTGATCGGCATGTTCGATCTCGTCGACCAAGTCGCGCAAGCGGTTCGACGGGCTGACGGCAAGGCTGGTGTCGGTGTATACCGCCGCGAAACTATCGATTCCAATTTCCATGCTAGGTGTACCCAATTCCGTGATCATTTTGTTGTGCCTCGTTCTTTGCTTCTCCTGAAGCGTGACTCTCGTACGCTAAGTTTCTCCGCCGCGAGCAGCCCGAGCTTCTTAAGCGATCCGTAGACCTGTTCCATCTCCTTTTCGGACAGTGCTGCCATGAGCGCCTCAAGGTCCTTTGCATGGTGCTCGAAGCACGAGGCCGCCAGTCGCTTACCCTCCGGCGTGAGTTCCAGGACCCGCGCTCGTCGATCGCTTGGGCTCGCCGTGCGGATAATCAGCCCGAGTTTCTCGAGACGGTCGACTGCGGCGGTCATCGAGCCGCTGGCTAGCAGCACCTTCTCCTGGATCTGCGAGATCGTGAGCGGACCTTTGTGTAGGAGAGCTTCCAGCGCCGCGAAATCCGTGAGACATAGCCCCGCGTTGGCAATACTCTGCTCAGCCAGGAGGCTTAGCACGCGATAGCTCTTGGTAATCACGAGCCAGAGCCGAGTTGCACTAATGCGATGGCTCTTTTTCATTTATGTTTCCTAATCAGGCAGCTTGAGGCCGGACCTTGCTCCTGTCCCTGGCAAGAGAGGAAGACAACAGTCGATCGACGGAAGCAGCTCCTGCGCCGCGAATCATCAGAAAGGCCGTAGCCGCCAGGATGAGGAGGTGATACTCATAGCCTTCTCCCTTCTGTGTTCCAGTCCAGTTCATAAAGAAGCCGAATCGGCCATGAACCATCGTGACGGCCACGATCATGTCGGAAAAAATTCCAAAGGCTGCAACGCGAGTGAGCAGTCCAAAGATAAGACCCAATCCGCCGAAGAATTCCGCGGCAATGGCCAGAAACGCAAATACGGCCGGAATGTGCATGACGCCGGTGAAGAAACCCATCGTCCCAGTGAAGCCGTATCCGCCGAACCACCCCAGCATCTTCTGCGCGCCGTGCGCGAAGAAGACAACTCCAAGGACCAATCGAAGAATGGTTGTTGCACTGTCGTTGTCGGTGGCAATCAGTTTGCGAATCATGAGAATTCCCTCCGTGGCAGGCTTGCTGCCCCTGTCGGGCAGACAGCAGATAAGATGATTGCCCTTATATGAGGATCACGAGGTCGGCGATCTAAAGAATCCGACCGTGCAAATAGCATGTTGTGTGGGGGCTTACTGCAAAGCAGGACCTGCGGTTGCAGACTTGGTCGGACGATTGAAGGCTGCGTCTCCGGTGGATTGGGTATCGACTACGTTAGGGCCCCTTTATATAGTGATTTTGGCGGCCCGAACTTGGCGCTTCGTATACGTTAGTCGACGAACTGCTGAAGTGAGCATCCATTTCTGCCCAGGGAAGGAACGGAACGATGTCGTATCAGCCTATCGAAAACTATGGAATCATCGGCAACATGCGCACCGTGGCCCTGGTGGGCATGAACGGTTCGATCGACTGGTACTGCTACCCACGCTTTGATTCGCCCAGCATTTTCGGCGCGATCTTGGACGACAAAAAGGGAGGCCGGTTCCGAATTTCCGCCGACGCTGACGGCGTGCGGCACAAGCAGTTTTATTGGCCTTCCACCAACGTCTTAGTGACGCGCTTCCTGCTCAAAGATGGAATCGTCGAGCTAGAAGACTTCATGCCAGCGGGGCTACCTTCCGATTCGCCTGAGTACCACAAAATATATCGTCACGTTCGCTGCGTTCGGGGAGCAGTGCGCCTTTGGGTTGCGTGCCGTCCGGCCTTCGATTACGGAAGACAGACCCACGAGACGCGGATTGGGGCCAACGGGGCGATATTCAAGGCAGATGGCTTGACCTTGGCTCTTTCAACTACCGTGCCGCTTAGGGACGACGGGCAAGGAGGGGTATCCGCTGAGTTCGTGCTCGCGGAAGGAGAATCGCGGGTTTTCATTCTTGGGGAAGAAAGCGCCGAGGGCGGGGTACCGGTTCCGGCGTCCGAGCGAGACGCTGAGGAGTTGCTGCGGAACACTGTGAAATTCTGGCATGACTGGCTCTCCGCCTGCACTTACCACGGGCGTTGGCGGGATCAAGTTCACAGATCGGCGTTGGCGCTAAAGCTGCTTACATTTCAACCTACCGGAGCGATCATCGCCGCGCCCACCACGAGTTTGCCGGAAGTCATTGGAGGCGCTCGCAACTGGGACTACCGCTACACCTGGATGCGCGATGCTGCCTTCACCGTTTATGCATTTCTGCGCATCGGCTTCAGAGACGAGGCTGCGGCGTTCTTAGGTTGGATCGAGGATTACGCATCCAAGCACGCTCGTCGAAACGTGCCCAGTCCAGTCGTGTTCACGATCGAGGGCAACAATCAGATCCCCGAGCAGACGTTGGATCACTGGGAAGGGTATCGAGGATCTCGGCCCGTGCGAATCGGCAATGCAGCTGTCTCGCAGTTCCAGGGAGATATCTACGGCGAGGTCTTGGACGCGCTTTATCTCTCCAACAAGTATGTCAGCCCAACCTCCTACGACCATTGGGTAAAGATCCGCAAACGGCTTGACTGGATCTGTGACAACTGGCAACTCCCTGATGCCGGCATCTGGGAGATGCGCAATCGCCAGGAGCATTTCGTCTATTCAAAAGTCATGAATTGGGTTGCTCTGGATCGCGGCCTCCGGCTGGCCGACAAGCGTGCACTTCCGGCCAACCGCGCTAAGTGGTTGAGCGAACGGGACAAAATCTATGAAGAAGTGATGACGCAAGGCTGGAACGAGAAACGCCACGCGTTTACGCAGTTTTACGGCAGCGAGGACCTGGACGCGTCGCTCCTTATTATGCCGCTGGTCTTCTTTATGGCTCCGACCGATCCCCGGATGCTCAGCACCATCGACGCCATCCTCAAGAATCCGCGGGATGGAGGTCTCGTCAGCGACAGCCTTGTATATCGTTATCCGCCACAACCCCGTATTGACGGACTGCCAGGCGAGGAGGGCACTTTCACAATGTGCTCCTTCTGGCTGGTAGAGGCGCTGACGCGCTCCGGCATGGCATTTCCAGAAAAGCTTGATCAAGCCGGGTTGCTATTCGAACGGGTGCTGGGCTATGCCAACCATCTCGGGCTTTATTCAGAACAGACAGGGCCGCAAGGCGAGGCGCTGGGCAATTTTCCTCAAGCCTTTACACATTTAGCGTTGATCAGCGCCGCATTCAATCTGGACCGAATGTTGGGGAGCCAGGTTTGAATCATATGAGTCACGGCCATGCCCAGGCGCAACTCCTTGATGATGTGGATCATCCTGCTACGATGAGAACTATGGCGGCGACAAACCAGCATCGCCGCGATCTCCATTCGTGGCATAGATGAGATGTCGTACACTTGGTTCATTGAGCACGTAGCTGTGCAAGCGCTGCTCTAGCTTGCGATCCGCTTGTGTCAATCGCTCATACTGACGCAAGTGTTCCGCCCACGAATCAACCAGGAATATCTCCAAATATCGATCCGCAACCGCTGTGTCATGAAAGATTCCCCAGCGCGATGCGCCATCGCGGCGTCGTATGCGTTCATACCGATGCATTGCCTCCGTGGTCGCCACAAACTCGCAGGATTCATTGGCCACTCCGACTCACACGGATTCCATTGCCAATTCCACCTGGAGACTGCGTATATCACGTGAGATTGTCGCTACGGCCAGAGTCCGGCTCCCTCGCTTGTAGGTCACAGCGCAGTCGTGTGCGTCGAGATTGCCGTCGATCTCGACAGCATCCCATTTTTCCGCGTGACCAACGTAGTTAATAGTGACGTCGTAGTGCTGGCTCCAAAAGAATGGGGCTGCGGTGAATCGCACGCGCTGGCCGAGAATGTTCTTCGCCGCTACCTGCCCTTGACGCTCCGCAACCACCCAATGTTCCACGCGAATCCGGTCCCCTGAGTGCGGATCCGGCCATCGCGCGACGTCGCCCGCGGCGAAAACGCCAGGCGCGCTGGTTTCGAGATACTCATTGACTGAGATACCGCGATCCATTGTCAGGCCGGCCTGTTCGGCCAGGGCCACCGCCGGCCGCACTCCCACACCCAGAACCACGAAATCCGCATCGACGATTGTCCCACTGCTCAACGTGACAGCCCGTCCGTCGATGCGCCGGACGGTCTCTCCCAAATGAAATACCACACCGTGGGCTTCGTGAAGTCTCCTTATGAAGAGACCGACCTCTTTCCCCATGACCCGTTCGAGAGGCTGGCTGCCGGGCGCGACAACATGTACGTCGATCCCGCGAGCGCGCAATGATGCTGCAACCTCAAGGCCAATGAAGCTCGCGCCAACGACGACGACACGCTTGGCAGATGCAGCTTTGGCAACAATTGCCTTACTGTCAGCGAACGTGCGGAGGTATTGAATCTGCGAATCCGTGGCCCCCTCGATCCGCAATCTGACCGGCTCAGCGCCCGTCGCTATCAGGAGCGCTCCAAATTCATATGTCTTCCCGTTCTCCAACGCGACGCTTCGCTGCTGGATGTCCAGCGATGACACGGGCGAAGCGAGAACGAGGTCGATCCGCCGGTCGGGGTAATACTCAGGGGATCGCAGCGGAATCCATTCGTCTGGCGCGTTGCCGGCAAGAAAATCTTTAGAGAGATTCGGCCGATCATAGGGGGCCGAGTCGTCCGCGCTAATCATCGTCACGATGCCGTCGTAGCCCTCACGACGCAGCATATTTGCAGCTGCTAACCCGGCTCCACCGCCTCCCACGATTACTACTGAGGCGGGCAGTATCTTCGAATTCCTTGAACCGATCGCGGGTTTTGCCAGGGGCTGAGAGAGTTTCTCGCGGACGAAAACTTTGTCGCCGATCTTTTCGACCCGCCAGCAGGCGACCGGATCCAGCGCCGGCGCACGCAGTGCTTCGCCGGTTCGCAAGCTAAAACATGCATGGTGCCAGGGACAGCGCACTTCTTCGCCAACGAGCAAACCATCAGCGAGCGGGCCATGGTAGTGAGTGCAGTACACACCGATCGCGAAGAATTCACTGCCACGGCGCACCAGGATCAGGTCTTCGCCATCAGCTTGCCCCAGGACCATCCCGCCATCGGAAAGATCGCCCGTCGGAAATCCATTCTTGAAATCAGGTTTTACGGTGCCTTCGCCTTGTGCCATACGTCATCGCCTCCGCCGTAGGTGTGATATGTCCGAATTGTAATGCGGCGTGAGCCTCCGAATCGCTCTGTGGGAAGCTATGCGCCGGCATTCCCCGGTATTGCAGCGGCTCCGAACCCTGTATTAGAAGGCTGAACTTAGAAGGCTGAACAAGGAGAAGAAGTGAAGTTGACTTGGCTAGAGTACGGCCTTATGGATTTTTGGTCAACCCATTGAAACTAATGGAGATAAACAATGAGATAGAGTGGCGCGACAGCGTTCTGACTGAACGACGTCCCCTGGGGGTTTCTGTACGAACGATCAGTGGTGGGCAGTGCAGGACTCGAACCTGCGACCTCCTGCTTGTAAGGCAGGCGCTCTAACCAGCTGAGCTAACCGCCCCTCGTACCCTGCGCGAAACGGAACCGATTAGAGGGGAGTCCGCGCGAACCGCGCCCTCACGAGTATACGGAAGCCGTGAAAGAACGGTCAAACAAGAAGGTCAAACTACGTTGCAGAAAGCTACGAAGTTGCGCACGCTGGAAACGACAGCTACGGAACGACACACATTGATCGTTCGCTGCCTGGACGTAACACTTGCCAGCAATCTGCGCTCTCCTGCCTGCTAGACTGGCTGCGTGCGCCGTCTGATCGTCAACGCGGACGATTTTGGCTTCACTTCCGGCGTGAACCGGGCCATCGTTGAGGCTCACTCTTGCGGCGTTGTGACTTCTTCGACGCTGATGGCCAACGGTCCCGCATTTGCAGAAGCGGCGCAACTCGCAAAGACGGTTCCAAAACTCAGCGTCGGTTGCCATGTTGTGCTCACCGATGGCGAGCCGATTTTGGCCGCGGAGCAACTTCCCTCTCTCACGACGGCCTCACACTTTCGAGACGGCATGGTAGTTTTTGCGGCGCGCGCGATCGCCGGCCGTATGGACGCCGACGAGATCGTCACCGAAGCCACAGCACAGATTCGGAAGATCCAGTCCGCCGGCATTGTCGTTTCTCACATCGACACTCACAAACATACGCATCTATTCCCCAATATCCTGCGTCCGCTCCTGCGCGCGGCGGCGGCTTGCGGAGTTCGCGCGATACGCAATCCGTCTGGACCTCGTCTGCCCCTGCGGTCCAGCCACCTTCTGGCGCGCCCGCGCCTCTGGACACGCTACGCCGAGATCCGGATCCTGGGCAGCTTCTCCGGCAAGTTCCGCGAAGCAATCGACCGCGAAGGGTTCACGGCTCCCGACGGCACGCTGGGTATTGTCGTCACGGGAGCGCTCGACGAAACGTTGTTCTGTGCGATTGCGCGCAGCATTCCGGAAGGCACATGGGAATTCGTTTGCCATCCCGGCTATAACGACGCCGATCTGCAGTCAGGCAAGACGCGTCTGCGCGAATCGCGGGAGACGGAACTTCGCGTCCTGACGCTGCCCGCCGCCCGCAACGTGCTGACGCAGCAAGGGATCGAACTGATCTCGTATCGCGAACTCGCACCGAAGCCTGGCTGCCCGCAGGCGCCGCCAACCTAAAGGATTAGGGAACCTCTGAACAAGTATTGCTTGTAACTGTCTGACGTCAGCCAGGATATCCGGGGATATTGTGTGGCGGAGTGGCGGCCCGCCGCGTCCGCGTTCTTGCTAACGGTGCGGCGGTTTGCGGATCTACTACGCTACCCTCATCCCCAGCAATTTCTTGCGGGCCAGAAACAGGTTCACCAGCGCGCACGTCGCAAACAGCCGGTTCGCATTCTTGTCCAGTCCGCGATAGCGCACCTTGACGAACCCGAACCTGAGCTTGAGCACGGCAAAGACGTGTTCCACCTTGGATCGCACTTTGGACTTGGTCCGGTTCTTCTCCCGTTCCACCTCGTCGATGCGATCCTTGTAGCGATAGCGCTGGTGGGTAAAGTCCTGGGCGTGCGGCGCGTGTTGGCGCAGCACCTGGCGTTGCCCGCGATAGGCTTGATCGCCCCATACCCGCGTCTCCTCGCCGTGCAGCAGATGCGGCAGGGCACGCGCATCGGCCAGGTTCGCCGCCGTCGCCACCACCGAGTGAATCAGCTTGGTCTGGCTGTCCACTCCCACG
>WNGK01008389.1_pt1 | contig 17422 bp, 16 predicted proteins | sample 5400601 | NCBI WGS metagenome assembly WNGK01 (sample SAMN13153376, study PRJNA577476) | soil metagenome | isolation source: 60 cm soil or saprolite under Garry oak tree replicate 1 | place: USA:California | collected 2016-06-15
TGGGGCCTTGCTCTCCCCCATGGCGAGCAGGTCCTTGACGTCCTTCTCGATGTCGGAGAAGGCCCTACCCTCCGCCGCCCGGAAGCAGACCGAGCCGGTGCCCGTGGGCGTGAAGTCGGTGGCTGCCTGTAGCGTGATCGCCGCGGACGGCAGGGCGAAGAGTGCGTCCAGGTTCGGCGGCACGGGCTTCGTCCGGCCGAGCAGCGTATCGAGGAATCCCACCCGCGCCTACTTGCTGAGCTGTTGTGAGATCTTCTCGAGATTGGCCAGCCGCTTGTCCAGCGACGGGTGCGTCGAGAAGATGTTCGAGAGCGTCAGCTGGCCTCTGGTGGCCGACAGCGCGGGCGCGAAGTAGAAGGCGTTGAGCGGCTCGGCCGCCCGCAGGTCCCTGGTCGGGATCCGCGACATGTCGCTGCTCACCTTCACCAGCGCGCTGGCCAGCGCCGATGGCTGGCCGGTCAGCAGCGCGCCGGACCGGTCAGCCGATAGCTCGCGATACCGCGACAGCAGCCGGATCAGCAGGAAGCTGATCGCGTACACCACCATCCCGACCAGCATCACGATCAGGACGACTGGCAGCGCGTTCTGGTCGTTGTTGCCGCGGCCGCGACCGCGCCCGCCGCCGCCGAACAGCTCGGAGTAGAAGGCGAACCTGACCAGCAAGGCGGCCATGATGCCGAGGAACGACGCGACTGTCATGACCGCCACGTCCTTGTGCGCGACGTGCGACATCTCGTGCGCGAGCACGCCCTCAAGCTCGTTGTTGTCCAGGCTGTCGAGCAGGCCCTGCGTCACGCAGACCACGGCGACCTTGCTGCTGCGACCGGTCGCGAAGGCGTTCGGCATGCGGGCAGGCGCGATCGCCACGCGCGGCTTGGGCATGTCGGCGAGCGCGCAGATCCGGTCGATGACACCGTGCACCCTGGCTGCGTCCGCGCCGTCCGCAGGGCCGACCAGCCTGGCGCCGGCCGTGCTCAGGGCGATCTTGTCGGACCAGTAGAACGAGCCGAATGAGATCCCCGCTCCGAACAGGACGGCGATGAAGATGATCCCGCCGTTACCGACGTTGCTGTACCGCGTGAGCAGCAGCACGATCACGATGATGAACGCGGTGAACACCAGACCGAGCAGGAACATCGTCGCGCCCATCCGCGCGATCAGGCCCCTGTCTGGGGCGTAGCGTGTCCGAGCCATCGCCGCCTCCGTTTCGATCCCGCGCCATCGCGGGAACCCGCCGTACTTCATTACATCTCACGTGCGGCAATGGTTGGGCGCCGTCGGCCGCTCGGCCCGCGTCACGCCAGCATGACAGCTTTACGTTCCTGCAGGCAGGCCGCGAAATAGTGCGGCCTGCCTGCCGACAGCACCGGCGCGCCCGCCGTCCGGTACGGCCACGCTCAGCCAAGTCTGGGCTAACTCTCAGCTCAGCCTCAGCCAGGGATGAGACCGCCGTCGGCGAGCAGCTCACGCACCTCGTCAATGGTCGCGCCCTCACGGGGCAGGATCAGCACAGACGGCTCTATCACATCGGCGGGCAGCGCGGTTCCCACCGCCCGTACCTTCGCCAGCAGGACATGAAGCGCCGAGGCGAAGGCGGCCTCGTCGTTCTGCTCGACAGCCTTCTCCAGCGCGGCATCCAGCTTGTTGAGTTCGTCGACAGCCGGCTCGTTCAGTCTGAGCTGACCTTCGCCCATGATCCGGATGATCATCTAGGCCTCCCCTGAGCCAGGCTGCTCCTTCTGGAAATTGGCCCCGCTCGGCTGGCCGACCGGCGAGTCAGCCTGCCCGGGCGTGCCCGAGATCTGCTTCGGAGCACTGCCGCCCGCCAGCTCGGCCTTCATCCGCTCAAGCTCCGCGTCGACGCCATGGGTCGCGCCCATCCGGTCAAGCTCGGCCTGGATGTCGTCGGGCGGCGGGCCGCCGAGCGCATCGGTCAGGGCACCGGAGGCCATCAGCTCGTCGATCGCCCCGGCCCGCGCCTTCATCTGCTCGGTCTTGTCCTCGGCGCGCTGGATCGCCAGGCCGACGTCGCTCATCTCTTCCGAGATGCCGGTGAAGACCTCGTTGATCCTGGTCGTGGCCTCGGCGGCGGTGTAGGTGGCCTTGATGGTCTCCTTCCTCACCCGGAAGGCGTCCACCTTGGCCTGCAGCCGCTGCGAGGCCGCGGTCAGCTTCTCCTCCTCGCCCTGCAGGGAGGTGTACTGCGTCTGCAGGTCGGTGAGCTGCGACTGAACGCCGGCCTTGCGGCCCAGGGCCTCGCGAGCCAAGTCCTCCCGGCCGGCCGCAAGCGAGTCGCGCGCCTGCCGGTCCAGCTTGTCGGTCGTCTGCTGGACCTGGTTCATCTGCAGCTCAACCCGCTTACGGGACGTGGCCACGTCCGCCACTCCGCGCCGGACCTTCTGAAGCAGCTCGAGCTGCGTCTGGTAGGAGTAGTCCAGGGTCTCCCGCGGATCTTCCATCTTGTCAAGCTGCTTATTAGCCTTGGCCCTGAAGATCGTCGAAACCCGCTTCATCACGCCCATAAGCGCGGCCTTCCCCTCATCCTGTTAAACCGGTGCGGCGCCGGCGCTACCTGCCGCAAGCGGCCATCCGGCGCAGCAACGGGAATCCTCGCCAGATGCTGGCTTCCCAGCCTATGACCTAGGACAAGGATCGTCATCACGGCGGCCTCGCCAATGCACCGCATCTAGCGCCGCCGGACGGTGGCGAGCGTTCTGGGAGGTTCGTCCGTTCGCCACCGGTAGGCTGTCAGCGTGTTCCGACGACGCAGCGCCGCCGCTTCCGCAGTGCCGGAGAGTGACGAGGCAACCGAGGCCCCTGGCCAGTCCGTCAAGCAGGCGGGCAAGGGCCGTCCCACCCCCAAGCGGAGCGAAGTTGAGCGGCGCAGGAGGCAGCCGTACACCGCACCGCCAGCCGACAAGAAGGCCGCGGCCGCGCAGCAGCGCGATCGCCGGCGCACCGAGCAGAAGCGCCGGATGGATGCGATGCGCCGCGGCGAGGAGTGGGCGCTGCCGCCCAAGGACCGCGGCCCGGTACGCGCGCTGGCCAGGGATTACATCGACTCCCGCCGGCTGGTCATCAGCGAGTACATCCTGTTCGCCGTCTTCGCGCTCATCCTGCTGGTGTTCCTGCTCGGCGCGGCCAAGAACTCATCGGTCATCCTCTATCTCGAGGTGGGCATCGTCGCCCTGATCACGCTCGAGGCCCTGTACCACAGCACCAGGGTGAACCGCCTGGCCAGGACCCGCTTCCCCGGGCAGAGCACCCGCGGGATCGCCTGGTACGTCGCGAAGCGAAGCATCAGGCTCAGGAGCTCACGTATCCCACCCGCACGAGTATCTCGAGGCGAGGCGATCTGATGGAATTCCGTCACCTGGGCGCAAGCGGCCTGAAGATTAGCGAGATCGCGTACGGCAACTGGATCACGCACGGATCTCAGGTCGCCGAGGACGCCGCCAGGGCCTGCGTCGCGGCGGCGCTCGACGAGGGCATTACGACGTTCGATACCGCGGACGTCTATGCCGGGACGAAGGCCGAGGAGGTACTGGGCCGCGCGCTGCACGGTGTCAGGCGCTCATCGGTCGAGATCTTCACGAAGGTCTTCTGGCCGACCGGACCGGGGCCGAACGACCGTGGGCTGTCCCGCAAGCACATCATGGAGTCCGCCAACGCCTCGCTGAAACGGCTGCAGACTGACTACGTGGATATGTACCAGGCCCACCGGTATGACCACGCCACGCCGCTCGAGGAGACGATGCGCGCCTTCAGCGACCTGGTGCGGCAGGGCAAGGCGCTGTACATCGGCGTCTCCGAGTGGCGCGCCGAGGAGATCGCCGCCGCGCTGCGGATAGCGGACGAGATGGGCCTGGACCGGATCATCTCGAACCAGCCGCAGTACAACATGATCTGGCGGGTCATCGAGTCCGAGGTGATCCCGTTGTGCGAGAAGGAAGGGATCGGCCAGATTGTCTGGTCACCGATCGCCCAGGGCGCGCTGTCCGGCAAGTACCTGCCAGGCGCGGCGCCGCCGGCCGGATCCCGCGCGACCGACAGCCGCGGCTCGTTCTTCATCACCGAGTACCTGACCGAGGAGATCCTGACCCGGGTACATGAACTGCGGCCCGTGGCCGACGAGGCCGGGCTGACGCTCTCGCAGCTGGCCGTGGCGTGGACGCTGCAGAATCCGAACGTCGCCGCCGCCATCGTCGGGGCCACCAGGCCCGAGCAGGTACGCGAGAATGTCAAGGCCGCCGGGGTCAGGCTTGACCCTGCCCTGATGCGGCGGATCGACGACATACTCGGCCCGGTCATCGTGCGGGACCCGGCGCAGACAGCCAGCCCGGCCACCAGGCCATAACGCGCTCGCGGCCGGCAGCGGGTCCGGCCGCAGCGGCGGCAGCTTGCCTGCGGCGGCCTCGCTGCGGCGGCCTCAGTGCGGCGGCCTCAGTGCGGCGACCTCGCTGCGGCGACCTCGCCTCGGCGTGCGGCTAGCCCTCCGGCGGGTGCAGGCTCATCGGGCCGTACTCGCGCCGGCCGTCTTCCAGGAGGCTGACCTGGTCCACCCCGGCGTCGAGCAGGCCGCGCCACTGCTCGCCAAGCCAGGTCTCCGCGTCACCCTGGCTGCCAAAAGTCTCCTTCGGCAGGCTGCGGGACCCAGCCAGAGATCCGTCTGCCTTCTCAAATTGCCATGTCCAGGTCATGACTCCCCACTATGGCGTACGGCGACGGTCACGCTGCGCCGGCCCGCCGGAACCGGTCTCCGGACTCCTCCGTGGCCACTGGCGGCCATCTCGCCACCTGTTTCACACCAGACTCGCCCGCATCAGGCTGCGGACAAGTTGACCGGAATTCGGCATTGATCTGGAATTCAGGCGGCGAACATGCCGAGGCATCGCCGCGAAACTGTTAAGTTCTATGGGCTAGAGTCCTGCGGCGGACGTCCCCGGGTCCGCTGGACCGGCCCTGAAATCAAGGTGGTGGACGGCATTGACTCGCGTTGTCGTCATTGGTGACCTCATGACCGACACGGTCGCCCATGCCATGCTGCCGCTAGCCAAGAGCAGCGACACGCCCGCGACGGTCACCATGCACGGCGGTGGCTCGGGTGCGAATATCGCCGCGTGGCTGGCGGTGGACGGCGCCGAGGTCGCCTTCGTCGGCCGGCGCGGTGCGGATATCGCCGGCCGTAACAGGGACATGGAGCTGATGGGCTACGGGGTCGACGCGAGGCTGGTGATGGACCCCGAGCGCCCCACGGGGACCTGCGTCGTCATGGTCACCCACAAGGGCGACCAGACCATGCTGTCCGATCCCGGCGCGAACGCCGCGCTGTCTCCCGACGACCTGCCCAAGGACCTGTTCACGCCCGGCTGCCATCTGCACGTCTCCGGCTACACCCTGCTCAATACCGGCTCCCGCCAGGCCACCCTGGCCGCGATCGCGACGGCGCGGCGGGCCGGGATGACCATCTCGGTGGACGGCGCCTCCTCCGCGCCCCTCGAGCGAGTCGGTGCCGAGCCCTTCCTCCAGATGACCAACGGCGCGACGCTGCTGTTCGTCAATGCCGAACAGGGCCGGGTGCTGACCGGCCGGCCCGAGCCTGAGCAGGCGGCGCGGGTACTCAATGCCTGGTACCCGCACGTGGTGATGAAGCTCGGTGCCGACGGAGCCCTGTTCTATGCCAATGGCCGCCCTGACCCGGTACGGGTACCAGGGCCGCCGGTGGAGCGGATGGTGGACAGGACCGGTGCCGGTGACGCCTTCTGCGCGGGCTTCCTGCCGTCATGGCTGGACAAGAAGCCACCGGGTGAGGCACTGACCAGCGGGTGCCGCCTGGCGGCCAAGGCACTGGCTCTGGTGGGAGCCAGGCCGCTGCTCTAGCGGCCGACAGCGCGACGAGGGCCGTCAGCGGCCCGGGCGAGCGTGGCCCGCGGCGATAATCGGGTCATGAGCGATTTCCTGCACCGCCTGTTCTCCCTCGACGGACGGGTCGCCGTTGTTACCGGGGGCAGTTCAGGCATCGGCAGGGCCACGGCGCTCGCGCTGGCGGGCGCGGGCGCGAGCGTGGTCATCGTGGCCAGGCAGGCCGCAGCGATCGACGGCACAGTCAGGCAGGCCCGGTCGGCCGGCGGCACCGCGGCCGGTGTCCGTGCCGACCTGGGCGTCCGGGCTGAGATCGGACCGGCCTGCGAACGGATCAGGGCGGAATTCGGGGCACCAGACATCCTGCTCAACGCGGCCGGGGTGAACATCAGGCCCCCGCTGGCTGAACTAACCGCGAGCGAGTGGGACCAATCGCTCGCGGTCAATCTGACCGCGCCCTTCCTGCTCGGCCAGGAGTTCGGCCCCTCCATGGCGGCCCGGGGCTGGGGGCGCATCATCAACGTGGCGTCCCAGCAGGCCATCAGGGCGTTCTTCAATAGCGGAGGGTACGGCGCGTCCAAGGGCGGCCTGGTGTCGCTCACCCGCTCGCAGTCCGAAGCCTGGGCCGGGTCGGGAGTGCGCTGCAATGCGGTCGCGCCGGGTTTCGTCGCGACGCCGATGACCAGGGAGGTGGCCGACGACCCGGTCCGCTCGGCCGCACTCGCCGCGCGCACCATGATCGGGCGGAACGGCCAGCCCGCGGATTTCGAAGGCATCGCGGTCTTCCTGGCCAGCGACGCGAGCGATTACGTGACCGGTCAGCTGATCTGCGTGGACGGGGGTTTCTCCGCGACCTGACAGCGGATCCGGGCCCCGGGGGCCTGGCGCGACGGTGCCGACAAGGTGCATGGCCGGCGACTAGCTGGGCGGCGCGGAGTTCACCGCCGCGACGATGATGATCACTACGATCACGGTCAGCGCGATACCCACATACCCGAGAATCAGGCCGGCCAGAGCAATCCCGGCACCCTGCTCGCTCCGCTGCCTGATCTGGCTGCGCGCCATATGCCCAAGAACGATCGCCGGGATCGTGCCGAGCAGCCAGAAACCGAGGAACTGGACGATTCCGCAGACCAGCGCGGCAATCGCCAGACCGTTCGTCTTCTGGCTCGGATACCCGCTGGCGCCCGGCCAGGCGGGCGCGCCCTGCTGGTAAGCGGGCTGCGGGTAGCCGGCCGGCTGCATGTAGTCGGCCGGCTGCTGAAAGCCCGCCGCCGACCCCTGCGGATAGCTCTGCGGATAGGTCTGCGGATTGCTCTGAACCGGCGCCTGCGGGTAGCCAGGATCAGACGCCGAAGGAAAGCCCTGGCCACCTTGCGGGAAGCCCTGACCACCTTGCTGCGGGGAGCTCCGCGACGGCGGCTGGGGAGGAATCTGACCCGGCCCCTGACTGGACGGCTGACCGGAACCGTAAGCCGGTGGATGGTCGAAGCCTGCCGCCGCTGCCTGTCCGGAGCTGCCGCCCGTTGCCTGACCGGAGCCCTGGGCGCCCGCTGAGTCGAACCCTCCGGCCGGCGGACGCGCATGCTCCCGCGTCGGAGCCTCGCTCGAGTAACTGCTGCCCGATCCGGACCCCGCCGACTGAACGCTGCCGATCTGGTCCGCGCCGCCCGTTGCCGCGCCCGGCACGCCGATCTCAGCTGGCGTACTGATGCCGAGCGCCACGGCGATCTCGCCGGCCACCCAGCTGCAAGCGTCGGGGGTGAGCGGCGTGCGATCGGAGAACGTCGACGCCGTAAGCCTGATCGCCGTGCTCGAATCCATGCCCTGGGCGACATGCCCGCGCAGCGTATTGGCCAGGCCGGCTTCGGCCGCCGCCACCAGCAGGTTCTTCTCCCTGGGCGCATCCGGGAGCAAGTCCTTGAGCAGATTCGACATCGTCCTCGGGCTCGAAAGGGCCTCCACGCCATGCTCAGGATCGGTCACGATGGCGTTGAGCGCCGCCCGGGCTTCCGCAGCGTGCTCCCATGGCATGTCAGCCATCCGGCTCCCTCCGCGCAGTCAGCCCGCTGACCGCGCGTGATTACGTCACGAGTTCAGGCCATGGCCGATTGATCTCGACGTCGCCGAACGGCAAGAGTGCGCATTCAGCAATAGGGACATGTTATCCCGGACCCGCCGCCCGATGGTCCCGATGGCCAGGCGGATCGCAGCGGCCGGGCTCAGGTGCCTGTGTGGTAGCGCCTACCTGCGGCTGCTCCCTGCCGGAGCACCGGTTACTACGGGTTGTATTGGTGCAGCCGCGATGTATGGGTGCCGACAGCGATCAGCAGGATCAGGATGATGCCGCCGAGCACACCCAGCGCACCGAGAATGATGCCCGCAATCGCCATGCCACGGCCGCCTTCTCCCCGGCTGGCCATCTGCCTCATCGAGACCAGGCCGAAGACCAGGGCCAGTGCCGCGGCGATGAACCCGGGGACCAGGAACACGAACCAGAGGAGAAACTGGACGATACCGCAGATCAACGCCGTGATGGCCAGGCTGTTGCTCTTGACCCCGGGACTGCCAGGCTGGTAGCCGGGACCGCCGGTCCAGCCCGGCGCGCCTGGCTGCTGGTATCCGGCGGGCTGGCCAAAGCCGCCGGGCTGCTGGTAACCGCCCGGCTGCTGGTAACCGCCCGGCTGCTGATAACCGCCCGGCTGCTCGTAGCCGGGCTTCTGCCAGCCAATGGTCGGCTGATCGCCGGGATATCCCGGCTGCCCCTGGTCCGAAGGCTGATCAGGAAACCCCATCGCGCGCCCCTAACAGGCCCAGCCCGGGACACGGTCGCCCGGCTCAACTAGTGCCGACTCCTGGCGAACTTATCAGCACCGGCCATCTTGGCCTAGCAGCCGCGGTCGATCTCGACGGCCGCAGGCACGCTGGCGCACGCCGCCGTCCGCGACCTCGCTGGCCGCACTGCGGCGCGCCGGACGCCTCGTGGTCGTCGCGAGCGGCATGAACGCGGCACAATGGCGGCATGGCACGACGCACCACGACAACCCCGCCGCCCGAGGACTTCGAAGAGAACATCGTCGACATCGACGTCACCGACGAGATGCGGGGCAGCTTCCTCGAGTACGCCTACTCGGTCATCTACCAGCGGGCCCTGCCCGACGCGCGGGACGGGCTGAAACCCGTGCAGCGCCGGATCCTGTACCAGATGGCTGAGATGGGCCTGCGGCCTGACCGGGCCCACGTCAAGTGTGCCCGGGTCGTGGGCGAGGTCATGGGGCGCCTGCACCCGCACGGCGACACCGCGATCTACGATGCCCTGGTCCGGCTGGCCCAGCCGTTCGCGATGCGGCTTCCGCTGATCGACGGGCACGGCAACTTCGGCTCGCTCGGCGGCGACGACGCGCCGGCCGCGATGCGGTACACCGAGGCCCGGCTGGCCGCCGCGGCGATGGAGATGACGGCCTCGCTCGATGAGGACACTGTCGACTTCATCCCGAACTACGACGGCACGGAGAACCAGCCTGAGGTGCTTCCGGCCGGGCTGCCGAACCTGCTCGTCAACGGCGCGGCCGGCATCGCCGTCGGGATGGCCACCAACATGGCGCCGCACAACCTGGGCGAGGTCATCGCCGCCGCCCGGCATCTCATCGCTAACCCGGACGCCACGCTCGACGACCTGATGCGGTACGTGCCAGGACCTGACCTGCCGACCGGGGGCAAGATCGTCGGCCTGGACGGGATCCGGGATGCCTACGAGAGCGGCCGCGGCATCTTCCGCACCCGCGCCGCCGCGAGAATCGAGCAGATCACGCCGCGCCGCACCGGCATCGTGATCACCGAGCTGCCTTACGGCGTGGGACCTGAGAAGGTCGTGGCCAGGATCAAGGACCTGGTCCAGGCCAAGAAGCTGAACGGGATCTCCGACCTGAAGGACCTGACCGACCGCCATCGCGGCCTGCGCCTGGTCATCGAGGTCCGCAGCGGGTTCCACCCCGAGGCGGTGCTCGCGGAACTGTACCGGCTGACGCCCATGGAAGACACGTTCGGCATCAACAACGTGGCGCTGGTCGACGGCCAGCCGCGGGTGCTCGGCTTGCGGGAACTGCTCCAGATCTACGTCGACCACCGGCTCGAGGTCGTCCGGCGCCGCACCGAATTCCGGCGCGCCAGGCGCCAGGACCGGCTGCACCTGGTCGACGGCCTGCTGATCGCGCTGCTCAACATCGACGAGGTCATCCAGGTCATCAGGACCAGCGATGACGCGGCCGCGGCCAAGGAGCGGCTGATGGCCATCTTCGACCTCTCCGCGATCCAGGCCCAGTACATACTGGACACCCCGCTGCGCCGCCTGACCCGATATGACCGGCTGGAGCTGGAGCGCGAGCGGGAGAGGCTGCAGGCCGAGATCGCCGAGCTGACCGCCATCCTCGACTCCGACCAGCGCCTGCGCGAGCTGGTCTCCGCTGAGCTGGCCGCGGTAGCGGAGAAGTTCGGCACCCCGCGGCGGACGGTGCTGCTCGAGGGGAGCGGCACCCAGCGGACGGCCGCGGTCCCGCTCGAGGTGGCGGACGACCCGTGCACGGTACTGCTCTCCACGGCAGGCCTGCTGGCGCGCACTGCCGTACGCAAGCCGGGCCAGCTGGAGCTGACCGAGGAAAATCCCGATGGCCAACAGGGCCGGCCCGCAGCTGCCCAGCCCGGGCCGGCCAGGGCGCGCGGCCGGTCAGCCGAGCCACGGTCCGCGCATGACGTGATCGTCTCGGCCGTCCCCGCCACGGCCAGGGGAACCATCGGCGTGCTGACCTCGCACGGCAGGCTGATCAGGCTCGGCGTGCTCGAGCTGCCGGCCCTGCCGCCGAGCGCGGCGAAGTCGTGGTCGCGATCGTCGCCGCGGACGCCGCGGGCGCCGGACTCGCTCTCGGCACCGCCCAGGGCGTCGTCAAGCGGGTAACTGCCGACTACCCGCAGAACGCATCCGACTTCGAGGTCATCTCCCTGAAGGACGGCGACCGCGTGGTGGGAGCCGTCCAGCTGGCCAGTGAGGACCAGGACCTGGTTTTCATCACCAGCGACGCCCAGCTGCTCAGGTTCGGGGCGTCGTCAGTCCGGCCGCAGGGCCGGGGGGCAGGCGGGGTGGCCGGCATCAGGCTCTCAGCCAGGGCGTCGGTGGTCTGGTTCGGCGCGGTGAACCCGGCGGCCGGCCAGGACGGCGGCGCACCGGGAAGTGAGCCAGGCGAGCCGGTCGTGGTGACCGTGGCTGGCAGTGCTGGCGCCCTGCCAGGCACCGCACCAGCGAGCGCGAAGGTAACGCCGTACGCTGAGTTCCCGCCCAAGGGTCGCGCCACCGGCGGCGTCCGCTGCCACCGGTTCCTCAAGGGCGAAGATGCGCTCGTGCTCGCCTGGGCCGGTCCGGGCCCGGCGCGAGGCGCGACTGCCGCCGGCACGCCGGTCCAGCTGCCGCCGCCGGAGGGCCGCCGGGACGGATCGGGCGAGCGGGTACGCGATCCGCTCGCGGCGATCGGCGGGGCCGCCGCACCCGCGTGAGCACGACCGAAGGACGGCGAGGGCCGTAGCTTGGAGCAGAAGACCGCGAGGCCGTAGCTTGGAGCAGATCGCCAGCCTGGGCACGGCTGACGTTCAGCTTCGCCGGCCAGCGTCACCAGCGGCGGGTCCGTACTGGGCCCGCCGCCAGCGTTTCAGACGACGCGCCAGACCCGCCAGAGCGCGGCCGGATCGCTGAGCGGATCGCCGTGTACCAGCGTGAAGTGCGCCGGGCCGCCGACCGCGATCCGCCCGGCATGCGCGTCACCGAACACTGACCCGCCCTGCCAGGTCGCGGCGCCGAGTGCCTCCCATGGTTCGAGTCCGGCCCGGACCAGTGCCGCCACCTCCCAGGCCAGGTGACCGGCTCGGACCGAGCCACCGCCGAAGTCGCTGCCTGCGGCGATCGCGACGCCGGCCCGGTGTGCAATCCGGATGCTCTCCTCCGCCACCTCGAGCCGCTCGGTGATGGCGGCGCGGCTGGCCTCGCCGGTGAAACGGTCCAGCGTCGTCGTCGAGCCGAAGGTCAGCCACGAGTGCATGACCGACAGGGTCGAGACCAGCGTGACGTGGTTCGCCGCGAGCGTCCGCGCGATATCGGCATCGAGGGTGAAGCCGTGCTCCAGGGTGTCGACCGCTGCGTCGGCGGCCAGCTTGCAGTTGGCTAGTCCCGACCCGTGCGCGGCGACGGTGCCGCCGCGGGCGTGCACGGCGGCTACCACCTTGGCTACCTCGTCGGCCGACCACGGCGCGATGCCGGCGTCCGGACCGTCGAGGTACAGCTTGACCAGGTCCGCGCCGTCATCGAGCTGAGCAAGAGCGGCCGCCAGCAACCCGTCGGCAGAACTCACCTCGATGGCCAGACCGGCCGGAAGCGAGCCTGCCTTCGTCAGCCAGGTTCCGGCCGCCCTGATGTACGGATACCCGGGCTGCCCGCGCCAGCGGTCCCGGAGCCCGAGAGCTAGTGCCCGCTCCTGCCCGTCCCCGCTGTCGGCGCGCCGCGGCGAGCCGACATCGCGCACCCACCGGATGCCGGCCTGCAGCAGCGCCGCGGCGTTCCGCTCGGCCGCGTCGATCAGGTCCGGAGTCGGGTCGGCGCCGCGGGCGATCCACTGGGCGCCGCCCGGCAGGGTCAGGTGACTGTGGCAGTCGACAAAGCCGGGCACGATCGTCGCGCCGCTCGCGTCGACCACCGTCGTGCCTGCGTCCGCTCGCTCGCCGTCCCCGTGCAGGATCGCGGTCACGATGCCGTCTTCGACCGCGACGCTGACCGGCCTGCTGAGCGCCGGGCCGAGACCGTCGGCAAGAGCGGCGCCGGCATAGAGGATCCGGCCCGGATCGGGGCCTGGCTGGTTCGCCATGGCCGGTCAGATGTCGATCCTGGTCGGGTCGAGCTCGGCGGCGCCGCCGACGATGAAGTCGCGCCGGGGCGCCACCTCGCTGCCCATCAGCAGCTCGAACATCTCGGCCGCGGCCGCGGCGTCGTCGATCCTGATCCTGCGCAACGTGCGGTGCCGCGGGTCCATCGTGGTCTCGGCGAGCTGCGAGGCGTCCATCTCCCCCAGCCCCTTGTAGCGCTGCGGCGGTTCCTCGTACTTCTGTCCCTTGCGGTCCAGCTCGAGCGTAATGCGGTGCAGCTCGGCGTCGCTGTAGGTGTAGATATACCGGTCCTGGTTCTTGCGCGGGTTGGTTAGCTTGATCCGGTGCAGCGGCGGGACCGCGGCGAACACCCGGCCCGCGTCCACCATCGGGCGCATGTACCGGTGGAACAGGGTCAGCAGCAGGGTCCTGATGTGCGCACCGTCGACGTCGGCGTCGCTCATCAAGATGATCCGCTGGTACCTCGCCGCGTCCAGGTCGAAGGCGTTGCCTGAGCCCGCGCCGAGCACCTGGATGATCGCCGCGCACTCCGTGTTCCTCAGCATGTCCGACAAGGACGCCTTCTGCACGTTCAGGATCTTGCCGCGGATCGGCAGCAGCGCCTGGAACTCTGAGTCGCGGGCCAGCTTGGCGGTACCGAGCGCCGAGTCGCCCTCGACGATGAACAGCTCGCTGCGGTCATCGGCTGACCGGCAGTCCACCAGCTTGGCGGGCAGCGCCGACGACGCCAGGGCGGACTTGCGGCGCTGGTTCTCCCGGTGCTCCCGCGCCGCCACCCTCATCTTCGCGGCGCTCGCGACCTTGTCGAGCACGGCCTTGGCCTGCTGCTTGCTGCCCCTGACCCGGCCCTCGAGGAAGGACCTGAGCTCGCCGGAGACGATCTGGGCGACGATCCGGGACGCGGCGGGGGTGCCGAGCACTTCCTTCGTCTGCCCCTCGAACTGCGGCTCGGGCAGCCGCACCGAGATGACCGCGGTCAGTCCCTCGAGGACGTCTTCCTTGATGACCGGCTCGTCGCCGCTGCGCAGCGTCCTGGCCGCGCGCAGCTGCTCGTTCAGGGTCTTGACCAGCGCCCGGTCGAAACCGGTCACATGCGTGCCGCCCTTGGGGGTGGCGATCACGTTGACGAATGACCGGGTCGTCGTGTCGTAGCCGCTGTCCCAGCGGAGCGCGACATCGACCTCAAGCTCGCGCTCGACCTCGGTCGGCGTGAGGTGGCCCAGGTCGTCCAGGACCGGCACCGTCTCGGTGAACTGGCCTGCGCCCCTCAGCCTGAGCACGTCGGTGACCGGCGCGCCGGTGCTCAGGTGCGCGCAGAACTCGCTGATCCCGCCGTCGAACCTGAACTCGGCGGTTCTCGGCTGCCCGCCGGCTACCTCGCCGGCCCCTGGGCGCTCGTCCGTAACGGTGATCGCCAGACCGGGCACCAGGTAGGCGGTCTGCCTGGCCCGCTGGACGAGCGGCTCGAAGGCCAGCTCCGCCCCCTGGATGAAGACCTGCCGGTCGGGCCAGAACCTGGTCCTTGTCCCGGTCCGCGTCTTCGGAACCTTGCGCACCTTGCGCAGGCCCGAGCCCGGCGTGAAGCTGGCGTCCAGGCCGCCCGCGCCGAACTCTCCTGGCACTCCGCGCCGGAAGCTGGCCGCCCACTCGTAGCCCTCCCGCTCGACGTAGACGTCGAGCCGGCCGGAGAGCGCGTTGACCACCGAGGCGCCGACCCCGTGCAGGCCGCCGGAGGCGGTGTAGGAACCGCCGCCGAACTTGCCGCCCGCATGCAGCCTGGTATGGACCAGCTCGACGCCGTTCAGGCCGGTCTTGGGCTCGATATCGACCGGGATGCCCCGGCCGTTGTCCCGCACCTCGGCCGAGTGGTCGCCGTGCAGGACGATCTCGATCCTGGTGCAGGTTCCGTGCAGCGCCTCGTCGACCGAGTTGTCGATGATCTCCCACAGGCAGTGCAGCATCCCGCGGCCATCGGTGGAGCCGATGTACATGCCGGGCCGCTTGCGAACCGCCTCCAGGCCCTCGAGCACGGTCAGATGACGCGCCGAGTAAGTGTCGCCCTGACTGGCCCGCCGCGGCGCCTCGCGCAGTGCGGTGGTCACGGCGCTTGTCCCGGAGTCACGGCGCTTCTCACGCTACTTTCGAGTTAGGCCCGGCGCGCCGACGCGGGCGGCGGACCGCGCTGCGCTGGCGGCAGCCGGCTTGCGGCAGCCTGCTACCCTGCACCGAGAAAATTATCTGCTTCGAAGCCTAGCGGCCCGAACTGCCAGGCTTGCGGAGGCACGCCGTCGGCATACCCGGCGACCAGGGACAACTTGCCCTCGGGCGCGTCATGTATAAAGATCAGGCCAGTGATCCGTAATGTGTTCGCCCACGGCGTACGCCGCGCCCGCATGGGATGACACCAGACGGGCTAGGTGTTGTGATGCGGTAGAGATCGCAGGTTGTAGAAACTGTCGGCAAACCCGTCGGCGGGAATCGGGCAAGGGAGGCGGACATGACCGGAGCGATGGCCCCAACGAAGCCGCTGAACGCCAACGACCTGTGTGACAGGTGCGGTGCCCCCGCGTACGTACGGGTGATCCTGCCTGGTTCGGCGGAGTTGCTCTTCTGCGCGCACCACAACCGCCAGCACGCGCCCGCCCTGGCGAAGGTCGCGGTCGAGATCCAGGACGAGACCGCGCGGCTGACCGACAAGCCAGGCGAAGGAGCGGCAGCCGCCCGCTGACCGGCTGCCAGACAGGCTCAGACAGCAATCAGGCGGTCTCCCCTGCCGGGGAGACCGCCTGATTCGCTTGCCTGGACCGGGCCAGGGCCAGGTCGCGTCAGTCGAGGTAGTCGCGCAGCACCTGAGAGCGTGACGGGTGCCGCAGCTTGGACATCGTCTTCGACTCGATCTGCCTGATCCGCTCCCTGGTGACGCCGTAGACCTTGCCGATCTCGTCCAGCGTCTTCGGCTGGCCGTCGGTCAGGCCGAAGCGCATGGACACGACGCCCGCCTCGCGCTCGGACAGCGTGTCGAGCACGGAGTGCAGCTGCTCCTGCAGCAGGGTAAAGCTGACCGCCTCGCCCGGCTGGATAGCCTCCGAGTCCTCGATCAGGTCACCGAACTCGCTGTCCCCGTCCTCGCCGAGCGGCGTGTGCAGCGAGATGGGCTCCCGGCCGTACTTCTGCACCTCGATGACCTTCTCCGGGGTCATGTCGAGCTCGGCAGCGAGTTCCTCCGGCGTCGGCTCCCGGCCCAGATCCTGCAGCATCTGCCGCTGCACCCGGGCCAGCTTGTTGATCACCTCGACCATGTGCACGGGGATCCTGATCGTCCGCGCCTGGTCGGCCATCGCCCGGGTAATCGCCTGCCTGATCCACCAGGTGGCGTAGGTCGAGAACTTGTAGCCCTTGGTGTAGTCGAACTTCTCCACCGCCCTGATCAGGCCGAGGTTGCCTTCCTGGATCAGGTCGAGGAACAGCATGCCGCGCCCGGTGTACCGCTTGGCCAGCGAGACCACCAGCCGCAGGTTCGCCTCGAGCAGGTGATTCTTGGCCCGCCGCCCGTCCTCGGCGATCCACTCAAGATCACCTCTGACGTCGTGCGGCATCCTGCGGCCGCCGTCGGCCAGCTTCTCCTCGGCGAACAGCCCGGCTTCGATCCGCTTAGCTAGCTCAACTTCTTGCTCGGCGTTGAGCAGCGGCACCTTGCCGATCTGCTTGAGGTAGTCCTTCACCGGATCCGACGTCGCGCCGGCCACGGCAACCTGAGCCGCAGGCAGGTCCTCGTCGTCATCGCCGTAGACGAACGCCTCGTCTTCGCTCTCCTCGGCAGGAGCCGCCGCGGTAGTCACGGTCACGCCGACGCCGACCGTGGCGCCGACGCCGACGGCGGCGACGCCGACCGTGGCGCTGGCCGGGGGTGCCTCATCCTCGGTGTCGTCAGCGGCAGCTTCGCCGTCGCCGACCTCATCGTCACTGCTTTCGATTTCGCCGATCACGTCCGGGTCGATCGCGTCGTCGGTGTCCAGGCCGGACAGGTCGTCGAGATCGCCTTCAAGGTCGGCCACGGCAGCCAGATCGGGTTCGCCTTCCAGATCAGCTACCGCACCGAGATCAGGATCATCATTCAGATCCGCAGCCGAACCAAGATCCGGATCAACATCCAGATCGGTCGCTTCTGCCAGGTTCACGTCACCTTCCAGGTCAGCGAGTCCGGCGAGAGCACTCTCGCCATCCGGGCTAGGTCCCTTGCCATTCGAGCCATTGGCCGCCGCACCGCGAGCACCACGTTTGGCACTCGAGGATCTGGCGGACCGGCTGCCTGCTGAGACAGGACCGGCCGGGGCCGGGATGGCTGGATCCACTACAGTATCCGCTCCGCCGGACGAGGTCGTCCCGGCGGAGCGATCCTTCTTTGCTGACCGCCGGGCTGCCCGGCGCGCGCCACCGCCCGACCGCCGGGCCGTTTGCTGGCTGTCAGCGGCCGCCGGGTTATCCGGCACCAGCGTGACGGCGGCGTCGGCAGGCCCGCCAGCGGAACCGGCTGGCTCTACCCGGGATTGCTGCGGAACGCGAGCGCCTCGGCCTGTCGGCGTCGGCTGCCTCCGCGCCGCGGAGCTTGCAGCGCTTGCCACCGCGGTCACCCCTTCCT
>WNGK01003313.1_pt1 | contig 17420 bp, 16 predicted proteins | sample 5400601 | NCBI WGS metagenome assembly WNGK01 (sample SAMN13153376, study PRJNA577476) | soil metagenome | isolation source: 60 cm soil or saprolite under Garry oak tree replicate 1 | place: USA:California | collected 2016-06-15
GGCGAGGAAGAAGACCTGCGCAGTTTTTACAATATGGTCACGGAGCGCCTCGGAAAGCCTGCCCAGGTGAATTAGTTCGCAGACAGTCGGCGGCCAATCCGGGTCGCACACGCTGTGAGCTGCCTCACATTCGGCAACCACGGACAATGCGAATATTGGTACGGAATCAGTTCACGGTTCACTGTGAACTGTTCACTGTCCTTGTGCGACAATAAGAGTGTTCAAGGAGTGCGCCCGCTTCAAGCGGGTTGCGCGGAGGATGATTCAATGGGCGATCTGTTACAGCCATGGCACTTGATTGTGCTCGCCGTCGTGGCGTTCCTGCTGTTCGGCGCTAAACGGCTGCCGGAGCTTGGCAAAGGGTTGGGTGAGGGTCTCAAGGGCTTCAAGGAGGGCATTCGGGGCATAACCGAGCCGTCAGCTCCCCCGCCGACGACCCAGCAGAGTGCGCCAACTGCGCCTCCCAGCTCCACTCCGGTAGAACCGAAGTAGTCCCAACAAGCATCGTTCCGGGCGCCGCCCGCAGGCCACTCGCCGCATCTGCGCCCCGGCTGAAAATCAGAAGGGCCTGTGCATCCGCACAGGCCCTTTGCAATGTCCTGAAATGCCCGATCTACCGCAGCTGCTGCGCCGACGGGTAATATCCATGCCTCGCAATCACTTCAAGTCCCGGCCGATCTATGCGCACATCGATGTTCCGGAACTTCTCGTCGAACGGCGATTCGTGGCTGGAGTACACCAGCGTGTACCGGTTTCGCGCCTCTTCCGCCAGAGCCTGGTAGCTCTTTTCAATTCCGTTCAGGTTCCGTTCGGAATCCAGCGTCCCGCCGGTCTGCGTTACGTAGCTCACCAGCCGGTTGTCGTACATCGTGAACGGCAGATGGAAGCGGCTCAGGTAGCCCTCGCCCCACCGCGCCGAGTCGCCCACCAGCGTCCCGTACACCGCAATCTCGTTGGTTTGCAAATACTTGAGCACTTCTTTGTAGGTCGCCTTGCTGCCGCTCTCCTTGCCGTCGGAGACCACGTAAATGATCCGCCGCCGCTCCTTGGGGCGTGTCGACAGCTCCTTGGCGGCCGCAAAAATCGCGTCGTTCAGGGTGTGAATTTCCTTGGGAATGGTGATAAACGAGTCGCTGCCCGCTGACTTGCCCGGCTGGAGATTCGGGTCGATGCAGCTCCCGTTTTGCCGGATGGAACACCCTGCCATCGGCCCGGTGTTGAACGCGTTCAACTGCTCCGTCCCGCTGGCCTTGGTCATCGACAGCACAAACGGCACCCGCGCGCTCTGCGCCCCCGTAAACCCGCCCGACTGGTCATGCGCGCCATTCGCGTAGGAGAACACCGCAATCTCGTCATAAGGCGTCAACCCGCCCTGCAGCGCACCCAGCGACTCATTCACCCTTGCCATCACGTCCGCGGGGAGGCTCTGGTCCACCACAAACGCCATCGAAAGCGGAAAGGCGTCGACGATAAAAAACTTCAGCGGCTCGTAATTACCGTTTTCGTATACCTTGAAATCGCGCCACGTCAGCCCCGGCACCTGCTTGCCCTTCGAGTCCTTCACGGTGACCGGCACGTTGACGTAGGTCGTGTAGGTACGAAGGATCGTGCCCAACTCTGTTGGATTGGTTGTCTCTGGAGGCGTGGCCTGCACGTCCCGCTGCGGCTGCGAGGCCGGCGCCTGCGTGGATGGAGCGGGCACGCGCGTTTCAGTCGATCCCGAACCGCCCGTTCCCGAGCTGCCCGATGACGACGTCTCGGTTCCGGCGCCGCCGCCGGGCTTGATCGGCCCGCTGGCCGAGTCGGTCAGGGGACTCGGGGCTTTCTGAGGCGCGGGCGCATCGGGAATCGCGGGAGGCTGCTGCTGCGCAAATGCCCCCGCACCCAGGCTCAGGCTCAACAGGGCGCCCGCCGCCGATGCTTTCAGTCCCCTCGATTTTGCTATTCCAAGCTTCACAGGCCTCTCACTCCTCCGCAAAACGGGCTAAATGCCGCGCGTACAGGCACTCCCAAACCGCAGCCGGTGGCCCTTCGCACAGCAGCCAGTGGCCTTTCGAGGAGTCCATTCGTCAGACTATCAGACGCGCCGCAGCGTTGCAGGTTTGCTCCCAGCTCTGAAAAGCGACCTGTTGCAGCCACGAAACCGCTCGTTCAAGGCTGCCCGATCCCACAAAGGGGTCTGCCCCGAACACAGGATTGGAGCTATGCTCTCTACAAGCTCGCAATTCGCGTCTAACAGGTGACATGCGCATGCGCTTCCCCATCCGTTCCCTCGCTTTGCTCCTTACCCTCGCTACTGCGCCCGCGTGGTCACAGCTCCCTCCGTCTCCTGACGCCCCTCCGGTGAGCCACGCTCCCGCCCAGCCTGAGCAAGACAAGTCCGTCGCCACCTTCAAAATCAACATCAACCTCGTCGACCTCTTCTTTACCGTCAAGGACAAGAGCGGCAACCTCGTTCCCCACCTCAACAAGGAAACCTGCAGCGTGCAGGAGGACAAGCAGGGGCAGACCTGGAAGAGCTTCACAGCGCAGACCGACCTGCCCCTTACCCTCGGCATCCTCCTCGACACGTCCGGCAGCCAGCAGTACGTCCTGCCCCTCGAGCAGGAGGCCGGCAGCCGCTTCCTCGAGCAGATCCTGCGCAAAAAGGACGAAGCCTTCCTGCTCTCCTTCGACGTCAACGTCGACCTGCTCCAGGACTTCACCAACAGCGCGCGCATGCTCTCCCACGCCATGAGCAAGGCTGAGATCAACACTGCCGGCGGCAACGGCGCTGCGGGCATCCCTGGTGCCGGCGGAGGAACTATCCCCACCATTGGCGACCCCAAGGGCACTCTGCTCTACGACGCCATCTACCTGTCCTCCCGCGAGAAGCTCAACCAGGAGTCCGGCCGCAAGGCAATGATCATCCTCACCGACGGCGAGGACCAGGGCAGCCGCGTCAAGATCAGTGAGGCCATCGCCGCCGCCCAGAAGTCCAACGCGATAATTTACGTCATTTTGATTGCCGACGTGGGCTCCTACGGCAATTGGGGCTACAGCGGCTACTCCGCCGCCAAGCGCCTCTCCGACGAAACTGGAGGCCGGCTCATCAATGTGGGCAACAACGGCAAGAAGCTCGACGCCGCCTTCCAGCAGATCCAGGATGAGCTCCGCACGCAGTACATAGGCTCCTACACCTCCACCAACATCAAGGCTGACGGTTCCTTCCGCAAAGTCGCCGTCAACTGCGGCGAGGGCACCCACGTCCAAGTCCGCAAGGGCTACTACGCGCCCTCCGCCGAAGGGCAGGAAAAGTAGATTTGCGGGCTGCGGGCTAGGTCACGAATCCGAGGTCAGGCACGATGGCGATTCGGCGATGCAAAAGTACACACTTCCCGCAAAGAATCGATATTGAACCGGGTATTAATGGGCGTCGCCGCATTGGCGTCCGAGTTTTATTTCCGAAAAGCAACCAAACGTTGCGTGGCTTAACTGCATCAAATTAATTAGCTTATGACCTAGCCGCTCTGAACGAAGCCTTTTGGCAGTCCAGTTGCTTTATCCCATGGCGGGGATTCCCGGGCGCCCCATCCGGGGCGCAAAAAATAAACATCATTACTCGAAAAGTGTGGAGGTTATCTATGAAGTCCACGAAGTGCTTCCTTGTGGGGCTGGTGCTCTTCTCCAGCTTCCCTGTCTTTGCTCAACAGGCGGATGCGACCGTGCAACAAGGCGCATCGGCCTCCGCCGCTGGCTCATCCGTGAGCCAATCGTCTGCCGTCAACGCGAGCGCAAATGCCTCTGCAACCGGAGCCGCCGCCGGAGCAGCCTCCGCGACCGGAGCCGCCTCCGTCGCAGGAGCTGCAGAGCTGCGGCCCGTCTCCGCCGAACTGGTCGGCAAACTCGACTCCAAATCGGCAAAGGTCGGCGATGCCGTCATTGTCAAAACAACCGCGAAAGTGAGCAGCGCCGGCGGAGCGGTCATTCCCAAGGGCAGCCGCCTCCTGGGCCACGTCACGGATGTGCGGGCGCATGACAAGAACAACGAGGATTCGTACGTCATCGTCCAGTTCGATCAAGCGGAATTGAAGGGTGGCCAGACCATGGCGATCCACTCTGTGATCGAGTCAGTTTCGCCCTCCGCATCGGCCATGTCCTCCTCTTCTCTGGAGAGCGACGACTCGTTTGCCGGTGGCGGCGTGGGTGGAGGTATGCACTCAACCGGCGGCGGCCGGGCTATCGGCGGCCTCACCGGTGGTGCGGGTAGCATGGTCGGAAGCACATCCAGTACTCTGGGAGCCACCACCAGCGCGGCCGGCTCGGGCCTCGCGTCCACTGGTACGGGTACCCTCGCCACAACGAGCCATGCCGCCGGAAGCGTCTCCGCCACAGCCGCAGGCGGCCTGCAAACGGCAGCCGCTGGAAGTGGCGCGCTTGACGCCCACGCAACAGGAATCCCCGGCCTCATGCTGGCTGGCGATGCCAGTGGCGCCACCTCGGGCACGCTCTCTGCGTCGCGCAAAAACGTGCACCTCGATAGCGGAACCCAGTTGGTGCTTGGCGTCTCGGCGGCCGCTGCCCGGTAATTTTGAGACAGCCGCGATCCCCTCATGAATCCGGCGCCAACGCAGGTGCCGGATTCATGCAGTGCACACATTCAATGATGTGGTAAATATGCGTCGGTCCAGGAAGCACCCCGCGTTCGAGCTACCCCCGGTTATTACCAGCTTTGTGATACCAATAACCTGTTTTTCTGCCGCTATTTAGAGCGCACCTTCCCGAGCAGCAACCTTTCGCCCCTACCTTGCACCTACCCTCTCTACGATCTCCCTTGCCGGAATGCAGGGGTCGATTCAATGGAGGTTTAGCTTCTATGAGAAATGTAAAGCTGCTCATTCCGGCCTTCGCTTTGGCCGCATTCTCGAGCCTTCCGCTTGCGGCGCAGCAACAACCGGGCCAACCGGCGCCCGACATGCCGCAGCCGAGCACGACGCAGCCCAACTCCCAGACCGGCAACCCGCAGCAACCCGCTACACAACCCGAACAAACCAGCCCGTCGCAGCAAGGTGCTGCGGTCCCGGCCCCCAGCACCGCCAACTCCCCCGAGGCGAATAATGCTGAGCTTCGTCCCGTGACCGGTGAACTCGTCACCAAGCTCGACACCAAGAACGCCAAGAACGGCGACCAGGTCGTCGTGAAGACCACCGAGAAAGCTACCTTCGCCGACGGCGTCGAGATACCGAAAGGCTCCAAGATCATGGGCCACGTGACCGATGTCCAGGCCCACGACGAGACCAACCCGAACTCCAAGGTCGCAATCCAGTTCGACCAGGCCGAGCTCAAAGGCGGCCAGACCGTGCCCATCAAGTCGGTTCTGCAGTCGATAGCCCCCGCAGCGGGCTCCGACTCGGCCCAGTCCAGCCCGTTCGGCACCGGGTCGGCTCCCAACAGTGCTCCGGGATCGTCAGCTCCGTCAGCCCCTGCATCCCCCACTGGATCGGCAAGCGGCTCGGCCAATAGCAGCGGCCAGGCTCCCACGCAGGGCAGCAGCCCACAGGCACAGGCGAGTCCCGGCGCAAGCGCTGCTCCCAACGGCTATCCCCCGGAAGGAACCGTCGTAGCCCACCAGGGCAACATCGAAATCAAAACCACCGCGATCCCCGGCGTGCTCATTGCGTCCAACGCCAGCGGTCAACCCTTCTCCAACGCCTCCGGCGCGCTTCTCGGCGCCCGCCAGAACGTTCACCTCGACAACGGAACCAAGGTCACCCTGGCCATCTCGAATGGCAATGCCAAGGCCAGCAACAACCGCTAAGCAAGACCTGCCAAGCAAGACCCGCTAAGCAAGACCCCAAAATTCGGACAACAAAAACAGGGCCGGTTCGCCGGCCCTGTCTCATTTTCAGACACAACATTACTTCGGTCTCACCTGATCACCGGATGCCCGTAATCTGGCGCGCACGCTCCCCTATCGATACCATCGGCTAGGAAACAGAAAACTTGAATCGTCGAAAGTCTAGCTGTTCGACAACGCTCAGGAGCGACTCCATGATCCAAAACACTACATCCCAGGAAAGCTTCGAGATCAGCCCCCGCTTTCGCCGCTCCATTGAAGAACGCATCGCCCGCCTCGAGCAGGGCGCCGTCAAGGATGAAGCCCGCATCATCAGCCTCGACAACCCCGATCACATCCGCCGCCAGTTGCGCCTGGTGGCCACCCAGCGCTTTGAAGCCTGCCGCATGCGCATCTTCCTCGACCGCTCCCGCGTCCGCCCCACACGCACCATCGAAGCGCCGCCCATCCCCTGAAGACGCATCCTAGTGCCACAAATCTTCGCGTTCACGATACTAGACATGTCCCCCCTGAAGACACGTCCCCTCAGGCACGCCCACGCGCACCGCTTCTTTCAGGAATTGTCGAAGGAATTTCACTCAAGAGATTTGGAGCACCGGGCGGGAGTTGAACCCGCGAATGCAGGTTTTGCAGACCTGTGCGTTAGCCACTTCGCCACCGGTGCTCAAAGTGAGAGAAGGCTTCTCTCAGTGTCCGCCGTTCGCGCGCATCCCATCTTGTTGCGCGTCAAACGGGGCTTCTCCCCATCATAACCCGGAACAACGATAATCAATCCATGGCGAACATTCCCAGCCCTGTCCATTCACTCGATTACTTCATCGTAGACGTCTTCACCACCGCCGCACTCGCCGGCAATCCCCTCGCCGTGGTTATGAACACCGCGCAGCTAACGTCCCAGCAGATGCAGTCCATCGCCCGCGAATTCAATCTCTCTGAAACCACCTTCGTCGAGCGCCGCCCTGCACCCATCGAAGCGGCCGAAGGTGTCCGTGTGCGCATCTTCACCACCGCGGAGGAGCTACCGTTCGCCGGCCATCCCACACTCGGCACCGCCAGCGTTCTCCGCCGCACCGCGCCCGCGACCACCGGGCCCGAAACCGTGCACGACTCCGTCATCACGCTCGCTGAAAACGTTGGCCCCATCCCCGTGCGCTTCTCAGATTCCGACAGCCTCTTCGCCGAGATGACCCAGCGCGACCCGGAGTTCGGCTCTGAGTTCGATCCCGCCGAAGTCGCCCGCCTCTGCGGCCTCTCCCTTGAGGACCTCGACCCCGCAGCTCCACCGCAGATGGTTTCGACAGGAACAGCCTTTGCCATCGTGCTCCTGCGCTCCATTGAAGCTCTCGGCCGCCTCCGCGTCTTCCAAGCCGAGGCCACCGCGTTTCTCCGCAGCCGCGGCGCGCGCTGGTTCTACATCCTTGCGCCATCCGCAGACGAAAACGGCACGAAGTGCTTCCGCGCGCGCATGCAATTCAATGGTGGCGAGGATCCCGCCACAGGCTCTGCGGCCGGATGCGCCGTCAGCTATCTTGTCCGCCGAAATCTCGCCCCCTCCGGCGTACAATTCCTCATCCGCCAAGGGGTGGAAATGGGCCGACCGAGCGAAATTTTCGTGTCTGCTCGGGCCTCTGAAGCGAGGGTCACCGATGTTCGCGTTGCGGGCAGCACCGTTCTCGTTGCAAAAGGCCAGCTTTTCCTGCCGTGATGCACACGCTTTCAACAGGAATTCATATTTCTAACTTGTTACGCATCAAACTAGTAACCTCTTTTCCCTCTGCTGTGCGAAATTTTCAGCCTCCATCTTCTCTTTTTATTCCATCTTTCCACGCAGCCCCTTCCCTCGTACTCTTGGCAAGCATTGGAGAAATTCAAACGGCTTTCGAGCCGGCTGATCCCAGGCAAAAGTAGAGCAGCAAGGCCAAGGGTGAGGGATAGCGTTCCAGGCCCCCGCGTGCCGGAATCGCCTGCGCAGTAGTGTGCGTCCGCCAGGACTGCCACCCATGCGTGACGACTTCGGATTCCCACGCGGCTCCGGATTCAAAGACCGGACCTGGATACCTAGCCCACCCGCGGTCAAAACGGCCCAGGAGTTCCCGATCGCTCAATCCCGCTCATCCAGCGGGTGAGGCGTCGTGTTCTCTTCCGCCGCAACCCTCAAACATCGAAAAGGAGAGTGCCCCCCATCATGCGGCCTAAGAAAATCATTCTGTGCGTCGACGACAACGAGCAGGACCTGTCCGTGCTCAAGTTCCTGCTGGCAACCAATGGATACCGCGTGGTATCCGCCAACAACGGCCAGGAGGCGATCGGCATCTTTGCCGACACCGCCGTCGACCTGGTGCTTTCGGACTTCGCGATGCCGCAGATGAACGGCGATCAGCTCGTGCGCTGCCTTAAGCAGATCGCTTCCCACGTGCCCATGATCCTGCTCGGCGACCCCCAGAAGATGGGCGACCACATTCACGCCGCCGACGCCCTCCTCGCCAAAAAGAACTGCACGCCCTTGGAGTTGCTCGACCGCATCAAGATCATGAGCGCCCGCAAGCGCGGCCCCCGCAAAGGCAGCACCCGCGTACCCCACGCCGAGCTAGCCGTTGCGTCGTAAAGGCAGGGAACAGGGAGCAAGGAGCAGAAGGAACCCTCCGCAGGAATCGGCTGTTTTGATCTCTCTGCGTCCGGACACTCGCAAGCAACGAGCTCCGATTTGGAGCCGTCGATCTCTCCGAATCCACCGAACCGGTTTTGCCTGTTCCCTGTTCCCTGATCCCTGTTCCCTGCCTCTTTGACTTTCCCACTTGACGACCCATAAGTCCTATCGGCATACTCGCCAATCAAGCCCGAACTGGCGATCTTCTCTCGCGCCAGCGGGAGTAGGTCTTTATGGATCTCGTTTTGTTGCGTGTGCTGTTTGTTGCCCTGCTCAGCGTTGTTTGTTACTTCCTTCACCCCTTTGGCCTTGCCGGATTGCCCGGCGCCGGAGTAGGCGCCCTGGCAGCCGGTGCGGTCATCGTCTTCGAGTTGCGCGTCCGGGCCCTCAGCCTGAGGAGGCTCATCGGTGCCGTTGTCGGCTCGGTGCTGGGCATCTTCGGCGCAGCACTGTTCTGCCTGGTTCTCCGATCTGCGCCACTGGGCGGCTCCACCTCCGCCGCCCTGCAGATCTTCGTCCTGCTTCTGATGTCCTACGTCGGGCTGCTGGTCGGCGCCAACAAGGGCGACCTGCTCAATCCCGCCGCCCTCGGCACGCTGTTCTCCACTGACAAGCCCCTCCGCCGCACCGCCAAGGTCCTCGATACCTCCGTCATCATCGACGGCCGCATCGCCGACATTGCCGAGGCCGGCTTCATCGACGGCATGATGGTTATTCCCGAATTCGTGCTCCGCGAGCTGCAGGTTGTCGCTGACTCAACCGACGGCTCCAAGCGTCAGCGCGGCCGCCGCGGCCTCGATATGCTGCAGCGCATGCAGTCCAATGCCAACCTCCAGGTCCAGATCGTTTCAGACGACTTCCCCACCATCCGCGAAGTCGATCTCAAGCTCCTCGAGCTGGCCAAGAAGTGGGAAGCCAAGGTCGTCACCAACGACTTCAACCTGAACAAGGTCGCCCACCTCCACCACGTGCAGGTGCTCAACATCAACGACCTCGCCAACGCCCTCAAGCCCGTCGTCCTCCCCGGCGAGCGCATGACCGTCCTCATCCTCAAAGAGGGCAAGGAGTACAACCAGGGCGTCGGCTACCTCGACGACGGCACCATGGTAGTCGTCGATCACGCCAGGAAGATGATTGGCCGCAGCGTCGACATCTCGGTCACCAGCGTCCTCCAGACCGCCAGCGGCAAAATGATCTTCGGCAAGATGGACGAGCCCAACGGCAAAGGCAGCGAGCCACCCCGCACCGTCCCCATAGAAATGACCCGCTAGCCACCTGCGGCGGGGCCAGTCGTCGAGGGGGTGCCCCGTCCTAACTCCGTTAGGGCGGGAGACCACTCACCACTAGGTCGTGCTTGACGAATCGAAAAGCGGGACTTCTGGAGGGAGCAGGGGCCTTCAGGCCCCTGAATGCGGGCTCAGTTTCCGTGGGCTTTAGCCCCGGGCTTTTATCGCTCCGAGCACGATCTCTCTTGGCAACCGATTCACCAAACACAGCCGGGGGGTGCCCCATTCTAAACGCGGTTTCATCGCGTTTAGGGTGGGAGACCAGTCACGTTCTCCCACCGATCTAGCGGTCCTTCCAATCGGCAAGCCCCCGCCCCATCCCCGTAGAAACAGCGCGATAATATCGCATGCCTTCCCCGCAGGTCAGACACCAGGCCATCGAACTCGGCAGGCCCAATCTCTTCCTCCGATTCGAGTCGGCCATACTGATGGCGCTGTGCGTCTTTATAGGGTTCGTTCTGCCACTCCTTCTCCGTTCAAGTTTCGACGGAGTCTGGTTCAGGACCGGCGGCGATCAAAGCGCTCCCGCCGAGCTCAAGGTCCTGGCGCACCGCGCCAAGTTCTCTGAGATCATTCCCGTCAACTGCTTTGGCTCTTATGAAACCATCACGCTGATCGCCGACGGCCGCGAGCACGAGTGGTCCGAACCCCCCGGCGCGTGCCGGCTTGCCTTCGAGCCCGGCATCACCTCGTACTCCGCCCGGTTAACGGCGAACTCATTCAAACTCACAAAGCGCGCGGACCACGGCACTTTCACCGAATCATGGGACCTGATCGGTCGTGGCCGCATGGTCATCTCCGAGCACGGCCAAACCGCAACCTACCAGCGCGCATCCTGGCTCCGCTCTCTGTTCACCGAGGAGCCATAGCCGCGAGTTTTGAAAGCGACACGTCGGGTGCCCCGTCCTAGCTCCGCCAGAGCGGGATCTGCACTCCCCCGCCCTCCTCCCTCACCTGTCTTCCTGAGCGACGTTTGGCGCGCATGCGCGCCAAACGTAGTCGAAGGATCTGCGGTTGTTCTTGCAGTTGCCTTTCCAAAGCCCAGCACGAAAAGAGGGTGCCCCAGGTCTCGTTTTCCGGGGCCCCCAGCGACAGGTCTTCGTCGCTGGGGTGGTTTAAGACCTGGGATACCACGAAAGCCCACCGCGCCCGTTTCTGGGAAGCTGACCTGCCACCAACCAATCGGTGCCCATCCGGCCGGAGACTTACCATCCCTGGCAAAAGACGGGTTCAAGGTAGGTCAGGGATTTATCCCTGACAATGAGATACCCACCACGGAAGGGGTTTTTAACCCCTGAGGCATGCTGTCCGGCGCCACGGCTCCCGCTACTGCATATGTGGTAGAAATCTACTACACCGCCACCCCAGCAGCACTCCTATCGCGGAAGGGCAGTCCCCGTGTTTGGGGCATTGGCCAGTTGAAAATTCAACTCAACCGAAACGAATCACTCGTAGCAGCGCCAGATCTCAGTGAGATCCAGAACGAACCCTTCAACCGGCCCCGACCCCGTCACGGTCCCTCCGGCCTCGATCCGCTCCTCCTTATCCCGCTCGTAAACGGTCACCTGCCGCGCGGACGGATCGATCAGCCATGCCAGATCAACGCCATTCGCAATCCAAGCGCCCATCTTCTCGGTGGCAGCCGTCACGCGATCGCTCTCCGACCGCAGTTCGATCACGAACGCCGGAGCCAGCCGCAGAAATCTCCCCATCTCCTCGCGCGTGAGCCCCGCCACCTGTGCCGCAGTGGCGTATGCTGCGTCGGGACTCAGCATCGATCCATCCGGCAGGAAGAATCCCCCGCTTGAATCGAAGACGCGCCCTTGCCGGTGTTTCACCCACCAGTTGCCAAGTTGCCGCGCGATTTCAGCATTGCCGCTGCTTGTCGAGCCACCCGCGGGTGCATTCACAGTGATCGTTCCTTCCCTGGTTCGTTCCAGAACCGCTGATTCCGTTCTCTCGCACAGCTTCTCGAACTCCTCGTCGCTGAGCGGAGGATGCAGCACGATGCTGCGGGGGGGAAGGATCGGGATTTCGACGAATGCGTTCATTGCGCTTCAGTTCCCGGGTCGCACTGTAATTCTGTCACAAATCGAAATGCTCAGCCCGTGGACGCCCGGCCTGGAGACCACACCGGCAGGCGCAGGAGGTCTTCCGCGCGACTCGCCAAAAATGTTGTCAAGCCCCCACCCTGTGGAAAACATACCTAAGTAACTGAGTCTAATCGGAAAATAAATCTGTGGAAATCGAGAGTTAATTATTCGAATCTGTCATACTTGAAATAGTGACAAGAAAAGGCCCGCCAACCAGCGGGCCTTTTCATTTAGCACCAGTATTCGAAGGGAGCAAGGAATGAAGACCGCGTACAAACCCGCCTTTTCTGATCCCTGTTCCGATTCGCAGCCCGCCGGTCACTCATTCACTGTTTTCTGTCCACTGTCCGCTGTCTTCTGTGATTTAACTCACATTGGACCCAAAAATCCCCCCAAATATGTATCTAACCTCATGATTCAGCAGGAGATGCTCGTTTTATTTTTTGCAATTGAATGTGACTTGCCTCACCTTTCAGGCTGTTTTCTGTCGTCTGTCCTCTGTCAACTAGTACTTCGGGACTTTCGGGTCGATCTCTTCGCTCCAGGCCAGGATGCCGCCGGCTACGTTGGAGACGTTCGCGTAACCGGCCTGCTTCAGAAATTCGGCAATCCGCTGGCTCCGGGCCCCGGAACGGCAGTGGACGATGACTTCGCGGTCGCGCTCAATCTCGGCGAGCCGGTTGGGAACATCATTTTGGGGAATCAGTTTTCCGCCCATCTGGGCGATCTGGTACTCGTAGGGCTCGCGCACATCGATCAACTGCACGTCTTCGCCAGCGTCAATGCGGCGCTTCAGCTCTTTAACCGTGATCTGTGGAATGCCGTTCTTCAAATTCTTCTCCTGGGGAGTCTCCGGCATAATGCCGCAGAACTGCTGGTAGTCGATGAGCTTAGTAACCGTGGGGTTGGCGCCGCATACCGGGCACTCGGGGTTCTTGCGCAGCCTCAGCTCGCGAAAGCGCATATTGAGGGCGTCGATCAGGAGCAGCCGCCCGACCAGAGTTTCGCCCTTGCCAAGAATGAGCTTGATGACCTCGGTGGCCTGCATGACGCCGACCAGGCCGGGAAGGATACCCAGCACGCCGCCCTCGGCGCAGCTTGGGACGAGGCCCGGCGGAGGCGGCTCGGGGTAGAGGCAGCGATAGCAAGGACCCTCTTTGGTGGCGAAGACGCTGGCCTGGCCCTCGAAGCGGAAGATGGAGCCGTAGACATTGGGCTTGTCCAGCAGCACGCAGGCGTCGTTTACCAGGTAGCGGGTGGGGAAGTTGTCAGTGCCGTCGGCGACGATGTCGTAGTCCTTGAGGATGTCGAGGGCGTTGGCGCTGGTGAGCATGGTCTCGTGCTTCACCACGTTGAGCGCGGGATTGAGCGCCGTGAGCTTCTCCGCGGCGGAGTCGAGCTTCTTGCGGCCGATGTCCTTGGTGGAATGGATGATCTGGCGCTGCAGGTTGCTGGCGTCCACCACGTCGAAATCAACCAGGCCGAGAGTGCCGATGCCGGCTGCGGCGAGGTAGAAAGCCAGCGGCGAGCCAAGGCCGCCGGTGCCCACGCAGAGGACACGCGCGGCTTTGAGCCGCTGCTGGCCCTGCATGCCGACTTCGGGAAGAATGAGGTGGCGGGAGTAGCGGGAAAGCTCGTCGGTCGTGAGGTCGGGGAGATTCATTGGGTCAGTCATATGCGTTTCAGGGACTAGGGGCTAGGGACTAGGAGCCAGTGAACAGTGAACAGTGCGCAGTGAACAGGACCGCGCCGAAGGCGCTATAGGCTGGACGGCCAGTCCCCCGCCGGCGATGGAGGGGATGATGGAGAGCGTGTCGGTGGAACTGACGGTGGTGGCTTCCTTCCCGGGAAGATAGCGGATGTCCTCGTCGTTCAGGTAGAGGTTGACGAAGGCGCGCATCTTGCCCTCGGGGGTGAACAGGTGCTTGCGGAGCTCGGGATGGGACTGGGTGAGCTGGTCGAGCGCCGCGGCGATGCTGGGGGCGTCGATCTCGATCGAGCTCTGGCCATCGGCGTACGGGCGCAACGGCGTGGGGATGAAGATGGTCATGGAAAGGGAGTCCTCATCTTCACTTTAGATGAACTGGGTGGGGGAGAGGATTGAGAAAGGGAGAAGACCGAGGGGTGGAGTTGGTGGTATCCCACCCTAACGACAAAAACAGAGACGTCGTTAGGATGGGGCACCCCTGGTTTCAGGTGAGGAAAGAAGGGGCAAAGCAGCAGGGCTAGCGCGAAGAGGGCTTGGGTGCGGCGGTGGCTGGTTTGGCGGCGGGCTTAGCGGCGGTCTCCGGAGAGGCCTTCATCTTGGGCTTCCAGAAGTCGGGGTCGTCCTTGATCCAGGCTTCGTCCACGTAGCTCTGTTTGGGGTTGACGGAGAATAGCTGGTGGCTCGTGGATTCCACGGATGCCTGGACGAGCTCATCGAGCTTCTTCAGGCCGTCTTCGCCGGCGGCTTCCTGGAACTTCTTGCTGTCGGCGAAGCCGGTGTCGAGTTCCGCCATGGAAGTCTTGGAGCTGAACACGAGATAGGTGTCGCCGTCGCCACCATAGAGAAGCTGGAACATGCCCCAATGGGCACTGGTTCCGGCCTTTTCATAGGCGTCCTTGACGAGCTTGACGGCTTCGCGCCATTCGCGGGTGTGACCTGGCTTGACGTGGTAAGTGCTGATCTCCATGTAGCGAGCTGCGGCGAGGCCGGGCTTGGGATGGAAGCTCATCTCCTCGGAGGAGACCAAAATTGCCTGGTCGATCGAGTCGAGCAGGTCACCGTCGGCGACGGTGGCGCGCTCCAACTCGGCGGAGAGCGCGGCATTCTTCTCCACGGATTTGTTGTCGTTCCCCCAGGCTTCAAAGGATGGGTAGTTGGTGAGGTAGATGGCCCGGGATTTGCCGGACATGGAGTTGAGGGCGACGTAGTGAGTGGGGAATTTGGCCTTGGCCATGGCGGCCACGAAGGCGGATTCGGATTTGTCGTGGAGCTGTCCGGCCTTGCCGGCTTTGATGTACTCGCGGGTGATCTGCATGATCTTGGGCAGGGCGGGCGCGGCAGCATCCTGCGCGGCGGCGATGGGGCCGCTGGCGAGCGCGAGGGACATTCCCAACATGATGGGACTGATCATTTTCATGGGGTACCTCCGTAAGACGTGCGTGGAGTTGACTGGCGGTGAGAGACCGCGGGAATGCGCCAGTTTCGGGTGTACGCGCACTATAGGAGCGGTAAGAGGAAGGTGTAAAGGGGATTCTGGCGGAAGGGCCGGATTCTTTGGGAATTGGAATCCCGAAAGCAGGTCCTTCGACTCCGCTGAAAAACGCTTCGCTCAGGATGACAATTCTTGGGGAAGGGTGGGCGAGTGTTGCGCTGACTAGTTGCTGATTGCGAGGGGTATTTGTTCGAAGCGCTTGTCTTCTTCGGTGGCGCCGGCGAGGAGGAAGGCGTTGGTGACGGCGGCCTTGCCCTGAGCGACTTCGGTGATGACGTAGACACAGCCGATCCAGTGGGCTTCGGTGAAGTCGGTGGGCGACCATTGCGCGGGGTGGTCGGGGTGGGAGTGGTAGAAGGCGGCGATGTCGAGGCCCTGGCGCATGGCGTCGCGCTGAATCTTGACGAGCTCGGCGGGATCGATCTGGTAGCGGTTGTGGGCGGAGTCGGTGCGGGTGTTGCCGGCGCGGACGGCGCTGACGATGCGCCAGCCTTCAGGGCTGGGGTTGCCGAGGAGGGCGCCGCAGCACTCGTGGGGGTAGGTTTCTTCGCCGTGGGCGCGGAGGTCGTTGTAGATGGATCGCGGGATGTGGAGCGCGGACATGGGATGAGGCAAGTTTAGCGTGTGCGGCGCGTATCCCGGTGAGGCGAGGTCTGATATCCCAGGTCTGAAAATCCAGATCCTTCGACTTTGCTCAGGACAGGCTCTGGGGCACCCCTCTGTTGGTGCTGAGTGAGTTTCTGAAATGCCGGGCTAGTTGAGGTCTGAGGTATCCCACGTCTGAAAATCCAGACCCTTCGACTACGTTCAGGGCAGGCTGTGGGGCCCCTAATTCGTAGTGAGCGGGAAGAGAGCAAAGGCAAGAACAACTGCAGATCCCTCGACTGCCCCTTCATTTCATTCAGGGTCCGCTCGGGAAGACAATTCTTTTTCTTTGGAGGACAATTCTTTCTCCTATTGACTGTCAAGATGTGATGTTCAGGGGAAGCCGGCGGAGTGTTGGGTCAGATGGACCAGGACAGATCTTCCGGTTCTTCCCAGAAGCGTTCGCTGAGGTATTTGTCGGCGGAGTCGGGGAGGATGGTGACGATAACGGCTGCGCGGCCGGCGGCGGCTTCTTCCTGGGCGATGCGGAGGCTGGCGACTACGGCGGCGGCGGCGGAGATGCCGACGAGGATGCCTTCTTCGCGGGCGAGGCGCTTGGCCATGGCGTAGGCGGCCTCGGTTTCGACTTCGAGGTTGCGGTCGGCGAGGTGGGGGTTGTAGATGGCGGGGACGATGGAAGAGCCCATGTGCTTCATGCCTTCGAGGCCGTGGAAGGGCGAGTCGGGCTGGAAGCTGATGGCCTGGATGGCGGGGTTGAGCTCCTTGAGGCGGCGGGTGGCGCCCATGAAGGTTCCGCTGGTGCCGAGGCCGGCGACGAAGTGGGTGATTTGGCCGGCGGTCTGGGTCCAGATTTCAGGGGCGGTGGTGCGGTAGTGGGCGAGCCAGTTGGCGTCGTTGGAGTACTGGTCGGCGTAGTAGAAGCGGGCGGGGTCATTGCCGGCGAGTTCGCGGGCACGGCGGATGGCGCCGTCGGAGCCCTGGTCGGGGGCGGTCCAGTCGACGTGCGCGCCGTAGGCTTGGAGGATGCGTTTGCGTTCGAGCGAGACGCTGGAGGGCATGGCGAGGTGGACGGGGAAGCCGAGGGCGGCGCCGAGCATGGCAAAGGCGATGCCGGTGTTGCCGCTGGTGGCGTCGAGTAGGGTTTTGCCGGGGGTGAGGAGGCCGCGGGCCTGGGCGTCACGGACGATGGAGGCGGCGGGGCGGTCTTTGACGCTGCCGCCGGGGTTGGTCCACTCGGCCTTGGCTAAGAGGGTGACGTTAGGAAGATCGAGGGACACACGGTCGAGACGGACCAGGGGCGTGTTGCCGATGCGGTCGGGGACGGAAGAGCCAAGCTGGGCGCGTGTGGTCATCGTTGAGTGTGTGGAGGCTCCGGGTATCATGAAGGTGCGGGGGAAGCCGGGCTGCTTCTTTTATCCTCGCAGACTGGAACCGACGGATGGCTCGCAAAACGAAGCAACTCAATTTTGGGCAGATGCTGGATGCGCTGCGCGCCCATGGATTCGAAGTGTCGCCAATCAAGGCGGTGCCCAGGGGCATGCAGGTGATGAAGAATGGGGTTGGGGCGGTGCTGTTGCCGGAGGTGACGGACGAGCGCTGGGAGAGCGGCGGGGCGCGGCTGGCGGTGACGCCGGGGATGGTAGTGAAGGGCGAGATTTCGCGGCTGCTGGACCGTGGCTATCAGAAATTTATTAAAACCGCCCAATATGAATTGCCGGCGACGGCCACCCACTTGCAGGCCATTCATGCGTT
>WNGK01004264.1_pt1 | contig 17420 bp, 15 predicted proteins | sample 5400601 | NCBI WGS metagenome assembly WNGK01 (sample SAMN13153376, study PRJNA577476) | soil metagenome | isolation source: 60 cm soil or saprolite under Garry oak tree replicate 1 | place: USA:California | collected 2016-06-15
CAGTCCGAGTACCACATCACGTACACGGAGCCGACGTGATCCAGGCGACGAGCGACGCGCCGGGCGTGACACACGCCCGGCGCGTCCCGCCGGCCATCCCCGTCGCCATCGCGGCCGCGTGGGCGCTCGCGCTCATCGCGCAGGCCACGGGCCGGGCGGCGTCCCTGCACCACGACGCCCTGATCCACAGCGCGCTGCCCGTCTGGGCGGCCCTCGGCCTGTTCCTGGTGGCGTGGCAGGCCATGATCGCGGCCATGATGCTCCCGTCGAGCCTGCCGATGATCCGGCTGTTCGGGCAGGCGTCGGCCTCCCAGGACCGGCCGGGGACCGTGATGGCGACGTTCCTCGGCGGCTACGCGCTCGTCTGGACCGGCTTCGGGGCGATGGCCTTCCTCGGTGACGTCGGGCTGCACCACCTCGTCGATTCGACTCCATGGCTGCACGATCATCCCTGGCTCGTCGCCGGCAACATGCTGGCGCTGGCAGGAACCTTCCAGTTCTCCCCGCTCAAGGACCGGTGCCTTCGCGAATGCCGACACCCGGGCGCCTACCTGCTCCAGCACTACCGGCGGGGCGTGGCCGGCGCGTTCCGGCTGGGCACCGGCCACGGGACGTTCTGCCTGGGCTGCTGCTGGGCGCTGATGCTCCTGATGTTCGCGGCGGGCGTGGCGAACCTGTGGTGGATGGCGGCCCTCACCGCGGTCATGGTGTACGAGAAGGTCGGGCGCCACGGCGATCGGATCGTCGTCCCCCTGGGGGTGATCCTGTTCGGTCTCGCGGTGCTGGTCCTGGCGCACCCCGCCTGGCTCCCCGCCGCCTTCTCCGCAGCCTGACCGCCGCGCACGGACATGCAGACTGCCGGCGCCCAAGCGCCACACGAGCGAGGGGCCGGGATCGCTCCCGGCCCCTCGTGCGTTCGTCGCTGACCCGATCTAGTGCATGTGGCCGTGGCCGCCGCCGGCGGGAGCTTCCTCCTCCTCCGGCTTCTCCACGATGGCGCTCTCGGTGGTGAGGACGAGCGCAGCGATGGAGGCCGCGTTCTGCAGCGCGGAGCGGGTGACCTTCGCCGGGTCGATGACCCCGTCCTTGACCAGGTCGCCCCACGTGGCGGTCGCCGCGTTGAACCCGGTCCCGCCGCTTTCGGTGCGGATCCGTGCCACGACCACCGCGCCCTGGAACCCGGCGTTGTCGGCGATCAGCTTCGCCGGCTCCTGGAGGGCATGCCGAACGATCAGCGCGCCCGTGGCCTCGTCGCCGGCGAGCCCGAGGGCCTCGGTGTCGACGGCTTCCTCTGCCCGGATCAGGGTCACGCCGCCGCCGGGAACGATGCCCTCCTCGATGGCCGCGCGGGTCGCCGAGACGGCGTCCTCGATGCGGTGCTTCTTCTCCTTGAGCTCGACCTCGGTGGCCGCGCCGACCTTGATCAGCGCCACCCCGCCGGCCAGCTTGGCCAGACGCTCCTGGAGCTTCTCGCGGTCCCAGTCGGAGTCCGTCCGCTCGATCTCGGCCTTGATCTGGTTGATGCGGCCCTTGATGTCGTCCGCGGGCCCCTGGCCCTCGACGACCGTGGTGTCGTCCTTCGTGATCACCACGCGCCGGGCCCGGCCGAGCATGTCGAGCGCCACGTTCTCCAGCTTGACCCCGATCTCGTCGGAGACGACCTGGCCGCCCGTGAGGATGGCCATGTCCTGGAGCATCGCCTTGCGGCGGTCGCCGAAGCCGGGGGCCTTCACGGCCACCGACTGGAACGTGCCGCGGATCTTGTTCACCACGAGGGTGGCGAGGGCTTCGCCCTCCACGTCCTCGGAGATGATCAGGAGCGGCTTGCCCGCCTGGACGACCTTCTCCAGGAGCGGCAGGAGGTCCTGCACGCTCGAGATCTTCTTGCCGACCAGCAGGATGTAGGGGTCCTCGTAGACCGTCTCCATCCGCTCCTGGTCGGTGACGAAGTAGGGGGAGATGTAGCCCTTGTCGAACTGCATCCCCTCGACGAACTCGAGCTCGATGCCGAACGTCTGGCTCTCCTCGACCGTGATCACGCCGTCCTTGCCCACCTTCTCGAAGGCCTCGGCGATCACGTCGCCGATGGCCCGGTCGCCCGAGCTGATGGACGCCACGTGCGCGATCTCGTCCCGGCCCTCCACGTCGCGGGACTGCTTGCCGAGGCCGCGACGTTCCGCATGCCGAGGTGGACCATGGCCCGAGCCAGCACGGTGGCCGTGGTGGTGCCGTCGCCGGCGACGTCGTTCGTCTTGGTGGCGACCTCCTTGGCGAGCTGGGCGCCCATGTTCTCCCACGGGTCCTCCAGCTCGATCTCCTTGGCGATCGTCACGCCGTCGTTCGTGATGGTCGGCGCGCCCCATTTCTTGTCCAGGACCACGTTGCGGCCCCTCGGCCCCAGCGTGATGGCCACGGCGTCCGCGAGCTTGTTGACGCCGGCCTCCAGGGCCCGCCGAGCCTCCTCGTCGAACTTCAGTGCCTTCGCTGCCATAAGGGATGCTCCTCCCGGCTACTTCTTCTTCTTCGAGTGGATGGCGAGGACGTCACGAGCCGAGAGGATCAGGTACTCCGTCCCGTCGATCTTGACCTCGGTGCCGCCGTACTTCGAGTAGATCACCTTGTCCCCGAGGCTGACGTCCATCGGGATGCGCTGCCCGTCCTCGAACCGGCCGGGCCCGACCGCCATGACTTCGCCCTCCTGGGGGCGCTCCTTGGCCGTGTCGGGGATGACGAGACCCGATGCGGTGGTCTCCTCCTCCTCGCTGGGCTTGACCACGATGCGGTCATCCAGCGGCTTCAGGCTGAACTCGGCCATTCCCTCCTCCTTGACTCCGCGCTCCTACGTTCTCCGACGATCCGCCGGGCGAGAGCGTTAGCACTCCGGCCCGTCGAGTGCTAACAGTCTAGCCACGCGTCTGACAGCAGTCAACGCGACGAGGGGAGAACAGACAAGGAATCCGAAACGCCGCAGGGTCAGGATCAGTCTTGCGAGATGCTGCCGATGGCTAATGCGCCCACGTCGGCGAGCGGACTCTCAAGGGGCAGGATCCCGCTCAAGCCAGCGATGCACGACCCGAGGCCCACGTCACAAGCGCACAGGTGGAGCAATCCGAGTAGGGCTCCGGCATCCCGCCAGACGAGAGACATGCCCGCTGGATAGCGGCTTAGCGTGCGCGACAGGTCTGCGACCAGGAAGACGACAGCCGGAGGCCGATGATCGGCTCCGATGGCCGCCCTAACGGCCTCTGCGGCCGCCGCGACATCTAGTTCGGGAAGGGCCTTAATGACGAGCGCGCACGTCAACGAGTCGAAGCTCCACCAACCGGGTTGCAAGCCGGACACGTCAAGGGCCGCAACCAGTAATTCGGATGGGTGCCTAGCTCCGGCCGATGGCGCCGGGCGGTGGGTCAGCTGCACGCCGTCGGGAGTGTTCATCCAGCCTCGAACCCTTCCCGCTCTGACCAGGACGGTCGCGAGTTCGTCCAGCGTCAAGGTTCCGAGGGCCCTTGCGGATCGCCTGTGCATGAGGATGTCGGCCAACGGTTTGGATCCCGAAAGGATCGCATCGCCTATCGGGATCCGAAGGCCGCCCATCTCGTTCTCACTGAGGGCGCTCCAGTCGGTTTCCCGCGGACGAACCACGCATGCCTCCGCGAGGCTGGCTGCAGCCGACGCCGAGAGGCAGTCGGATCTCCAGTCAGCGTTCGAGAGTCTGCTTCGCAACTCGCTGAGGCCTTGAGGCAAGTCATCGGGGCGCAGGGTTACGGTCTGCCCGTCGTCGGTGCTGACGAGGATCCGACGGCCGTCTATTCGGAGTGTAAGGCTTCCGGTCATTGCAACCGACCGAGTTCTTCCAACGTCGCACGTCTCTTGTCGCAGCTCGGACAGAAGCCACAGCCGATTGGTGAGACATCGCACGAGTGTGTCATGATCAGGACCTGATCGGTTATGCCAGACTGTGTCACTAGTTCGGCTGTCGTTGATCCAAGCGCTGGAGCCGTTATTTCCATCCCACCCTCTTGCATTGAGAGAAGTCGGTTGAGCGACTCATAGAATCGTGGCGTACCGTCGACATGTCGATCGCCGTCGGTGCGTACGGAGCCGACGACGATCGTCTGGAATCCGCGCGGAAGGCCCCAGCTGGCAGCCAATGTGACAAGGAGTTGGTTCCGGTACGGCCACCACTCCGGGCTGGGGGCATAAGGAGGTCGCTTGTCGCCAGCGAGCAGGCCCGCGCCCACCGAGCTGCAATCTATCCTCAGGTTGTGCACGTTTACGCCCAATTCCCTACCCACCTCTAGCGCTGCGACGCGTTCACCTTCCGCGGACCTCTGACCGTAGTCGATGAAGAGGGCATCGATCGGTCGCCGAAGGGCGACTAATGCGGTCGAGTCCATCCCGCCAGACAGGAGGATGAGCGAGTTCAGGATGGCTCCAAGGTCATTCCCATGCCAGCCCAGACAGCTCGATAGCTCGCCGTACTCAGATCGTCGTGCAACTCCGCTCCCGTGCCCTCCAGCATCTTCCATCCTTCCGGATCAGGGGTCTCGGCATACCCGACTACCGGGATGCCGATGGCTGTTGCATATCCGGCTTCGAAGAGGGTGCCGGCGTCTGCGCCATCCAGGAGAGCGAGCATTGACGCGGACGCTCGCAGGCCTTCCAAGTCACGACGGGCAACGTCCGAGTCCCCCAGCCCCACATCATGGAATGGAGAAAAGGGCCCTCCCCCGAGGTCACGGAGGCTGTCGCGGACCAAGTCAACCAGCCAACGCTGCGCGAGATTGAAGAATGGGCCAGCGAGATAGGCTTGGCGTTCATCTCCGGGATCGAGCGGGCCGAGCTCGTCAAGCGCTCCGTACTCGTTGGGGTCGCCGCCGAGGTGTACCTCACCATCGGGATCGACGCACCAGTGCGCGGTCCAGCGAGAGGCCTCGCGAGCCGCCTCCAACGGGGCATAGTTGCGTTGCCCCCAATAGAGCGCGAATGCTGCGGCGAATATGTCACCGGAGCCAATCGGCCAAACCGTCCGAGTCGGGAAGGGGCCAACAGGCTGTTGGTCGTCCCTCGTGGTAACCAGCGAGCCTCTGGCGGCCAGTTTCGTCACGACGACCGCTGCACCGTATTGGTCCAGCAACCGTGCGGCGGCCTCCTGGAGACTCCCTCCGCCGCCCAGCGCCAGCGTCTCGGCCCGGTTCGCCACGATCGCCAACTCGCCGTAGTGGAAGCTGTTGAGGTCCAGAGCCACAAGATCACGCGGCTGCTGCGGATCGAGAATGAGCCTGTTCGCGGAGACTCGAACCGAACCAGGTGGAGCCTCCACCATGCCAAACACGAGGGCAGTTTCGCCTTCGCTGGTTAGCTCGTGGGAGAGTCGGCTCAGTCGCCCGTCGATGGTAGGCGCAGACAAAGGAGTGAAGTACCCGAACCTAATTGACTCCGATCGCTGGGTCCAGACTGCCTCGACGCCCAGCCCTCCCGCCACGTACCCCGCCTCTTCTGCCGCCGACTCTTCAACCGCACTATGAAGGGTTGGACGCTCGTGACTTGAGCTGAGCGCTGCTGCAGCCCGGAGACCGGATCCCCGAAGTAGGTGCCTGACCGGGTTCGCACACAGCTCTCGATACGTCCCACCGACAACGATCATGTCCGGGGGCGGACTCTGACCCGGATAAGTCGCCCGTCTGTCGAGAGCACCTCAGCCACGAACTCCACGCCTTCCTGCAGACACCGAAGCAGCTGAGCCATGTTGCCCGTCGTGAGGGTACCGACCAGAAGGTTGGCTAGCTCGCTGCGAAGCCCGATCATTCGAACTCCGCTATCTGCCTCGAGCGCCACCCTCAGTAGCTCGCCGACCACCAAGCTCGTGAGGGCGCCTGCCTGAGGCGAGGTGACGACGGTTTCGAATATCAGAGCGGCACAATCAACGACGTCCTCTGTCGGCCAACCTCCGTCGCCTCCGGACCCTCCGCTCCCGCTCAAGAGCCCACCCCCTTTCGCCTTTCCCCCGGAGTATAGGCTTGGTTGGAGGCCTCCCAGCCGTCCGGTTTGCTTCAGGGGGCGCCCAACAGGTACGCCCGTGCAGCACCAACGATGTGCAGCTGGCCCCAGATACAGGCGTCGAGGTCCGTCGCTAACACGTCGCCTAGCTTCGCGACCCCGAGGAAGGCTCGCTCGAAGAGATCGTAATCGCGCGGAAGCCGCCAGTTTGGGGAGAAGAAGCCGGCAGAAACGCCTGCTCTGGAAACGTGAATGTCGATGATGGCGACCGCGCTTGAGTCCGTGCGATTGCGCACGATCCATGATGCCGTCTTCGGTCCAATGCCCGGAATGGCTATGAGCCACTGGCGCAGGGCAAGTGGATTCTCAGGAGGTTCGTTCTCCTCGAGGATCTTGAGGGCGCCGGCAAGACGGACGGCTCGCTGGTTAGGGAACCGGTAGTGAGTGAGGGCGCCGCGTGGGAGCGCAAGCGGCTGGGTCAGCAATCGTTGCAAGTCGGCTGCGCTTGGGGTCGACCCGCGTTCGAAGATCCCAGCTTGTCGAAGCCTCCAAAAGGCGCTGATGCCAACCTCTGCGGGAATCCCATATCCTCCAAGGACGCATGCAGCAACCTCCTCACGTAGGTTCCTGCCGATCGCGTATCCCCCTTTGGGCGCAAACGTTCGAGCTTGTGCTACCCAGTACGCGCAGGTTCCCAACTGGTGAGGCTGACCCCAGTGCAAGACCAGCGTAGCCGCGCCCATCTCGAGCTCAATTTGAGGGCCGGGGTCCGATATCGCGAGGTCGGCGGACAGGTCAAGGGGCTCGACGAGGTCGAGGTTGCACAGATCGACTCGAACGGTGGACACGAGGCTCTTCATCGATCCGGCATGCTGCGGCGTCGCTTGACGCCAGCCTTGGAGTTTCGCGCGAGGCTATCCAGCCCAGCGCCGGTTGCTGATGCCAGATCCGCAACGGTGAAGAAACCTGGATCATGAACAGCCTGCTGCTCGATCCGACGGATGGCATCCAGGCCTACTCCCGACTGTCGAGCCAGACCCTCTTGCGAGAGTCCAGCCAGCCGGCGCACCTTGATCAGCTCCGTCGAGAGTAGGCGTCCTCTTTCCAACCTCTCAGCGCTGGCCTTTCGCCTTGGCATAGGATTCTAATCATAGGATACTTATCCCAGATTAGTGGCGAAGCGAGCCGTCATCACCGAACATCGCTGGACGAAGTCGAGGGTGCTCGCATCGACGCTGCCTCCTCGATGCGGCCCAAGTGAAGTCAGGCTAGGTTGAGGGATGCACCAGTTCTTCCTCGATGCGCAGGGAACAGTAGATGGCTGGCCAGTCCTGGGCCGACGAGGAAAGGGTCTGCAGTCGCGGCGTCGCGGCAGCTCCGGCGCACCGCCTGAATCGCGCTTGTGCGGGGGGGTGCGGCCTCGACGGGTTCCCCGTCCTGAGCGCCCGTTCGATCGCCCGCCGCGAGAACCCGGTCAACTCTGCAACCTTGGCCGCCCCCATCTCGCGCAGCACCGGCACGAGGAGCAACGACCACCGATCCGCTCGCTCCCCGTAGTCCGTCCGATACTCCTCCGGCCTGGTCACCTCGCCGGTCAGCCGCTCGATCAGCTTGTTCCCCTCCTTGCCGGTGAGATCGGTCAGGACCGGCGCGCTCTCGACGGGCCTGCGCTCCAGGAGCCCGACTGTCTCACCGTCGACGTCGCCGCCTCCCGGGGCCCGCGACTTGTGCTCGATCTTGCGGCCGTATCGGGAGACGACGTCGCCGAGGGTGAGGATCCGCACTGCGCCGCCCTCCACCTCCGTGCTGAACCGGTCGGGGTCCTCCATGGGGTCGGCGATCGTCAAGGCAATCGGCTCACCCGTCGAGCGGTCGTACCAGGGAAGGATCGGCCAGACCTCCGGGTTGGAGTGGTACGGCCCGGTGGGGAGGGCCCCTTCGGAGAGCGCCGAGGTGAACCCGACCGGGTGGGCGATCAGCCCGAAACACCCGGGCCGCATCCGTTCCTCGAGCGGCATCACGGCGTCGTAGCCCCGGAACCACACGGCGATCTTCGGGCTCGCCACGGTGAACCGGGTCAGGGCGTAGCGGTCGGACTGCTCCGGCAGCAGAGCGTGCGGATCGCCGGCCAGGACCCACTCCCACGCCTCCCTGATCCACAACCGTCGGCCGTCAGCGTCCCGCTTCGGGTCGTCCGGGTCGGTCGGGTCGAGGTACATTCCGAGGCCGTGCTCGGACCAGTCGGCCAGGCCATCGTCACCGGAGTCCCATGAGATCTCGTCGAAGCTCGACTGCTCGGGTCGGTCGTTCACCCGCACGAGCTCCCGTCCCGCCTCCCGCTCCCGGTACAAGGCGTACCGCTTGGCGGAGATCGCGTAGCAAAGCAGCGCCCGATCCATGCTCCCGTGTTCGACCTTCCAGAATGACCGGACCAGGTTCGGGTCGTACGGGATGAGGGGGTCGAAGCGCCCGAGGATGTCCTTGACCTCGTCGTGCAGGAGCGCCTTGATGGTCTCGCCCTCGGCCGTCCGGCAAGAGACCGTGCGGCCACGCTTGCGGGCGACGATCGCCATTGAGTCGGTGTCGCAGAAGGCGTAGGACCCGCCGGCGTCCGTCACGAGGCGCTCCAGCATGGCAAGCACGAGCCTCGCCCCAGCGGTGAGCGATGCTGCCACCGGCGGGAAGCAGTACGGCCCAGGGTCCTCCAGATAGCGCGTCTTGCCCGGTGAAGGCTCCTCGTCCGGACCATAGACGTCCACGCTCTGGCGGATGGAGAGCTCCTTGCGGTCGAACCGCGCGAAGACGCCGTAGGCCGTGGCGTTCGCGGTGATCTTGAGGAACGTGTCGAGGCGCTCTCGCTCCTCGGTGGTCAGGTCCGGGTCGGCCTCGATCCGCCGGCGCTCCTCCACCATCGCCACGAACGGATCGGCGCCGGCTTCGATCCCTTGCCCGCCGCGGAGCTTGACGTCCCGCAGGTCCTGGAGCCCTTCGCCGCGCAGCCGGATCGCCCGACGCACCGTCGGTGCCTTGCCTCCCGGTGTCAGCAAGACCGAAGCGATGAGGTCGGGCAGCATGTACCACAGGCGGCCGCGGTAGATGAGCGGGTTCACCCCGATCCCCGGGTCCGGGGAGTCGGCGTCGTAGTAGCCGCGGACGGGCAGGACCGAGCCGTCCGGGTCCTCGAACTCGACCAGTGTCACGCCGACCGACTCCGACCAGAACGGACGCTCGAAGCAGCGCTGGAACAGGTCCGCGCGGGCCAGCAGCTCCCGAACCGTCTCGGTCGCATCCTCCGTGACCACGCGGTCCGCGGCGACGATCGACCACGTTCCGAGCAGAGCCTGCACGGTCGGGTACATCGACGCGGCGTCGGCGACCACCACCGGCACCGGGGTGCGCACGATCCGGGCCTCGGCCCGTCCCCCGTAGAAGGCCGACATCGCCCAGCCGAAGATGCGCGGGTCGATGCCGAAGCGATCCTTTGGCTTGGCCAAGCCCACCGCCTCCAGGTACCGGGTGCCGACCGTGGCCGGCGAGTACAGGCGATGCGGCTTGAGATCGATGCCCGTGTGACGACGCAGCTCGGCCATGCAGTTGCGGTAGAGCGTCCCGGTGCGCTCGACGTCGTCCCGCGCGTACGCGATCAGCTTCGGCGTGATCGTTCCGTAGTCAACCTTCGCCTTCTCGAAATGGTCCCCGAAGGCGCGGCAGGCTCGTTCAAGGTCGTAGCTCTCGTCGGTGAGGGCGAACACCAGGGTCCGGAGGTCGACGAATGGCGCCTCGAACGGCTTCCACGCCGAGGTGTCCTCCTCGCCCTCCTTCAGCGATCCCCACCCGAACAGGGTCCGCCGCGGGTCGATCGCCCGCATCAGTAGGCGACGGTGATATTTCAGGTCGCGCCACCGTCCGGTGGAGTCGAACCGGCCCCACAGTCCCAGGGACCACCCGCCCCGGTGGTAGCCGCGTGCCGTTGACCAGTAGGAGGCGAGGCGCCCCAGGTCGAAGGGGAGGTTGAACCCGACGACGTGGTTGTTGTGGCGGCGCTCCCATCCGTGGAGCCAGAGGCGCTTCTGCAGCCACTCGGAGACCGGCCACACCTCCAAGCGCCTCGGGTGACCTGTCGCCGTCCGGGCCGGCTGATCCTCCGCGTGCTCCACCAACCGGGCGTAGCCGTCGGGGTCGGTCTCGGGGAGGTCGTCCGGGTGGAACAGCCCTTCCTCGACGCACGTCGCCCCGGGCTCGCCGAAGTACGGGTCGCGGTAGACGCGCCAGGTTCCGAACAGCAGCCGCTGCGCCGGCTCGACGAGAGTCTCGGTGTCGAACACCAGAGCCTCGAACGGGTATTGGCGCTTCGGCCTGACCGGCTCCAGCTTCCGCCTCGGCCCTCCGCTCTCGGGATCCTCCTGGTCTGCTGCGGCTTCGCGATGGCGGGGTGCGTAGACGCGGAGAGCGGTGACGATGGCATCGCACCGCTCTCCGTCCTTCCCCTGCCGCGCCGACACCGCGGCAGGCTATCCGCATCGCGTCGCTCAGCGGAAGCCCGGGTCGTCCCTCCAATCCGGCAGTACCTCTTCGAGACGGCGGATCCCGTGTCGCTGCAGCTCCACGCACGTCACCAGCATCTCGGCGATCTCGGTGGGATCGGCGTCGAAGTGCGCTAGGTCCATACGTGCGTAGGACGCAGCGGTCCTCTGCAGGCGGATCGTCACCGAGTCGAACGACGTGAGGGGCTCGGTGACCCGCTCGATGCCCTGTGCCCGCCACCCATCGTGGACGAGCTCGTGGTCGTCGTGGCAGAGCGGCGAGATGAACCGGCGATCGAGATACCCGTCCTGATGGTCCTTGCCGGTCGCGTGGTGCCTGCGGTCGGCGGGTCTCCCGCAGGCCCAGCAGGCGCTCACTGCTGACTCCCGAACAGCTCGCCGTAGATCTCCGGCAGGTCGGCGAAGCGGCCGGCCAGTCCGAGCTGCAGCAACTCCGGGCCGTCTCGGACCACCGGTCGGCCTCGGAACGTGCGGGGGAGCCGGTCGAGCTCGGCCTGGGTGGCCCGGCCGTTCACGTAGCGCCACTGGACGTCCCAGATGTGGTCGGCGAGCTCCGCCTCCCCCGAGGTCCGGGTGGCCACGAACGTGACGTCGTGGTCGAGGGCGATCGGGCGCACCCGCAGTAGCTCGTCGGCCTCGGTGGCGTACGTCTTGCAGTGTCGGGTCGGCCCGAGCCCCTGATCGACCCACCAATGGAGGTCGGACTTCGGGAACGCTCGGTCGGCGGCGACGCTTTCGACGGGTGCGTCGTCCCGCCGAGCTTGCCGCTGGATGCTGAGGGCCTCGGCGCGGGACTTCTGTGCCTGCTTTGGCAGCGCCTTCCAGGCTGCGAGGTCCTTCGGGTAGCGCCCCGCCTTCCGCATGGCGTGCGGGGAGGAGAAGCCCCGGCGGTGGGCACGAGTGACCTCGGCCCGATACTCGGCGCCATGATCGCGTCGGCGGGCCATCACTCGAATCCCTTCGCCTCGTCGGCGATCCTGACCCGCGCGGTATGCCAGGCATCCCGGTCCATCTCCGCGCCGACGAACCGCCGGCCCAGCCGGTAGCAGGCCACCGCCGTCGTGCCCGAGCCCAGGAAGGGGTCGACGACCAGGTCGCCCGGCTCGGTCAGCTGCTCGACGTAGTAGGAGGCGGCCTGGACCGACTTCTGCCAGGGGTGCAGAGCCTTGTCGGGCCGTTCGGTGACGACCAGCGTGTCCATCAGCCACCGGGACGGCCGGTGGTCGTGGCGGGTGAACGCGAGGAGCGGCCGCCAGCCGTTGATTGCCTTCGCCGGATAGACGTTCGCGTGCTGCCCGGGAAGGATCATGGCAATGCACCACCGGTACCGAAGGTGCTCCGACAGCATGGCGATGGCCTGGGGGAGGTACAGGCCACCCGCCTCGGCCAGCAGCACCGCTTCCGGCTTCAGCGTCCGAGCGGCGAGCGCTCCCAGGTCCCGATACAGCGGCATGCCCGCGGCGTCATACGGTGGGTCGGTGAGGATCAGATCGGCGCTCGCGTCGGCGACAGCCGAGAGCACCTCCCGGAAGTCACCGAGGCGGACGTCGATCGCATCCGGCATGGCCTCGCGGTGTGGGGCCGGTCGGGCCTTGGCCTCCCGGGACTGGGCGAGGGAGATGGCCCGGCGGCCCTCCATCCGCCCGGCGTCGACCTCGGCCGCCAGGTCGGGATGGCCCTCCAGCTTCCGGGCGAGCTCCAGGATCCGGTAGGCGGTGCTCCGCTTGGTCCCGAGCTCCTCGGCCAACCGTCCCACCGTGGGACGGTCACCCGCCGGTCCGCCACCGGAGCCAAGGGTCGCTCCGCGGATCTCGGCCAGCTGCGCGATCGCCCGGGCCCTTCCGATCGGGCCGAGGTGCCGGCGAAGGACCTCCGACAGGATGGCGTGCTCGGCCTTCTGCTCATCGCTCAGCCCGGCGACGACCACCGTGTCGGGTTCGATCCCGAGCTCGGCCAGAATCCGGGCCCGCTCGTGGCCGACCAGGATGTTGCCTTGCTCGTCGACCTGGATCGGTTCCCGCTGGCCGCGGCGGACGATGTCGGCCTTCAGCGCCTCGTGGAGCTCCGGGTCGTGCTGCTCGAAGAACTGATAGAGCGGGCGACCGGCGCTCATCGCCGACCCCGCTTCGCCAGCGAAGCGATCGCGTCGTCGATCCAGCCCCGGAACCTCCGGGCCTGCGCCAGAGCGTCGTCGCCGTAGGCGTCGGCCAGGACTCGCCCCAGGCGCTCGCCGGTGTGGTCGCCGGTAAGGGCGTCCCAGACGCCGAGGCCGCGGGCTGAGTAGACCTTCTCCAGGCCCTTGAACAGCCGGGTGGCGACCTGGTGGGCAGTGGCCAAGGCGAAGTAGGCCTCGCCGGCGTCGGCGGGCGACTGTTCATCTGAACTGCCCGTCAGCCGCTGGCGGTGCCGCCACACGGTCACGCGGGCGACCCCGACTAGCGGCGCGATCTGGTCGTCGCGGAGCTCGGTCTCGGCGATCAGCCTCCGGATGGCGGCGTGAACCTCCGCCCGGCTGAGCTGCTTGGCGCCGCGGGTCGAGGCGGCGATCGCCCGGAGGTAGGCGAAGAGCACCGGGTCGATGCCCTCCGGGGGCTCGACGACGATTGTCGGGAGTTCCGTGAGCCGGGCGAGCGTCGCCCCCGCCTTCCGAGTGACGCCGTCGGAGAGGAGGAGGTCCTTGGCGCGTACCGCCTCGACGGGCGGAAGAACGGCCGGGCCGCCCTCCTCGTAGAGGGATGCGAACTGGGCGACCCGCTCGTGATCGAGCGCGTGGCGAGGCCAGACCCTACGGTCGAGCCGGAGCTTGGAAAGCGCGACGGGCACTACGTGTCCGTCGGTCTGCCGGGTGGTTTCCCTCTGCACGGTGCACCCGTCCGACCCGGTGGGGATGGACTAGGTGCCGGCGAACTGGGTGGTGCCCGGCGCACCTATGCGTGTCGCAGGCCCTCAGTATAGTCGGTGCATGGACGAGGAGCGGCCATCCCTAAGGCAAGCGATGCTGGAGCTACGGCCCAAGCGGCCGGTGTTCCGGAACCGCTTCGTGCCTGACCCTCTTCCGGAGCGGCCATTCGACGCAGTACGGCAGGACCGGGCAGCCAGGGCGGCGCTGGACGCGCTCGGGAAGCCCGGGGCGTGGTGGCACTCACCGGTCTCCCTCGGTCCATTCGCCCATGGGCAGCTGAAGTCGGCACTCGCGGAGATCACCCATCCGCCGACGATCGTGGCCCGGTGCGGCTGCGGCTACCGTCTCGTGAAGTGGCAGCTCGACCCCACTCGGGGCACGGTGTTCCCGGTGGCGCGACCGAACAGGGACACCACTCCCGGATGGGGCGGACTCGCCTGGCTCGACAAGGCGAACACGGGCAAGGGCCGCGTCACGACCGGCGCCTCCGCCCACGACGGCCTCGCCACGCAGAACTACAAGTGCCCGAAGTGCAGGCGAAACGTCCCGGTCAGCGCGGAGCGGCGCCTCAAGCTGTTCCTCCAGGCGATGGTCGCCGGTCGGCGCGAGACCTGGATCTGAGCGCCCGCGAGGGGTAGAGTGGAGCTCTGACCAGCGGAGATGCTCCCGCGACGACGGTAATCGTCCGGGAGCGCGGCACCGGAAAGGAGCTTCCGATGCAGGCAGAGCGTACCCGCATCTACCCACCCCTGGAGCCACGCGACGGCGTCCTCGCCGTCGACGGCTACGGGGTCAAGGTCCATTGCCTCCGAGGTCGCCTCGTCGTCTCGGACGGCATCGGCGCGGAGCGCCGGACGGCAACCTTCCACAGGGCTACCTCCCGCCTGAAGCGCCTGGTCCTGCTCGGCCACGAGGGGTTCGTCACCCTGGAGGCGATCCGCTGGCTGGACGACGTCGGCGTCGCCCTGGTCCACATCGGGCGCGACGGTCGACTCCTCTCGACCTCGGCGACGGCAGGCCGTGATGATCCGAGGCTCCGCCGTGCTCAGGCACTCGCGGCGGGATCGGCCCTCGGAGCCGATGTCGCGCGGTCCCTACTCGCGAGCAAGCTCCAGGGCCAGGAGGCGGTCCTCGGTCACCTACGGGCCGACACGGGGCCGCTGGGTGCTGCCAGGGCGAGGCTCCGGGCCCTGGAGGGCGTTCAGTCAGCCAAGGCGCTGATGATCCTGGAGGCGGGTGCAGCGCTCGCCTACTGGGACGCGTGGTCGGAGGTCGAGGTCTCGTTCGTCAAGGCGGACAGCGTCAAGGTTCCCGACCACTGGCGCACGTTCGGCAAGCGGGCCTCGCCCTTCACCGGGAACCCGCGGCTCGCCGGCAACCCGGCGAACGCGCTGCTGAACTATCTCTACGCGATCCTCGAAGCCGAGTGTCGGATCGCCTGCCTCGCGGTCGGGCTGGACCCGGGCCTCGGCGTCCTGCACGCTGACCAGTCCGCGAGGGACTCCCTCGCCTTGGACGTCATGGAGGCCGTCCGGCCGGAGGTCGACGCGTACGTGCTCGATCTGCTGGAAGGCCACGTTTTCCGGGCCAAGGACTTCTTCGAGACCCGCCAGGGTGTCTGCCGGATCCTCGCGCCGCTCACGCACCAGTTGGCGACGACCGCACCACGCTGGCGGCGTGCCGCCGCACCGGTCGTGGAGGGCATCGCTCGGAGGCTCCTGGCGCCCCTGTCAACGGAGCGGCTCGTGCCGACTCCGCTCACGGGGTCCAACCGGAGCGCCGTGCGCGGTACGGTGCGGAGGGCGCTGCGCCAGCCGAAGGGTGCGGTGGGGCTGCCGAACCGGTGCCGGACCTGCGGGGCCGAGCTGGACCAGGCCGACCGGCTCTACTGCGATGGCTGCGGGGTCGTGTTCGGCGCTGAGCGCTTGGAGCGTTTCCAAGCCGCGGGACCGGGCGCGCTCGCGCAGATGCGGAAGGCTGGCCATGACCCGACGCAGACGCCCGAGGCTACGGCCAAGCTGAGCGACTCGATGTCGCGTCGCGGGCTCGACGTCGCTGCGTGGGACCGGGTGCACGGCGAGCGACCGGACCCGGAGGTCTTCCGGCGCGAGATCCTGCCCGGGCTCCAGGGGGTGGCGCTCGCGAGGATCGTCGTTCGGACCGGGCTGTCGCTCCGCTACGCGTCGCTGATCCGCCGCGGCGAGAAGGTGCCGCACCCGATGCATTGGGAGGCCCTACGGGCGATCGCGTCCGATTCACGGCCTGTCGGTTCCCCCCGGTAGGATTCGGCCGACAGCGGATTCCGAACCTCCCCCTCAAGGGAGGGAGACCGTGACGACGTACGAAGGCCGGCTCGAACTGACCTGGACGAACAAGCACCTTCGCTTGCTCGCCCACGACGACGGGACCTACGAGTGGGTCCCGCCGTCCGACTACCGCGTGGCGGAGGTTCGGCTGCTACACGACGTGGAAACCGTCGGGCAGGTCTCGCGCCAACGTGCCCGGGACAACCTGCTGATCCGCGGGGACGCGCTCAACGCGCTTCGATCCCTGGCCCGGCTGCCCGAGTTCGCAGAGCAGTATCTCGGCAAGGTGAAACTGGCCTACCTCGATCCGCCGTTCAACACGCAGCAGAGCTTTCTGCAGTATGACGACGCGCTTGAGCATTCCGTCTGGCTGACGATGATTCGGGACCGCGTCGCGCAGATTCGCGAACTCCTCGCCGCCGACGGGTCGGTCTGGGTGCATTGCGATGACAGCGAGCAAGCGTATCTGAAGGTAGCTCTAGACGAGATGTTCGGCAGACAACACTTCGTTGGCTGCGTCGTTTGGGAGAGCGCACAGGGCGGTCGCGGCGACACTGACCTCGCCGCGACCCACAACTACCTGCTCGTGTACGCGAAGGATCGGAAGGAATGGGCGAAGACAAGGAACCCGATCCCGCGGGGGGAGGTTCAGCTCGGCCGCTTCCGGAACCCTGACAACGATCCGCGTGGTCCGTGGCGCCAGGGAGACGATGGAACCGCGAAGAGCGGCAGCGAGCGGAGCCGGTTTCCAATCGAGCTTCCCTCCGGTCGGATCGTTCGTCCAAAGACCGGGAGATATTGGGCGTTCGCGGAAGGGACGTTCGAGCGAGCTCGAGCGGATGGGAGAGTGTGGTTTGGGAGGGACGGTGACAGCCTGCCAATCATCAAGCGGTACTTGTCAGATGTGACGGAAGGAGTCGCGCCCAAGACCTGGTGGCCTGCGTCTGATGCGGGATCGAATCAAGAGGCTAAGCGAGACCACCTTCGGAAGCTACTTCCGGACGCTCCGCCGTTCGAAACCCCGAAACCTGAGAGGCTCTTGCAGCGCATCGTTCACATTGGCTCCCAGCCAGGAGACATTGTCCTCGACTGCTTCATCGGCTCGGGCACGACGGCGGCGGTCGCACACAAGCTGGGTCGGCGATGGATCGGCATCGAGCGAGAGTCGGCGACGATCGAAACATTCGCTCGGCCGCGCCTCGCCAAGGTCGTGGCCGGCGACGATCCGGGCGGCATCACGGAATCCGCCGGATGGCTGGGAGGCGGCGGCTTTCGGTTCCTTGAGGTCTCGCCTTCGATGTTCGAAGCGGACGGCGGGCTGGTGTTCCTCGCAGAGTCCATGACGAACGGTCAACTCTCGGAGGCAACGGCGGCGCAGTTGGGCTACGAGTACCTGAACGAGCCGCCGTTCTGCGGCCGCAAGGGCCGAACCCGTCTGGCGGTCATCGACGGCATCGTGAGCGACGCCGTCGTCCGACTCCTGGTCTCGGCCCTGCCGGACGGTGAGCGCCTGGTCGTCTGCGGGACGGCCGTCGATACCGAAGCCAGGTCGATCCTTCGGGAACTCCGCCCTGGATCAACCCTTCGCAAGATTCCGGCATCCCTCCTGCAGGGCTATCGGGCCGGCGAGCAACTGACGTTCGAACCCGTGAAGGCGGCGGCCGGCCC
>WNGK01003314.1_pt1 | contig 17419 bp, 16 predicted proteins | sample 5400601 | NCBI WGS metagenome assembly WNGK01 (sample SAMN13153376, study PRJNA577476) | soil metagenome | isolation source: 60 cm soil or saprolite under Garry oak tree replicate 1 | place: USA:California | collected 2016-06-15
ATCTCAGCCGGGACCCAATTGGGAAATGGTATTTCAGCACTTCCTTGGTAAGGAGAAGGCCGGCGGTTCGAGTCCGCCCGTGGGCTCCAATTCAATACCACCGTTGCCTTTCATTTCTCCTCGCCCGTGGCGAGGTCCGAGACAACGTAAGGAAATGCTCTTCCGCAAAAGTTAAGTGTCCCAAAGTCACGAGCCCGCCCGTCCTACCTCGCTGAACAATGTTGGTGACTCATACCGTGGTCGTCATCCCGCCATCAACCACGAAGTCGGCCCACGACATTTCGGGCGCGGGCTCTCGCTCGTCGTCGAGGAGAGTGAGGCCACGAGCCTCCTGCGCGACAGTATTAGGGCCGATCCGACCAACCGTCCCTATTGATTCCACGAGAGAGGGCGTCGGCGATTTTGAACGCAGATCGTGGAGTGATGAGACCACCCCGAGCCGCAAGGCTTACTGTCGGCTTCGATAGTCGTGCGACATGGGCTAGCTTTGTAAACGAGAGGCCCTGCTCAGCACACGCGTGTGCGAGCGAATCTGGATTTAGCCTGAGACGAAGGCCGCCTGAGGTCTTCGCCGTGCCAGAGATTAGCGACCGCAACATCAGCACGCTCACGACGTGACTCTAGCCTCGCACGGTGTCCGCCGAAATGTCACGACCAGGGATTGTTAACGGGGAACCAAGAAGCTAGAAACATCTGGTCGCGGGGCCCATTTGGTGCGCTCACGAGTTCAACAGGTGATGTGTTGTTTACAAAGCAGCCGCTCTGCCATTTGAGCTACGCCGGCATCCTTCCCGAAGGTTAGCGCAAGCCTTCTATCGGTTACGCCACCGTTGGCCTGCCGATCGGGGTCACGCTCAATGCCACGAAAAGCGAACCCTCTGCCGATGCGAGCACGCTGCGAGCCTCTTCGATGTCGACACCCCGCATGAGGACTAAGACAGCCAGCCTGGCGTCTCCCTCGCAACTAGCAAGGGCGCGTTCAACAAGGTCAGCGGGGGAGTTCGTCAGTTCGCGGACGATCAGGACCGCGCGTCTGCGCTGTTGGTCGGTATCAGCGACGACCCCAACCGCGCGGCCACGGTAGGTATAACCGAGCTTTGTGAACAGGGAAGTGCTGATCATGTTCAGGGCCACCTTCTGGGCGGTCCCGGCCTTCATGCGGGTGGACCCAGCGATCACTTCGGGGCCAGTCGGAATTTCAATCGCGATGTCTGCAATAGCCACCAAGTCCGACGCGACCGCACACACGAGTACAACGACCAATGCTCCCGCTGCCTTGGCCTCCTCTAATGCGGCTGCGACATATGTGCTCCGTCCGCCTGCGGTTACGCCAAGTGCTACGTCCCTGGGCCCGAGACCGGCTCGTTGTGCCGCTAGCCTGCCGGCGCTTTGGCCGTGTTCGAGTGCGGCGTCTTCCAATTCGTGCACCTGGATCCGCTGCCTTTTAACCCCGAAGGCGGCCGGACACTCGGCGGCATCAAGCGCTGCGATGCGGCCACTGTTGCCGGCACCGAAGTAGTGCAACCTGCCGCCTGCGCGCATACGGGGAAGGATCTCGTCGACCGCAGCTGCGATCTCTGGCATGCCTCCTTGGACGGCATCCAGCGCGTTGCGATCCTCGCGATGGATTATCCCCAACAAGTCCATTGTCGAGAGCGAGTCAAGTTCGTCCGCGAGGGGGTGCGGGTTTTCGCTCACGATGGATGGCCGCTCGCGAGCGGATTCCGCAGCGGGAGCGGTCCAGTTACGCCAGCCCGAAAGCAGACGCTGAGCGAATCGACAGATCCGCCACCTGGCCGCCAAGAGCGCTCGGCGCGGCGAAACTGCGTTTGGAACATCCTGCGGAGTTTATATACTAAAACCGTTTAGTCGCAAAGGGGGTTTCGCCGTGTCTTCAACTTCGCAGGCTGGAAGCATTGATCTTGACCCAATCCTTGAAGAGCCCGTTGACTGGCGCTACAAGTCGTTTCCGGTAGGCCCTTCGATTCCTTTGCAGGCCGTACGCGAGCGTGGATGGAGCGCGCTCGGAGGTGACTTCATGCTCCCCGTAATGGTGCTGAAGGACTCGGCCCTACGCCACAACAACGAACTCCTTGCGTCGTTCTGCCGCCAACACAACATGTCTCTTGCTCCGCATGGCAAGACCTCGATGGCGCCTCAGCTGCTCAAGATGCAGTTCGAAGCCGGCGCATGGGCGGTGACGGCGGCAACCATGAGCCAGGTCCGTATTTGGCGACACTTTGGCGTGAACAGGGTCATTCTTGCAAATGAGCTTGTTGAGCCGGCTTCGATACATTGGATCGCGAGCGAGCTTGGCGGCCATCCGGACTTCGAGTTCTTCTGCCTAGTCGATTCCATCGCAGGCGCGCAGTTGCTCGAATCTACCCTTGCAAAAGCGACTGCCGATCGTCGCTTGAACGTGTTGGTCGAACTTGGGGTTGCGGGTGGCCGCACCGGCGGCCGGACCCTGGAAGAGGCGCGTCGGGTCGCGCAAGCCGTCGCCAGCTCTGGCCACCTGGCACTGGCCGGGGTGGAGTCGTTCGAGGGAGTGATCCATTCGGACAAGATCGGCACCGCATTGGAGGCGGTAGATCGTCTCCTGGCAGGCATGCGAGCGCTGGTGATCGACCTAGACGGCGCCGGCCTCTTCGAGCACGTGCCCGAGGTGATCGTTACCGCGGGGGGGAGCGCATTCCTCGACCGAGTGGTGACGAACCTGGGCGGGCCATGGGGAGAACTCAGTTGCCCAGTTCGCCTCGTTCTGCGAAGCGGCTGCTACCTCACGCACGACGCAGTCCACTATTCCCGACTGTCGCCATTTGGCGGCCGAATCGCGAACTCGGAGCCACTGCGTGAGGCACTTGAAGTGTGGGGCGCGGTGTTATCAGTGCCCGAACCTGGCCTAGCCCTGATCGGCTTTGGGAAGCGTGACGTTTCCTACGACCTTGAACTTCCGGTTCCACGCCTCATATGCAAGAGCGGTTTGGCCCCGCGCCCGTTCCGCGAAGAAGCATCGATTTTCGCTTTGAACGACCAGCACGCCTATATGAAGGTGCGCCCAAACGAAGATCTGCAAGTCGGCGACCTGGTCGGCTGCGGTATTTCACATCCCTGCACCGCCTTCGACAAATGGCGACTGATTCCAGTTGTTGATGAGGAGTACGGCGTCCTGGACGCCGTTCTCACCTATTTCTAGGCGGGTTGGATTGAGCCTCCGTGCCAGCGCGATTCCTGGCGAAGGGAAGCGGCTGCAACTGGTCACCATCGGTGAGGCCATGCTGCGTCTGTCCGTCCGGGCCGGCGATCGGTTAGAAGACGCTCCGACCTTCGACGTCCATGTGGCCGGCTCTGAAGCGAATGTCGCATTTGCGGCTGCCCGAGTCGGCGTGCGCTCGGCCTGGATGTCTGCTCTGCCGGCCAATCCGCTCGGTCGTCGGGTGGTCGCCACGCTAGCCGCGGGTGGAGTGGACACCTCGCTCGTGTGCTGGGTGGAAGGCGGCAGGCTGGGGCTCTACTTCGTCGAAATGGGAGCTGCGCCGCGTGCGATCAGCGTGGTCTACGACCGCACGGCGTCCACCATGGCCTTAGCGACCCAGGAGGCTTTTGATTGGGACGCAGCCTCAGAAACGCGATTCCTGCACGTGTCCGGCATCACCCTTGCCCTATCGCCCGCCGGCCGAGGGATTGCTGAGCGGGCCATGCAGGAAGTGAAGCGCAGCGGAGGCGTGGTCAGCTTGGACGTCAACTACAGGCAAAGGCTTTGGATCAGCGAGGACGCGGCGGCAGCGGTGCGGGCGGTGGCGCCTTTGGTCGATGTCCTCATCTGCACCGCAGAAGACGCACGCGACCTCTTCGCCGCGACTGGCACACCGGAAGCCGTGGTGGCGGAACTCCAGGCACTACTCGGCGTGGAAACTGTCGTGCTGACACTTGGAGCTGACGGGGCGATTGCATCACGCAGCGGGCTGACCGTCAGGAGGGGCGGCTTCGTAGTGGAGACTGTCGACCGGGTGGGGGCGGGCGACGCCTTTGTGGCCGGCCTGATCTGGGGACTTCTGGATGGCTCGCTCGAACGCGGCCTGGAGCGAGGACTAGCCATGAGCGCCCTAAAGATGACTCTGCGCGGCGACCTCTTTCGGTTTGATTCCGACGACGTCGCCGCACTGCTGACTCGAGATTGGCGGGAGGTTGGTCGTTGAGCGTCGACGCATCTGCGGTCGAGCGGTTGCTGGAGAACCGCTTGGTCGCAATCGTCCGTCTCGACGACCATGAACTGGCGGTCGCCGCCGCTGCAGTGGCGATCGAGGCGGGAGTCAAAACGGTGGAGCTCACGTTCACCATTCCACGTGCGTCCGCCGCGATCGAACGGTTACGCAGCAATTACCCGACCACCCTTGTCGGAGCTGGAACGATCCGCCAAATGTCGGAACTGGAGGATGCAGCTGCAGCGGGTGCGCAGTTCTTGGTAGCGCCCGGTCTCAACCCGTTGCTGATCGATGCCGCGCGGAAATTGGGGCTGCCAATGTTGCCCGGAGTGTTCACCGCTTCTGAGATCGACCTAGCCCTACGGCTCGGCGTCGAGGTGTTGAAGCTCTTCCCGGCTGAACCGGCCGGTCCCAGGTATCTCGCCTCACTGCTGCAACCATTTCCACAGGCAAGGCTGGTACCAACCGGAGGGGTCTCGACAGCCAATGCGGTTGCCTACCTGGCGGCCGGGGCGGTCGCCATAGCCATGGGCTCTTCTCTGTTTCCCGCCCGCCGCATCGTGGCGGACGGCCCCCAAGTGGTGGAGGCGTTGGTCGCCGAGGCTCTGTCAACCCTCCAGTCGGCGGACTAGCAGTGGATTCAGCCCTTAATAGCGATGATCGCGTCTACTTCGATATCGAACCCAGACAGGTTGGTCTGAATCGTGGTCCTGGCCGGCATCGGATCACGGAAGAACTCGACATAGATGGTGTTCATCGCCGCGAAATCGGACATGTCGCGCAGGTACACCCCGACCCGAACAGCGTCGCCAAGCGAGGCCCCGGCAGCGTTGGCGACCGCCTCCAGATTCCGGAACGTCTGGCGTGCCTGCTCGTCAAAGGCGCCTTCAACCTTCAAGCCATCTGGCCGAAATGGTCCCTGGCCAGCAAGAAAGAGCAGACCGCCGCTCCGAATAGCCTGGGAGTATGGTCCGGCTGGCTTGGGCGCCTGCGGGGTTTGGAAGGGTATCCGCTCGCTCATGTGAGTGATGCAACCTTATCGACGGCGGGGACCATCTTGAGCTCCCTTTGATATCGCCGGTCGAGACCTCGTTCTTCGCCTTCGCCTCCGATTTGTTGGACGAGGGAATCGGCAGCGTTCTCGAAAACGTTGCGGGTCGGGCGGGGGCGGGCGGCATCACGATTGCAGCCGCGTACCACCACGGCCGAGACATTTTTCCCCACAACCCGGCGGGGAAGGTGCGTTTTCTGGATGGGGGCGCGATCTTCTTCCGGCCCGACTCGAGGCGATATTCCGAGCTCCGCCTTCAGCCGCGCGTGAGCCGGTTGGCCGCACAGTCGGATGTCCTGGCCGATCTGTGTCGCGAGGCGTCCGCTCGATCCCTTAGCACCCGAGGTTGGGCAGTCTTTCTTCACAACTACGCGCTCGGAGAAGCCCACCCGGAATGCGCTTGCCAGAACGTGTTCGGCGACGCCCTCCTCACCGATCTCTGCCCCGCAAATCCCGACGTGCGTGCATATGTCCGTGCGCTTGCCGGTGACATTGCCTCCAAGGGAGTTGCGGCAGTAGTCGCGGAATCCCTCCACTACCATGGCCTGGCTCACGGATTCCACCACGAGCGCTACTTCATCGAGCTCGGAACGCTGGGCCGCTTCCTGCTTGGGCTGTGTTTTTGCGATTCCTGCCGGATGAGCGCTGAAGGACGAGGGGTCGACGTCGACAAACTTCGCTACGAAGTCCGACTCGACCTCGACAATCGCTTTGCGGGGGACCCCGAGCCGGAACCGGCCGAGTTGGTGCGTGAGCAGGTGAACGGATTCGCTGGCGGTGAGCTTGGCCGCTACCTGGAGAGTCGCGCCGAGACGGTCGCCTCCCTCGTTAGTGAGGCATCTCGCTCCGCGGCTGACGAAGGTGCAGGGCTCACCTTCGTAGATATCTCCGGAGCCGTCAAGGGATTCGCTGATGGTCGGCCGCAGGGCGGGCCGACATCCGACATCGCCTGGCAGTTCGGGATCGACCTGAACGTTATCGCCGCAGCTTGCGGCCAAATTGAGGCTATTGGGTATGCGAGGGATCCCCAACGCCTTAACCTCGACCTGGAAGCCTACCGATCGATTATCGGGCGCCAGTGCCGTCTGTCTCTGATCGTGCGCCCCATGCCGCCTGACTGTGATTCGGCAGAAAACTTGGCTCAAAAGCTCGCGGTGGCGGGCGAGGCCGGCGCGGTTGAGGTCGGGTTCTACCACTACGGCCTAATGCGCCTTAAGTCACTTGACCTTGTCCGCGCCGCGCTCGGATGACATCGGGATGCTCGGATCACGAGCGAGCGACGATGCGCCCCGGCAGTTTGCCGGTTGCTTGCCCGCCCTCCACCACCAGTTGACCGTTGACCAGGACGTGAACAATCCCGGAGGGGGCTACGCGACCGTCCTGCCAGGTACTTCTGTCGGCCAGTCTGGCCGGATCGAAAATGGTCACATCCGCGGCTCGGCCAGGCTGAAGACGGCCCCGATCCCCTAGCGCAAACCTCTCTGCAGGACGGCCGGTGATCTTGTTTACTGCCTGCTCTAGGGTCAAGGTCCCATTGCGCACATATTCACCGGCGATTCGCGCGAAACTCCCGAAGCCCCGCCGATGGGGCCGGCTTCCCATGTAAATGCCGTCGGTTGACCCCATATAAAGAGGATGGGCGAGCGTTCTTCGGAGGATCTCCTCGCCATCAATGCTGTCCGGCCAACTGTAGATCGCCAGGGCACGCCCGGCGTGCAGAGTAAGGAGGTCGAGAAGAAAATCAACGTCGGCCTGGCCAGCCTCTCGCGCGAGATCTCCGAGTGCCCGACCCTCGAGTTCTCGACCGCCCTCAACGTAGCTGAGGGTGATGACTCCGCGCTCTGTGAGGCGGTTTGCCGTTTCGGGTTGGAGCCGCTTGCGCTCATCCGGGCTCGTCAGACGCTGCATGGCGGCCGTATAGCCGCCGGCTTGCGCCCACTCGGGGAGCAGCATCAGAAGGTGCGTGCAGGCGGCGGAATATGGGTACATGTCGAAGCTTATGTCGACACCTGACGTTTGGGCTTCGTCCAAAAGCCCGGCCGCATTGTCGTCGATCGCCAAGTGCGAAATATGTACCTTCGCTCCGGACTCACGTCCGATCTGGAAGCTCTCCCGAGCAGCATCCGGCAGCCTTTTCCAGTAGCCACGCTGATGGGGGGCGTACACACCGCCCGCCTCAGCTAACACTCGGCAGAGCGCGATGAGTTCGGTAGTGGGTGAGAGAGCGCCCGGCTGGTACTCAAGGCCCGCCGCTATGCCAACGGCTCCCGCATCCATCCACTCGGTGAGGAGTCCCTTCATCGTCGTCAGTTGCGCAGGCGTTGGCGATCCCGGTCCCCAACCCATCGCAGCCACCTTGATCGCGAGGTGCGGCGCTTGCGGCACCAGGTTGTTAGGGATGCGACCCTGGAAGATCGCGAGGTAGCTAGCGACGGACGGCCAGTCCCAACTAATGTCTGCATCCCCGTAGAAGGCCAGGAGGTAGTCCTTCACCTCTCGCAGCCGAACCGGCGGGAGGCAGGCCCAGCCAAAGCCGTCCGGCGACATGAGCTCGCTGGTGACGCCATCGAGGACCCCAGCGAATTGATCCATACCACCGAGTCGCGCCAGCTCCGAATGGACATGGACGTCGATGAAGCCGGGGGCGACAGCCAAGCCCTTCGCGTCGATGGCTCGTCGTGCTCCCGCACTCTCAAGGCGGCCGATCGCGGCCACACGATCTCCCACGATGCCAACGTCTAGACGCGCCTTGGGGGCGCCTGTACCGTCAACAACATCACCCCCTCGGATCACGAGGTCGAAGTCCAATCTACGTATCCGGCTCCTCGCTTCCGACTTCAGCCAGGATGTCGCGCGTCATGGGGAGGTTGCCCGCCAGCAGCCCTCCGTCGACGCAGAGCACGGTGCCCGTGATCCACGACGCCTCGTCAGAGGCCAGGAACATGACCGCGTTGGCGACGTCGTCTGGCTCGCCGATCCGGCCAAGTGGATACCACTTGACGAGGCGCTCAAACACGAGTGGGTCGCGGTCAAGGCGTTTCTGCCAACTCGGCGTCCGGATCGTACCCGGCGCCACCGCGTTGCAGCGCACACCTTGCATGCCGTATCGGACCGCAACGCCCTGCGTGAGGTTGATGACGCCGGCCTTGGCCGCGCTGTAGGCCTCATTCCCCAGTGCCGCGATCCCGTTCACCGATGCAACGTTCACGATGACTCCGCCTCGTCGCTGGATCATCGAGGGAAGAACCGCTTTGGAGCATAGGAAGACGCTCTTCAGCACGACGTCGACGTCGCGATCCCAGACGGGCTCCTCCATCCTGACGACGTCGTCACCCTCGGCGATCGCAGCGTTGTTGATTAGGACATTCACCGACCCGAGCTGACCGGCAATGGCTGCGGCCATCGACTGCACCTCGGATCCTGAACTCACGTCAGCCTGATGCGCCAACCCGATGCCGCCAGATTCCTTGATTTCGGCTTCCACTGACTGAGCACGATCGCCCAGAGAATCGACAACCGCGACCTTTGCGCCCTCAGCCGCGAACCGGATTGCCATCGCGCGGCCGATGCCAGATCCGCCGCCGGTCACGATAACGACCTTGTCACGGAAACGCATGCTTATCCGTCTCAGAGGACGCCGTGGTCTTGAAAGACGGATCGGATGCTGGCTCCATGGCGCAGGACCTCACGGACGGTGTTCTCGCCGGCCACCTTGACTAGCGCCTGGGTGACCACGTCGTCCTCGATTGCTGAGGGAACGACTACGCATCCATCCTGGTCCGCCACCACGAGGTCACCCTCATCGACGGTGACGCCACCGACTGGGACGGGGCCGCGAATTGTGATCACGTCCAGGCGCCCTTTCGAGTCCGCCGGCGAGCAGCCCGTTGCAAACACGGGAAATCGCATCTCGGCGATGCGGCGGCTGTCGCGGCATAGACCATCAAGTACGGCGCCGCGGCCACCGTGTGCGCGTGTGTGGGTACTGAGCAGTTCGCCCCATATCGCGGCGCGAGCGGTGCCCTGCACCCCGGCCACCGCGACCTCGCCGGCCTTCATGCTGTCCAGGAGTTCCATCAGAAGTCGATAGGGATGGGCAGGTACGTCAGTGACCTCGACGACCAGCATGGTTGCGGCGCGGCCAGCGACTCTGGCGCCGTCGTAGACGGGACGTATCTCGGGACGCATGACCTGATTTCGGTGGCCGAGGCCGTCGAGAATGTCGGCCAGCACCGACGAATAGAGGCTGTCGGCGATCCGGTCCAGATATGCCGTCGAATATCTATCCACGCCTGATTTCAAGGCTTTCTTGTGCCTCCCGCCAAGATCGGGGCTTGACAGGAGAATACTAAACGGTTTTAGTATTCGGGAGGGCATCGGAACGGCCAAAGTCGGACCAAGTGGTCCAGGTTGCTTCGGACAAGCTCAAATTGGCGGCACGACTACGGAGGTGGACAACGTGAAACCTGGAAGTCGACTGGCGAGTACGACGGCAGCATTCGCGCTTCTACTGGCTGTTGGCTGTGGAGGCGGCACAACCAATGCAACGGTGAACGGGGGCAGCGGCAAAGGAACCATTGTGGTGTGGGCCGATCAGAGCCAGTCAGGTCAGGACAAGGCAACCCAAGCGGAAGTGGCGGCCTTCAACGCCTCACAGACGGATGTGAAAGCGGTACTCAAATTCATTCCTGACGCCGACCTCGACAAGACCACTCAGGCGACCAGCCCCAAAGAACTCGGTGACGTGGTCGAGGTTGACGGTCCTTACATGCAGGCGTGGATCCGGGAAGGAAAATTGGGTCCGATAAACGGCCTGGTCAGCGCTCAGACGATCCAGAACCAGATCCCGTCGGTGATCGCCCAAGACACCGTCAACGGCAAGCTATACATGGTCGCGCAGATTGACTCTGGACTCGGCATCTATGGCAACAAGGCGTTGCTGGGCGCCGCCGGAATCACGTATCCCACAGGTCTCGACAACGTTTGGACCGCTGATCAGTTCACGGCCGACCTCGCCAAGCTGGCAGCGAAGAATCCATCTGGCAAGGCCCTGGACCTCAAGTTGAACTATCAGGGCGAGTGGCCGACTTATGGCTTCCTGCCGATCGTCTACTCAGCCGGCTCAACTGTGATGACTGGCGGTAAGGCTGCGGGCCATCTCGACAGCACTCAAGTCGTCGCCGCAGCGAAAACGTTCGCCTCCTGGAAGCCGTATGTCGATGCAAACACAGACGACTCCGCATTTGTCAAAGGCAGGGTGGCAATGTCCTGGGTCGGGCACTGGGTCTACCCGGCCTACAGCAAGGCACTTGGCAGCAACCTGGTTGTGATGCCGCTCCCCGATTTCGGCAACGGAACCAAGACCGGTCAAGGTTCTATCGCGTGGGGTATCAACACCTCACGTGGCAACGGCAAAGCCGCAGCCAAGCTCCTCGATTTCTTTGCCAATGACGCCAATGTCACCGACTACACGAGCGGAGCCGTCGACGGTGATGGTGCGGTCCCGGCAACCAAGACCGCACTGGCCGAATCGACGCTCTACGCGCCAAGCGGTCCGCTGTACCTCTTTGCTCAACAGCTGAACAAGACGTGCGGCAGTGGACCAGCAACGAAGGACTGTGTCGCGGTTCCGAGGCCACAGACCCCTGGGTACCCGGTGATCAGCAGCGACTTCTCAGCTGCCTGGTTCAACATCTTCAATGGTGCCGATCCGCAGGCCGAACTCACCAAGGCAGCTCAACTGATTGATACGGATTTTCAAGACAATGGCGGTTATCAGCTGAGCGGCTGACGAGAGCCTGGACCCCCGGCAACGGAACGACGAGATGCTTCTGAGACCCAAGACACCTGTAGCGTCTATACAGCAGGACACGGGGGCGGCGGTGGTCATGGTGATCCCCGCCTTCCTCGGGCTTCTGGCCTTCGTCGCGGTTCCGTTTCTGCTGGCCATCTTCCTGTCGACGCAGAATTTGCATTTCGGGTCTGGTCTCGGGCCTACTTGGATGGGCCTCGAGCAGTACCGCCGGCTGCTACTGGATCCCCTCTTCAGCGCTGACTTCTATCGAGCGCTGATCAACAATGCGACCTTTGCGGTGGTGGTGGTCCCGGCGCAGACAGGGCTGGCTCTGGCCATCGCTTTGCTCCTGAACCGAAGCCTGCGTGGCATGCCTATCTTCCGCACCTTCTTCTTCATGCCCGTGGTCTTTCCGATGGCCCTCGTCTCGGTGATCTGGAAGCTCATTTACGCACCGGATGACGTTGGCATGCTCAACACGGTCCTCAAAGTTGTCTCTTTTGGCCACATCCAACCACATGACTTTCTCGGTGACCCGAAGACTGCGATGGCCGCCATCATCGTCACGTCGATCTGGTCAGGGGTTGGGTTCCAGATGGTGATCTTACTGGCCGGCCTCCAGTCAATCTCCGGGAGCTTGTACGAGGCTGCCGCGATCGACAAGGCCGGCAAGTGGCAGCAGTTTTGGAACATCACGATGCCCGGGCTCCGGAACACCCTTGTTTTCGTGGTGATGGTGACCACGATCCTTTCACTGCGGCTGTTCGATCAGGTGTACATAATGACCAGGGGCGGGCCGCTGAATGCGACCACGACAGTCATGTATCAGGCGGTCACGGCTGCCTTCGACCGCGGCAACATCGGCAATGCCGCCGCGATCACGGTCGTTTTCTTTGTGCTGGTCCTGGCCATCGCCCTCATCCAACGTTGGTTCCTGCGCGAAGAGAGGGAGATCGCGTGAGCAACGCAACCATTAACGGCCGCCGGGCCCTGACCTTGTCAACAAGAGCACGCGATCGAGTCCAAGTCGGCCGTCTTGGGCCGAGCCGCCTCCGAATCGCGCTCAGCTATGCGGTTTTGGTTCCGGTGACGATCCTGTTCGTGTCACCGATCATCTACATGTTCATCGCCAGCTTCAAGCCCAACAACGAGGTCCTCTCGGGGTTCGCCGTCTTCTCGCCCCAAGACCTCTCGCTCAACAACTACCTCAGCATCTTCTCGCGATTCAGTGGTCCGGACACCGGGACGTTCACGGGCTTCCTTACCACATCGTTGCTTGTCAGCTCGGTCACCGTGGTCGGTGGCTTGGCCGTGAATTCAATCGCCGCCTATGCTTTGGCGCGGTTGCGCTGGCCTGGCCGCAACCTCCTACTGCTGGGTGTTATCGCCCTCGTGATCGTCCCTTTCGAAGCGATCGCGGTTCCCCTCTTCTACATGTTGGATGGATTGCGAAACACCTATCTGGTGCAGTTCCTCCCCTTCATTGCCAGTCCGTTTTCGATCTACCTCTTTTATTCGTTCTTCGCGGGATTGCCAAAGTCGCTGGAGGAAGCCGCCCGGGTCGATGGCGCAGGTGCCTGGCGCACGTTCTTTTCCATCATGCTGCCTAACGCCAAGCCGGCGTTCGCCACAGTGGCAATCCTTCAGTTCATGTCCTCGTGGTCATCCTTCTTGTGGCCCGTGATGGTCATTGATGATCCGACCGTCCGTCCGCTTCCACTCGCTATTTCTGTCTACGTTGGTACGCCTCCTTATGGCTGGGGCAACATCATGGCGTTCGGCGTGATGATGGTCCTGCCCATGCTGGTTGTATTTCTGATCTTCCAACGCTGGTTCATTCGCAGCGTTGTGGCATCGGGAGTCAAAGGCTGATGGCCACAATCAAGTACGACAGCGTCGAAAAGACCTATCCCGATGGAACGAAAGCCATCCCCGGAATCTCTCTGGAGGTCCGTGATCGCGAGTTCATGGTCTTCGTCGGGCCATCTGGATGCGGCAAGACGACCGTGCTCCGCATGACGGCCGGCCTCGAAGACATCACGGGAGGAAGGCTCTATATCGGCGATCGAGTCGTCAATAGTTTGCCGCCACAGAAGCGGGACATCGCCATGGTCTTTCAGGACTACGCGCTGTATCCGCACATGACAGTCAGGGACAACATCGGCTTTGCCCTACGGATGATGGGCCGGCCTAAGAGTGAAATTCGACAACGGGTAGAGGCGGCCGCCGCTCGCCTGTCGCTGACTGCCCTCCTCGATCGCAAGCCGCGGAATCTGTCGGGCGGGCAGCGCCAGCGGGTCGCTATGGGCCGGGCGATTGTGCGCGAGCCGCAGGCCTTTCTCATGGACGAACCCCTTTCGAATCTGGACGCCAAGCTCCGTGTCCAGATGCGGGCCGAGATCTCATCAATCCAACGGCAGCTCGGGGTGACAACCGTCTACGTCACCCACGACCAGGTTGAGGCCATGACCATGGGTGACCGCGTCGCGGTCATGAAGTCAGGACTTCTGCAACAGGTGGCACCGCCCGAAGAGCTCTACGAGCGCCCGGTGAACATCTTTGTCGCCGGGTTCATTGGGAGCCCAAAGATGAACCTGTTTGAGTCAGTGCTTCGTCGGCGTCCGGGCGGCGGAGCCTATGTCACCTTCGGCCAGCAAGAATTGGCGATTCCCGACGATGTGCTTCGGGAACGGCCGGCGCTTCGCGAGCGCAACGAAGGGCCAATCAAAGTGGGTATCCGGCCCGATGGATTCTTTCTCAGTCCCAACGGACCGTCCGATCAAAGCCTTCAAGTCACGACAGAGGTGGTCGAGTCACTCGGCAACGAGCGGATGGTGCACTTTATTGCGCCGGTCCGGAAAGCGTCAGACGCCGACGCGCGGGACCAGAGGACCGAGCTGGAAGAGATCACGCCTGACGGCGGCACCAGCATGTTCATCGCGCGCGTCCCGCCCTATCCCAAAGTGCGGGAAAGGGAGACAGTCAGACTCGGAGTCAATACGAAGGGCTTGTACTTCTTCGACGAGGAGGGGAACTCGCTGCTCTGACTGACCGAGGCGCTCCGTAAGGCCGGTTGATCGCAACCCAGATCCGGCTTGGATGAGTTGACCTCGACGCTATTGCTCACGTTGCTGACGTCCACCAAAAAGACGGCCATCTCGAGCCGGCTGCGTTTTATGAAGGAGCCGACCTTGTTTCGCGGTAGTTCCATTTGATCCTTCAGCGGGCGACCTCCGGACTTCCAGGGCTAGGGGCCAAGTGACGGATGCATTGGGTCCCAGCAATTGGATTGAGGCTGGCCCCTCGACAACTGGACATGACCTAGCCCGGTGGGATCCTTACCGGCCGCACTGCCACTTCACACCATCGTCTGGTTGGATGAACGACCCGAATGGCATCATCCACTGGCGCGGACGCTACCACCTGTTTTATCAACAGAATCCACATGGCTCCCAGCCAATAGACATCCATTGGGGACACGGTGTCAGTGACGACTTGGTCAGCTGGCGTCATTTACCTATCGCCTTGGCTCCGAGCCCTGGCGGGTCGGACGAGGACGGCTGCTGGTCCGGTTGCTCGGTGGTGGTGGACGGCATCCCGCATATCATTTACACCGGTGTTCGCGACGGCGATCAGCTGCCGTGCCTGGCCCGAGCCGAAGACCTGGATTTGCTGGCCTCTTGGCGTAAGTACAGCCGCAATCCAGTCATCACTGCGCCTCCGGAGAACCTTGAGACCATCGGGTTTCGCGACCACACAGTTTGGATGGAAGACGGCTATTTTCATCAACTGATCGGAACTGGCCTGGCAGGTCGTGGAGGTGCGCTCCTGCACTATCGCTCAACCGACCTGCTCGACTGGGAATATCTGGGCCCATTCCTTACCGCTGGTGAGAGCAACCTCGAGAACGCGGGCGTGATGTGGGAGTGCCCGGACTTCTTTCAAGTTGGCGACCGCCATGTCCTGGTGCTATCGATCATCGATGACGGCAGGCGCCGCGCCGATTACATCGTTGGGTCTTATAAAGGAGGCCGATTCAGACCCGAGACAACGGGGACAGTCGATGCCGGCGATCACTTCTACGCACCGCAATCGATGAGCGACGGGAACGGGCGGCGCCTAATGTGGGGCTGGCTCCGTGAGCGTCCGGATGAGTTGGCGAATCACCATCCGACGCGCATCGGCGTCATGTCGTCGCCTCGAGTCGTATCAGTGACCGAGGCTGGCCAGTTGCGGTCTGAGCCCGTACCCGAGCTGAGGAAGTTGCGCGGTGCCCATTGGAGGCGAGCAGGCGAGGTACTCGAGGACCGCCAGTCGCTGGTTCTATCGGAGGTGTCGGGCGAAGCCATCGACATCGAGGCCAGGGTCGAACTTGGCAACACGTCGAAGGTCGAACTGGTGCTGAGCTTCGTGAGCGAACCTCAGGAGGCGATTGCGGTGAGCGTGGATCGAAGGGTCGGCGAGCTGAGCATCGACCACGTGGTAGGAGATGAGGTCGTGCCAGGGCCGCGAACTTCACTGCGGGCGGGAGCAGGATCAGTACAGTTGCGTGTCCTGTTCGATCGGTCGGTATTGGAAGTCTTCAGCAATCTCACTACGCCGCTAACAGAGATGGTGTATCCGAAGCGGACCCAGCTGAACGGCGTGAAGGTGATTGCCACGGGCGGAACGGCGCATCTCGAATTAGTGGACGTCTGGCAGCTCGGCTCGATCTGGGCACCGGTGGACGAATCCCCAGCAGTTGCCGCAGGATGACAGCCGTGAAGTCGCCAAGAAGAAAGACGCCGAGGCCCCCGACGATCATGGATGTGGCGCGTCGAGCCAAGGTGTCGGCAACGACCATCTCGTTTGTCCTGAACGGCGTCAATCTGCGCGAGATCTCGGGTGAGACCCAAGAACGGGTCAGGACCGCCCTCAGGGACCTGAACTACCGACCCAACGCAATCGGCCAACTCCTGAGGACTAGGCAATCTCACACCATTGGATTCATCACCGACCAGATCGCCTCGACCCCATTCGCAACCAAGGTGATCGAGGGAGCGCAGGAAGCAGCCTGGGCAAAAGGCAAGATCCTGATGATCGTTAACACGTTCTCCGACCTGAAGCTTATGGAGTCGGCTGTGGGCGTGATGCTGGAGCGACAGGTCGAAGGCATGATCTATGCGGCGATGTCCCACCAGGAGGTCCATCTTCCTGATGCCTTCCACGATATTCCGTTGGTCCTTCTCGACTGCTATTCAGAAAATCGGGCTTGGGCCAGCGTGGTACCCGACGAGGTAGCGGGCGGGCAGACTGCGACCGAAGCACTGATTGTCAAGGGTCATACCCGGATTGGTCTGATCAACCTACCCGAAGGTCTGCCAGCCACTGTCGGCCGTCTTAAGGGCTACCGACGAGCACTGCGCAAACACGGGTTGGCTTTCGACCACAAGCTTGTTCGTAGCAGCACCGGAAAGGCTGACGCCGGCTTTCAGGTCGCTCGAGAACTCATGGACTTGGCTCATCCCCCAACCGCGCTCTTTTGTGCGACAGACCACAGCGCGATGGGTGCCTATGAGGCATTAAAAGAGCGAGGCATCCGTATCCCGTCCGATGTTGCTGTGGTGGGCTTTGACAACCAGGAAATAGTGAGCGCATACCTCCGACCTCCCTTATCGACCGTAGCGTTGCCTCACTACGAAATGGGTCGGTGGGCCGTACAACACACGATTCGGCAGACTGAAAAAGGGGAGATCATCCCCATCCAGCACCAGATCCAGGGCGCCTTCATCGAACGAGAGTCAATCTAGCCGCCTTGATAGTCGTCTGCGGAGAGGCCTTAATCGACGTGGTCATCGCTGCGCGTGGCGCGCGTCGGCGGTCGCCCGGTGGAGGCCCGTTCAACACGGCTCGCGCTTTAGCGCGGCTTGGCGTTCCCGCATCGTTCGTGGGCCGCTTGTCAGAGGATCCGTTTGGGCGTTGGCTTGCGTGCCTGCTGGAGGGGGACGGTGCTAGTCTGGCTCTCGCCAGCTCCGGTCCGGAGCCGACGACGCTGGCCATCGCCAAGGTCAATGAGGCCGGCCAGGCAGCGTATGAATTTCACACGCGTGAGACCTCCGCACCGAACCTCACGCCAGGAATGATGCAGGGCTCCCTGCCGCCCACGGCCGCAGCGCTCCACGTCGGCACACTTGGGCTGCTGCTTGAGCCGATGGCATCGACGGTGGTCACATTTGTCAAACGAGAGGGCTCGGGCCGCCTTGTCATGCTCGATCCAAACATCAGGCCCGCCCTGGTTGGCAATGCAGATAAGTATCTCCAGCACCTTCACTCAGTCATTGGCCGGAGCACGATCGTCAAGGCGAGCGACGAGGACATGGCGTGGCTGTA
>WNGK01003316.1_pt1 | contig 17414 bp, 17 predicted proteins | sample 5400601 | NCBI WGS metagenome assembly WNGK01 (sample SAMN13153376, study PRJNA577476) | soil metagenome | isolation source: 60 cm soil or saprolite under Garry oak tree replicate 1 | place: USA:California | collected 2016-06-15
TCGAGATGACTCGCTTCCGGCTCGTGCAAACCAGTGAGCAATCCATCGACCGCTTTCAAACGATGTTGACTATTGATTGTTAATCGCGTGTAGCCCTGCTTTTCATTTACGCAGCCATCCGAATCGGCAACTGATTCCAGTGCACGGACGACAGTTGTGCCGACTGCGATAACGCGGCCGCCATTCTCGCGTGCCGAATTGATCTTCTCAGCGGTAATTTGACTGACGAAATATTCTTCCTCTGAAGCGGGATAGGCGCGATCAAGTTCGTCGTCCATGTAGGAAGAAAGTCCGGTGTGCAAAATGATGTAGGCGCTCTCGATACCGCGGCCCTTTAGGTCAAGCAACAATTTCCAGGTAAATGCGCGGCCGGCGGAAGGCATTTCGGCCGAGCCGGGCTCTTTCGCGTAAACGGTTTGGTAATAATCAAGGTCCCACGGCGCCGAGATGTATTCATAGCGAATCGGCTTTCCCAACCGGTAGATCAGATCGACGAGTTGCGTCCCGGAAATCGAGAAGCGCAATTTCCAAAGACGGGGAATGTTTACATCGCGCTCCAGCACGGTCGCGGCCAGCTCTTCGGCGAATTCAATCTGCATTCCCTCACGTAATCCGCAGCCGAAAGGATCGCCCTGCTCGCAAAGAAGAAGCGCCAGCCAGGAATCGTCCGGCAAGTGCTCGGCCAGACGCACTTCCATGCAAGGGCCATGCCGGGCGCCGCAACTGCAACCGCGCAGCGAAGCCGGGAGCGTGCGGCTGGAATTAAAAACAAGTAGATCCTTTTGGCGCAGGTAACTGTCGATCTTGTCGAAACGCGTGTGCTCGATCTTTCCGGTCGCGCGCTCGATCACGAGCAATCGCACTTGATCACGCCGAATGCCCCGCCGCTCCGGCGGCTCCTTCGCGCTTAGTTCCGGCGGTAACGTAAAGACAAATGGCGTGCCCATTTATTTTGAGAGGGTAGCTTTCCACTGTTCTTGCGCTTGAAACCGCTTTCCCGTGATGCTCTTCGACTTATCGGAAGCGAGGAAGACAAAAACGTCGATCACGTCGGCGGGATTCGCCCATTCCGTCGGATCCTCCTCGGGTTCCGCGGCGCGATGCATCGCCGTGTTCATACTTCCCGGATCGACCCAATTGACGCGCACATTCGTGTCTTCTAATTCCGATGCCCACGTTTGCGACATCCCTTCAAGGCCGAATTTGGAGATGCCATAGGCGCCCCAGCCTGGGTAACCGACCTGGCCGGCGTCGCTGGTTACGTTGATGATAGAACCGCCGCGCTCAATCATCGCCGGCAGGGCGTTCTTTATCAGCAAAAATGGGCCGATCAAATTTGTATCGAGGACTCCGCGGAAATCTTCGACCGGATAATCGAGCAGGTTGGGCATCGGCGACGGCCCAATGGTGGAGGCGTTGTTCACCAGCACGTCGAGATGGCCTTTGAATTGGGCCAGGGCCGTCGCGACAATACGCTCGATGTCGCGCGGCTTGCTCACATCGGCCTCGATTGCGACGATGTCTGTCTTCGGCGCGAGTTTGCGCGCGTCATCGCAAACTTGGCTCAATTGATCGCCGTGTCGGGCGACAAGCGAAAGTCCACCCGCGCCTTCGCGCGCAAATCGCAGCGCCATTTCGCGCCCGAGTCCCTGCGATGCCCCAGTGATGAGAATGTTTTTGCCTGCTAACCGTTCCATCGTCCAAAGATCGATGCGCAAGTGTTTGCATCAAGCTACTTCGTCTTGGCGTAAAGAAGTGAATCGAGAATTTGCCCGTCCTTGATTACGTTCTTTTTCAATCGTCCTTCTAAAACAAAACCGGCTTTCTCGAGGACGCGAAGTGAAGCAGGATTGTTCGCGTATGGCTCGGCGTAGATGCGGTGGAGCGGAAAATTCTCGAAACAATAGTCGGTGAATGTAGTCACCGCTTCGCTGGTTACGCCCTGTCCCCAGAATTTCTCGCTTAGCCAGTAGCCAAGTTCTGCGGTGTGCCGATGGACGTCTTCACCAATCCGAATTCCGATTCCACCGGCAGCCGATCCATCGATCTCGATGCAAAAGTCTGTTGTCGGCTGCGCACTCGTTGCGCGCTGGAGGAATTGCTTCCCATCATCGACGGTGTATGGATGCGGAAACAAATCACGCAGACCAAGCCAAATTCGTCTGTTGTTCGCATGTTTGGCTAGTGACGCCGCGTCATCGAGCCGCCATGGCCGGACCGTGCAGCGCTCAAGCAAGAGCTGCACTTGTTTATTTTCCGTCGAACCTGATCCCAGTTTTTTGCACTTCGCGGTAAGGCAAAAGCCAGATCAGGGATTCGTCGTGAAGATCGACAACCTGAATCCGGTTGCCCCACGGATCGTGAAAATCGCAGCGGAACGGCGGCTGAAGTCTTAATTTGTATTTGCCAGTTATTTTCTTGCGCACCTCGGCGAGTTGCTGTTCGTCGCGCACCATGATTCCGAAGTGTCGCATTCCTCCGGGATGCAACTTCTTTACCTCGAAAATGGCGAGGAACTGGTGCTCGCCTAGTTTAAAAAAAGCGTCGCCTTCGCCGCGGTCGAGTTGCTCGAGATTAAAGACGTCTTTGTAGAACGCGACCGCCTTTTTGATGTCATCCACCTCGATGGCGACGTGATTACACCCGTAAACTTGCACGCTCATTACTTAACTTACACTGCGCACAGTAAATTTGTAGGACGCATCAATGAAAGTCCGTGGTGATATGAGATTGTATCTGACCGAGGCGCTCTGCAATCTCCGACAAAATCGACGTGTATGATTTTAAGCTAAGTCATGAAGAAGAGACTGCTCATCAACTGGGCTTTTTATAAGCCTGTCGGTCATCTCCTTGAGGCGTTGCAACACGCTCGCGGTTATTACGCGGCGAATCGCGATGTAGTCGAGATTTCTTTGCTGGTTAACGCGGCATCACCAAGCACTCTGGTCAAGGCTTGTCCGTGGATTACCGGCGTGTATCCAATCGATTTCGCGGAGGTTCAATCCCAGCACGAGCGAGCCGCGTCGCTTCAGGCTGTTCCGCCGACCTGGGACTACATTGTTACCGATCCTCGTATTGCCATCCAAGACCCGACAATCGGAGGACGGGGGGCGGAAGCAATGATTGCGACCCAAGCGGTTGTCCGGCAATATCTCCGCGCCGCAGATTGGAGCGGATCCTCGCGGGGATGGGAGTGTAAATGGAACACGACTGGACTACTTGGCACAGAAGATCCGCTGCCTTATGCGGCAAATGCGCGGTTCAGCCTTCCAATTCCAGCTGACGCGCGAGTGTTCGCCGGCCATTATCATCATCATGGACCGACGATCTGCGTGCTTCCTGGCGGCGGAAGCAGCGGCCTGCAACAAAACCCGTCGCTCGAGGTTTGGAGTGACATACTTATGGCCTTGGCTGATGAATTCTCGAATCTGCGCGTATATATCACTGGATTATCGCGCGATATGGCCGGGCAAATTCACACCAAGGGTCTTTCGTCGCAGGATAGCGACGTGCTCGCCCGGCGCCTCCCGTTTGTTACCAATTGCTTTGATATCGGACTGTGGAACCAGGTCGCCCTCATCGCGGAATGCGACATCCTCTTGGCGCCGCATACCGGGTTTGCCTTCATCGGGCAGTTTGTTGGCACGCCGTGGCTCGCCATTTCCCGTTGTCCATGGCCAGAATATTTGTTTAACGGGATCCCGTTCTATTCAGTCATTCCCGATTGCGACTCGTATCCTGCGCAGTGGCGGATGGATTGTGAATGTAACCAGCGAATTGCCCACTGCGACAAAACGGTCTGCATGGAAGATGACAGAGTGCGAGCCCGAATACCGGATTTGATCAACGGCGCGCGCTTTCTGCTCGAGCCTAATGTGACCTACGAGCAGGCCATTCGGGTCCATGTCGAGAATCTACGACGACAAAAGCGGAACCTGGACCAGTTCGCGTTCTTTATGGATTAGCGCGATCTGCGGAGTTTCCAGGCAGCCACGCGCAACGAGTTGCCACGCAAGAGAATTTGGTGCGTCGATAAATCGACCGCAGATTTTCAATCTGCCATACCCTATTTTTTTCGATGACCGACCATTTCGCCTTTGATCGTTCGCGAATCGACCCGCGTAAGGCGTTTTTCCATCGCCGGCGCGAGCAGCGGGATGTGCGGAATTTCGCAAAGATATTCGGCGATGAACCAGATCGGCTTTTGTGTCGCCATCCAGTTGAGGCGGTCGAAACGGGCGAGATTCACCGGACGTGAATATCGCCGCAGTGTCCGCTCGCCGCGAAGATTGAAGTAGACATTAAAATAACTCATGGCCAGTTCGCGCAGGTTGCGGTAAACCGGTTCGCGATAACGGCAGCCGGTGAAGTTCGATTTCGCGACCGCACCCCAGTGTCCACGGCGTTTAAAGATGGCGACGACGTGATCTGTATCCTGCTCGGCTTCCAAATCGAAAATTAGAGGCCGAAATCCGATGATGCGGAGCGCGGCCGCGGCAAAAATGCCGCCTTCGAGACAAGATGCGGTCCGATCACGCAGAACTTTTTGCGGCGATCGCGCCGTGAATCTGAGATTGTAGGGTAACTCGTCCAGAAAACGCTGGATGCCCGCCGGTGTTTTGAGTCCGCGCAACGTGCGCAGCTCTCGCGGTGTAAAGCCCTGCAATTGACGTCTATCTGCCGAATTCATAACCTCGCTGGCATGAAATTAGGCGCGTGCATGCGGACAATTGCAACTTCGATTGCAGCTCTAACCAGTCCAATGCCAGTAGTTGCGCAGTGGCCGGCGTCAAAGGCGCCAGTTGTTCCGGAAGCCGATGGTTATGTAACCATCCCAAAAACGGCAGTGCCGCCGGACAAAGGACGCGTGTATAAAGCGATCTTCGATGCGACCCGCGCAGCCGACAAACCCGCGGGGTTACTCCCCGCTCTTAACATGGCCGGTTCTGAGCTGAATGCATTTGGCGTGGCTGGTGTGCCGTTGCAAAACGCAAAGTTCGCAATTGTTTTTCATGGTCGCGCTATCAATGGAATTCTCGATGAAGCTCACTCCCGAGAAAAATTCGGCGTGAGCAATCCGAATCTAAAAGTGCTTTCGCAACTCAAGAAATGTGGAACGGAGATGTTTGTCTGCGGACAGAACCTCGCCGCCGATAAAATCGACCCGAAAACATTGTCGCCCAACGTGGAAATCGCCACCGATGCGCTGATCGTCTTGATGACATATCAGAACAACGGTTATTCGCTACTGAGTTTCTGAACGCGCACCCACATTGCAGATTCATGCCCGTAGCGAGAAAGCGCGACCCATAAACTCCGTTTCGAAGCCACCGAATGTGATCTATCGGGACAGGAAACTTCATGATAAACTTACCTTATGACCCGCATATTCGCGCTGCTGGTCACGGTTATGGCAATCGCCATGGCGGCCCTAGGTGCCGATGAATCACCCGGGGAGCAACCGGATTCATTCGACATTGAGCCGCCGATACTGAAGGAAAACCTTTCGGAGGAACCATTGCTCTCCACAGCAGCACCGGATAGCGATCTCGGGCGTCTGGAAAAGCAATTAGAGCGCGCGAAGAAAAATGCGGCTGGCGCGGAACATCTTTGGAAAATTGGCGTTCTCGCGAAAGTAGAAGTGGAACAACGTGCGTTGAAAGTTGTTCGGCTCGAATCCGACCTTGCAAATGCACAGCTCGCACGTGCGAAAAACGATCTCGCCGCGCAGGAATCTCAAGTCGCAGCCAGTGAAAGCACTAAAGACGAACTGGAAGCCGCGAAAGCAACGATGGCGCAATTAACTGAAGCTGCGCAAGCCGCCACCGCAAAGCGGGAACACGCCGAACTCGACGCCGCGGAAGCTAACCTTCGTCGACAACAGAAACTTCTCGCGCTTGGCAGCGCGCATAAATCTGATGTCAATCGCGCTCAAGAGAAACTCGCCGAACTCAAATCACCGAAGAATTAACCAAAATATGATCACTAGCAGCCGAAATTCCACGTAACGCGTCGCGATCGGGAAGTTAGAAGTTCTTCGCCGCATTCGATTTCACCAGGGAAGGATTTTCGCTTGGAGCAATAGCCGATACCTAGTATCCCGCCGCCTGTCCGTCTTTGCGGGATTCGCTCGCGCCGACGTAAACGCGTTGACCATCATGCATTTCCACTTTGATGGCTTGATAGCCGCCGTAGCCACCAACATCGAAGCGGACGTCGTGCCCGCGTTTACGCAGTTCGCGCACGGTTTCGTACGGAATGCCGCTCTCGACTTCGACGTAGCCGCCCGACTCGGTCATCTTTTCGCCGGTAGGTTCGTTATCGCCTTCGTGTTGCCAGCGCGAGGCGTCGCCGGCTTCCTGCACGTTCAATCCGAAATCGATCTGGTTCGTGAGAACTTGCACGTGACCCTGCGGTTGCATGCCGCCACCCATGACGCCAAACGCTTCCCACGGTTTGCCGTCCTTCATCACGAATCCAGGAATGATGGTGTGAAATGGACGTTTACCGGGCGCGTAAACGTTCGCGTGTTGCGGGTCCATCGAGAAAAGCTCGCCGCGATCCTGGAACATGAAACCAAGTCCGGGCACCACGATGCCGCTGCCCATGCCCCGATAATTGCTTTGGATGAGTGAGACCATGTTGCCTTCGTCATCGGCGGTGCAGAGATAAATCGTGTCGCCTTGATCCAACGTCGGAGTTCCCGGTGCGACGTTTTTGGCCGCGTGGTTTGGGTCGATTAACTTGCGGCGCTCGGTCGCGTAACTTTTCGAAAGCAATCCGGCGAGCGGAATTTTTGCGAATGCAGGATCGGCATAAAATTTCGCGCGATCAGCCCACGCGATCTTCTTCGCTTCAATCATCGCGTGCAACGTCTCGGGTGAATTGCGGCCCATTGCGCGCAGGTCGAATCCTTCGAGAATATTCAATATCTGCAGCGTGGCGACGCCCTGACCGTTCGGTGGCAGTTCAAAAACATCGTAGCCACGATAATTGGTCGAGACTGGATCGACCCAAGTCGATGCATGCTTTTCGAAATCGGCTTTGCGCAGAAAGCCGCCATTGGCCTGCATGAAACTGTCGCTCTTGTCCGCGATCTCACTTTTGTAAAAGGCGTCCCGGCCTTTCTTGCCGATTAATCGCAATGTTTTCGCGAGCATTGGGTTCTTGAAAATGTCGCCTTTGGCTGGGGCCCGACCTTTGCCATCAAGTGTGTACGTTTCCAGAAACGCGCCCGGCATATTCTTGTAGAGCGGCACGCTGAGTTTCCAGTAGTACGCGATTAAGTCCGTAACCGGAAAACCTTCCTCAGCGTAACGAATCGCCGGGGCCAGATCGTCGCTCAATTTCAGTTTGCCAAATTTCTTATGGAGCTCTCCCCAGGCGTCCACCGTCCCCGGCACGCTAATCGGCAACATGCCGTGTGGGGGAATTGTTTCGCGATGCAGTTTCGCGAGCTCGGCTTTCATTTGATCGTAACTCAAGCCGAGCGGCGAACGTCCGCTGCCATTGATCCCATAAAGCTTGTTCTCTTTCGCGCTATAAACGATAGCGAACAGATCGCCGCCGACGCCGTTGGAGACTGGTTCCATTAAACCGAGCGTCGCGTTCGCGGCAATCGCCGCATCCACGGCGCTCCCACCGCGTTTCAAAATATCGACCCCGACCTGCGTGGCCGCCGGCACACTCGTGCAAACCATTCCATGCCGCGCCAGGACCTCCGATCGCGTCGCGAAATTCTTTCCCGTGATGCGATCGATCTGGGCATTTGCATGCGCGGTGAGAAAAAATGCCAACGTAGAGATCCTCTGGATAAATTTCCTCATTGACTCAGCTTAATTCGATGGCTCCGAATTGGAAGGAAACGCGGATTTAGAGTTGGCGTCTGACCCAGACGCCCTACAATCCCTGCGATGAAAATGTCGTCCGATACGTGCAAGGCGATCAGCGTAATTTTCTTGTACATGGCTCTTTTATCTTTTCTGGTCGGCATGGCAGGCCGATTTAAAGAGAGCTTTCATTCGCGCGCCGAAATCTCCACGGCTGGATTCACCGTCGCAGCGGTTTTGGCCGCTTTGGGACTGATCACGTTCTTATTGTCCTGGGGAAAAAAAACCGATAAACCATCCGAACCGCCGGTTTGACACTCGGATCGGGCGGCGTCGGTCTCCTCCGCATGTGCTGCGAGCACTCTCAGCGAAACTTTGCACGCCGCTTCTAATCACCGCGCCGGTGAAAGCTGGCGGGGATCGTGTCTAAGAAACATTGCGGCGGCGACCGTTCCCGATCGCCGCCGCTCCACCCCTCCGAATCAAAGGAAGTTAATTCTGCATTGCGTCGTGCATTTCTTTGTGCGCGTTCATCATGTCTTGATGCGCTTTCTGAATGTCATCAAGCTTCTTCTGCTGATCAGCCGTCAGCAGCGGGCGAATCTGCGACGTGGTGCTATCCATGACCGCCTTCATCTTCTGCATGGCCTCCTGATGGATTGCGGCGATTTGCGGTTTGGCCTGATCAATGATCGGCTGGACCTTTGTCTGCTGATCGGACGTCAGGTTCAGCTTGTTGACTAATCCTTCAAGCCCAAATCCGCGCCCATGCCATCCGCCGCCCCCGCCGTGGCCGGGTTGAGCTTGCACCATGGCAAAGCCGCCGAGGGCGATGGCACCCGCGGCCGCAAGTGTTAATAGGTTTCGTTTCATAGTTGTTTTAGTTTGTTATTTTACTAAGCGCTTTTTGCGCTTCTGTAGCTAATGACCGGAGAAAAATCTCGCCGGTTACATTTTGTTTTCTCGATTCAGCTGAAGAAATTGTAACCGTAACCCGCCACTGCCGGTCATAGGCAGTGGTGTGGATGCGTTCTCGATGACATGGATGATTCTGACGCAAGCGCGCTGGTTAAAGCTGCGCTCCAGCATGATGATGAAGCGGCTCGCGCATTGGTCCGGCAGCTTTATCCGCTTGTGGCAAAATTGGTGCGCGCGCATCGACCACGTCGAACGGCTGAGGAGGACCTTTGCCAAATGATTTTTATCAAGGTGTTTCAAAAATTGTCTCAATTTTCGGGGAAGGTGCCGCTGGAGCACTGGGTCGCGCGCATCGCGGTCAACACTTGCTTGAATCAAATCGAGTCAGAAAGAATACGGCCCGAAGTTCGCCACGCCGATCTGAGCGAAGAGGAACAAGCAGTAGTGGAGAATCTCGCTTCGTCGTCCGAGGAGCTTGCTCCGGACCAGCGATTTGCTTCGCGTCAATTGGTCGAGCATCTTCTCGCCGCCTTAAAACCAGTCGAGCGGCTCGCGATTGATTTGCTATACTTGCAAGGACGTTCCGTTGAGGAAATCCGGAAAATCACCGGCTGGAGCGCGGCGCTCATTAAAGTGCGGGCGTTTCGGGCCCGGCAAAAAATGAAGGATCGACTCGCTAAAATTTCAGTAAGAGAAAAGCTATGAAGAGTGTCGATCCAAAAATCGACCGGTTGCTGCGATCGGCCGCACAGGCGCACGAAGATTTCCCGGCAGGGATGCCGTTCGGATTCGATACGCGGATAGTCGCGCTCTGGCGCTCAATGAAGAAACCGAACGGCTTGACGCCTCTGCTTCGGCGCATTGCTCTGCTGTCGGCGGTCGTAATCGTTGTATCGACGATTGCGGCGGCTCGCGAAGCGGGCCAAAGCCGGAAACTCGGTGAATCTTTCGCAAACGAATACGCCATCGCGGATTCGGCGATTCAGGACGAATTTTCACAATGAACCGTGCATTGCAATGGAAATTAATTGCCGGCTTCATCCTCGTGTTCATCGCGGGTGGGATGACCGGTGCATTCTTTGGGGCGGTGCATGCGCGACACCTGTTCTTTGAATTTCATCATCCCGGGCTGATGGGCGTCAGAATGCGGGACAGGCTTCGCACAGAACTGAAGTTGACGCCGGAACAGGTCGCCAAAATATCGCCTATCATCGATAAAACAGCCGCGCAGCTAGCAGAAATTAGAAAAGAAACCGGACGCCGCGTTCACGAGATCGTGATCGGGGCGCACCGCGAAATGGCTGCCAATCTCACCGAAGATCAGCGCCTCAAATTGCAAGAGATCGAAGCGCGTCATCGCCATTGGGGTCGTCCTCGCGGGCCGCGCGAGTCTACCACTCCGGAGGCGTCATTAACACCGCAGTAATTACGGGATCCTTCTGCCTGCCGAGATGCCGATGATTAAAAAAATCAGGCAAATCACAAGGAAAAGAAAGAAGAGAAACTTCGCGATTCCCGCTGCGGCCGCAGCAATGCCCGTAAATCCAAAGAGCGCCGCCACCAGGGCAATTACCAAAAAGATTACAGCCCAACGTAACATATTTCACCTCCTGCAAAGGAATCGCGCCAGCACGTTTGTGTGCGCGTCTGTCCTTGCGACTGCCGCGTAAGCTAGAAGCGTAATCCTTTCCCGAAAAAAATTCGTTCGCGTTCGACTTCTGCGCCCCTCTTTAGAAAAAGATCGTGCAGCCCGGGCGTATAGTAACCACCGCCGAAGGTAGGGTTGAGTGCGAAAAAAATTTTGCCCCCCGGGGCGAGATGGCGCTGCAAATCGTGCAGAAAAAAGTCCCATTCCGCTGACCCCCAAAGTCGCCTTGCCGGATAGTGAAGATTGAAATTGATGGAGAATGCCGTGATCCAATCGAATTTTTGATCGAGATCGGGCAATGGCTCGAGCGCTTTGATCCTCCAAACAACGCGCTCGACGCCGAAAAGATCGAGTAACTCAGTGAAAAGCGGGAACTGATCCAGGTCGAGGCCGAGAACGGAATGACCAAGGCTTTTCAGGATAAACAAAAAAAATCCACCTCCGCAGCCGAGATCGAGCACGTGTTTGGGCGGGGAGCGATGCAGTTTCAAATCTTGCACGCGGTTGCGATTGATCCGTAACCAGCGATCGACGTTGGCGTATTTGGCGTAATCCGACGACGACCCGGCGTAGCGCCGTTGGATCTCGCGTAGACGATCCTGGTCGATGCTGGCGGCCAGTGGCTCAACTGGCAGCGGAAAAATGGAGCGTTGCGCTCTGCGCCATGCGCGCCGGTAGGTCAATGGCTCCGCAAGTTTGCTGATTTTGTGGGAAAGCTTCATCCTTAGAAATCGAGAAGGAGCACCGCGGATGCGGCCAATGACCGTCGTACGACGTCGATCCTACGAAAGATTTTCCATGATCTCACGAAGAAGGGAGGGGCCGCGATAAATATATCCGGTATAGAGTTGAAGGAGTTGCGCACCAGCGTCGAATTTCTCACGGGCGGATTGAGCGTCAAAAATTCCCCCCGAAGCAACCACCGGAATTGTCGATCTTGCGGCAATGTTGCTCACTAGTGCTGTTGATTTTTCGCGTAGTGGCGCCCCGCTCAGACCGCCTTCTTGGTCGCGCGCTGACGGAATGGATGAATGATCGAGGGTCGTGTTCGTCGCGATAATCCCCGCAATTCCATTTTGCTCGCAGGTCTCCATGAGCTCTTCCAATTCATTCGACGAAAGATCTGGCGCAATTTTCACAAGCACGGGTTTCGGATTTTTCCGGTTTTCATCACGAATCGCGCGCAGTAACTGCGAAAGCGCCGCCGGCTCCTGCAATTCGCGCAAACCAGGCGTGTTCGGCGAGCTAACGTTCAGCGCAATGTAATCAGCAAATTCACGAAGCCGCCGGAAAGAGTAGAGGTAATCATCCGCTGCTTCCTCAAGCGGCGTCGCCTTCGATTTACCGATGTTGATCCCGACCGGAACCGCCGGCCATCGCCCGCTTTCGCGCAGTTTGTGCATCCGTTCCGCTATAACATCGGCGCCGTCATTGTTAAAACCGAGCCGGTTCACCAGCGCTTGTCGTTCAGGGAAGCGAAAGATCCGCGGTTTGGGGTTTCCAGCTTGGGGTTTGGCGGTGACCGTGCCGATCTCGATGAAGCCGAAGCCGAGCGCTGCCCATGCCGGAATGGCAACACCGTTTTTATCCAACCCCGCTGCGAGCCCTATTGGATTTGGACACCTTACTCCAAAAAGGACTTTCGGTTTTGGTTGAGGCTGGAAAATTTCGAGCGCGCGCAACGCAAGATCAACATCTGAAGCGGTGCGCAGCAAAGCGATCGTTAGATGGTGAGCGACCTCAGCATCCAAGGAAAAGAGAAGCGGCCTGACGAATCGCTCGTAGGCATTTTTCATTTTCCTATGCAAAATTGTCCGAAGACGGAATCGAGAATTTGTTCGACGTCCACGACGCCAATTACCTCGCCGACCGCGCACAATGCCTGATTTAGATCCACCGCGACATATTCCGTCGTCAGCCCGTCGCGCATCGCCGTGCGCGCGCGATCGCACGATTCCAGGGCCCGGCGCAAGCAATCGCGATGACGGGTGTTGATTGCAACTGTGCTCTCCGGCTTCAGGTTTTGTTTGGTGATGCGCGTGAGAATTTCCTTTTCGACTTCCGGCAAGCCTTCTCCCGTCGCGCACGAAATACGCAACGTGTCGAAATGTTCCCAATCACGGTGTTCAGGCAGATCGCTTTTGTTCAAAAGCACAATTTCACTGCCATTGTCGGCGCGTTCCTCGAAATGTGGAGGCCTTGGCGCGTTGCCATCCACGATGTGGAGACGCAAGTCCGCGGTCTGGAGCGATTTTTCGGTGCGCGCGATTCCCTCGCGCTCGAGTTTGCTGGCCGACGTTCGGAGGCCGGCGGTATCGAGCAAGCGGATTGGCACACCACGAAGGTTGATCATTTCCTCGATCGTATCGCGCGTCGTCCCGTGGGTTTCGCTAACGATTACGCGTTCATAACCAAGAAGCTGATTAAGCAAGCTCGATTTGCCCGCGTTCGTCGCACCATAAATCACGACCCGCACACCTTCGCGCAGAATGCGCCCCTGATCGCCCGTGGCGAGGAGGGCGGCGATTTCCTCCGCAACTGAGTCAAGGCGCACCCGCAACTTTTCGCCTTCGTCCGGCGCGATGCCTTCCTCCGGGAAATCGATCGACGCGTTGATGTGTGCGAGCAGTGAAATGAATTCGGAGCGAATCTTTCCGATCTTCTCGCCGAGCCTGCCTTCGAGCTGTTCGGTAGCCGAACGGAGCGCCAGATCCGTTTTGGCGCGAATCAGATCAATCACTGCCTCGGCCTGGGTCAGATCCATTTTGCCATTGAGAAATGCGCGCTCGGTGAATTCGCCCGGACGCGCCGCGCGTGCGCCCGCGCGCAGACTAGCTTCCAGTACGTGCCCGCTTACGAGCCTCCCGCCATGACAACTGATCTCGACCAAATCTTCGCCCGTGTAACTGGCGGGTGCCTGATGGATCGACAGCATCACTTGATCGATCAATCGCTCCGCTCCATCGACGATCTCGCCGAAATGCTGAACATGCGATTCAAATCGTGACGGCTTTTCCTTGCCGCGAAAAATCTTGTCGGCAACTTCGATCGCATTCACACCGGAGATGCGGACGAGCGCGATTGCGCCTTCACCCGCCGGAGTGGAGATCGCTGCGATGGTCTCGCCCGCAATTATCGGTTGCTCGTCCGCAGTCAATCCCCTTGATCTTTCCGAAGAATCTCTTTCAGCGCGGCGATGCATTTTCGATTTTGCTCCATTGTTCCCACAGAGATGCGGATCCATTCTGGCAATTTGTAACCTTTGAGTCGTCGCACGATAATTTTTCTCGCAAGCAACTCTTTAAAGATAACGGCATCGTTGCCGACATTTACCATCACGAAGTTCGCCGCGCCTGGAACAAACTTGAATTTCATTTCGGCAAATTGTTCTTCCAGATAGGCGCGCCCGGCATCGACAACCCGCTTGGTTTCACGCTGGTGCGCATCGTCAGCGAGAGCGGCAAGCGCGCCAGCGTGAGCAATGCTGTTAACGTTAAATGGTTGCCGCGTTTTCTGTAGCACGTCGATCAACTCGCGCCGCGCAACGCCGTACCCGACGCGCAGGCCAGCGAGCCCGTGAATTTTCGAAAACGTGCGCAGAACGACGATATTCCGGCCTTCGCGAACGTATTGGAGTGTGTCGGGAGGATTATCGAGGAACTCGAAATACGCTTCGTCGAAAACAACGATGATATTTTCCGGGAGGCGCGACATGAATTTGTCGATCTTGCTCTGCGAAATCAAAGTGCCGGTTGGATTATTGGGATTGGGGATGAAAATCAGACGCGTTTTCGGCGTGATCGCATCCAGCATTGCATCAAGGTCTTGTTGGCAATCCGGACCTGGGGCTTCAATCGTGTGCGCGCCGAAAAGGGTTGCGATCAATTTATAGGCGATAAACGCGTGCTGGGACGTGATCACATCGTCGCCGCGATGTAAAAAAGCGTGACCCAGAAATTCGATCACTTCATTCGATCCGTTGCCGAGAATAACGTTCTCCGGCGCGACAGCGAGTCTGACCGCGAGCGCGTTGCGCAGATGAGAACTCGCACCGTGTGGATATAAGTGCGCGTTCTCCAATCCGGCGCGCATTGCCTCGATTGCTTTTGCCGATGGGCCAAGCGGATTCTCGTTCGAGGCCAGCTTGATAATTGCGCCTGGATGGCAATCGAGTTCGCGCGCCGTCTCCTCGATTGGCTTTCCCGGTTCGTAAACACCAAGATCGCGCAACTGCGAGTTCGCCAGCTCCCAGATCGAGATCATCGGCGCAATTTAGACAGAATTAACCGAATGAACAAAATGCAGCTTTCCGGTGGCTGGAGTCCATCGCCAATCTCGTGACGAACGCGGTGCGCCTTCGGGTCATTTTTATTGCTCGCCTGTTTCGCCAGCTGTCGCCAGGATTTGGTCCTGTGTCGTGCCAAATGTGCCGCCGACTGCCTATTTTATCTGTGCGATTCGGCCCCCAAACTTTGATAATGACGATGACCACGACGGATGAACTTATTTACTCGATAACAACGCGACGACGCAGCTCGATCCCGCCGTGATCGAGGAGATGCTGCCGTCCTTTACGAAAGTATTACGGTAATCCTTCAAGCAGTTTTATGCCTTTGCCGCGAAAGCGCTGGGGAATTATCTATCTTACGCGCGAGCGCCATAAGTATCGCTTGGAAATGTTCTTAATGAGGCGTCACGTGAAAAAAATGGAAACTTTATCGGTGTCAGTCGCCTGTCGTGTCACAATTCTCATCGGCGCGATTCTGCTGCCGGTGTTGCTGACAAGTTGCGGCAAGAAAGGTCAGGATGGCGGCACGGTGGCCGGCGAAGAGAAAACCGCTCACGGAAACGAGGGTGATTTTTTAGACAAGGACGCAAAACCCGATGAGCGCAAATATCTCGTCGCGGCAAAACCGTTTTTCATTGCGATCGCGAACCAACAATACGCGGAGGCTTACGCGCTACTCTCCAGCTACGCCAAGGCGCGGATGTCCCTCAACCAGTTTACGCCTGCTGAGGAACGCGCCGAGTTCGCGCGAAACGAATCGAATCCGCTGACCAACGTGACGGCGGAACAATTCGCCGACCTGATGAAATACGTCGAGGCGGCGCATGGCGCACCGCGCGCGCCCAAGATGCTCCACGTGTTTTCGACTGATGCCGACGTTTTGAACCGGCGCAGCGCGGAACAACTCGGCGCGGTGGACTCCATGTTCGCCCTCGGCGCGATGCCCGACTCGATTCCCGGCGACATCCGGCGCGCGAGTTTGCGCGGGCAGATCCATACCGAACTCTCACCGGAGGACGTTGAAAAGGCGGCCAACGCGCAGGGCATCAGCTTGGACGAGTTGAAGAAGGATGAGAATTTTGATCCCTACTTCAATCTCAAGGTCGTTATAGTCGAAGAAGACGGCCAACTCAAGGTCGGCTACTTCGAGTTCTTGCCGCCGTCTATGATGGACTGACGCTGTGGTTGCCCGCGTCGAATCGGAATGGACAAAGCGCCGATCTCTGGAACAACGTTGCAGCGGCCGCAACTAACTCTACAATGGAGCCCATGGCGGATGACGAACTTATTTACCTCGATAACAACGCTACGACGCAACTCGATCCCGTCGTGGTCGAGGAAATGCTGCCGTTCCTGACCAGCTATTACGGAAACCCTTCGAGCGGATATGGCTTTGCCGCAAAAGCAAGAAAGGCTATCGATCTTGCTCGGGAACGGCTGGCAGCATTGCTCGGGTGCGAACCGCCGGAAATTGTTTTCACAAGTGGCGGAACCGAATCAAACAATACCGCGATCGCCTCGGCGCTACGGTTCGAGCTACGTGGCAGACATGTCGTCACAAGCGCGGTTGAGCACAGCGCCGTGTTGCACCCTTGCCAGGACCTCGCGAAACGCGGCTGCGAGGTGACGTTTCTCGGTGTGGATCGGGACGGAAATGTCGATCTTGCCGAGTTGGAGGCGGCGATTCGCCCGGAAACGGCGATCGTTTCCGTGATGTGGGCGAACAACGAGACCGGCGTTTTGTTTCCGGTCGAGAAGATAGCTGAGATATGTCGCGAGAAAGGTGTGCTCTTTCACACCGACGCTGTGCAAGCGGCCGGGAAAATCTCGATCTGCCTCCGCGATACGGCGATCAATTTCCTTTCTCTGTCCGCGCACAAATTTCATGGACCAAAAGGTGTCGGGGCGCTTTTCGTCAACCGGCGAACGCGTTTTCAACCATTAGTTGCGGGTGGCGGCCAGGAAAACGGGCGCCGTGGCGGAACAGAAAATGTCGCATCGATCGTCGGTCTGGGAAAAGCCGCCGAGCGCGCATCCCAATACTTGTCAGAGGGAAAAACGCACGTTCGCTCCATGCGCGATCGATTTGAAAAAGCAATCCTTGAGACCGTAAACGGAGCAGCGGTGAACGGCGCCGGTGCTGCGCGAATCCCAAACACGTCGAGTTTTTCATTTGAAGGGATCGAGTCTCCCGCGGCCCTTCTCTTATTGGATCGACATCGTATTTGCTGCTCGGCGGGTTCGGCCTGCCGCACGGGGTCGGAGGAAGCCTCGCATGTGCTCAGGGCGATGGATCCGAGCGGAGATGGAGCCCGGCGCGGTTTGCGGTTTTCCTTCGGTCGGTTCAACACCGACGCGCAAGTCGACCGCGCTCTCGAAGTCGTCCCGAAAGTTATCGAAAAATTGCGTCAAGTGGCGGCACCGGCTCGCGGCAGCGCGGTTTCATCTGTCGCCACGGCTCGGTGAGCAATCCTCATGATGGAGACCCCGCGAGATCCTGCCACTTCGCGTTACGAGCACGCCGCGCACGGTCTGCGCCGTAGCGACCTCGATCCTGATCCGATCAAACAATTTTCAAACTGGTTCACTGCGGCAATTGAGGCCCAGATTCGCGACGTCAACGCGATGAGTCTCGCTACCGCTGGACGCGACGCAAAACCGTCCGTGCGCGTGGTGTTGCTGAAAGGATTCGACCAAGACGGTTTCGTTTTTTTCACGAATTACGAAAGCG
>WNGK01009666.1_pt1 | contig 17414 bp, 10 predicted proteins | sample 5400601 | NCBI WGS metagenome assembly WNGK01 (sample SAMN13153376, study PRJNA577476) | soil metagenome | isolation source: 60 cm soil or saprolite under Garry oak tree replicate 1 | place: USA:California | collected 2016-06-15
TTACAAGCTCGTTCAAATTCACCCGCTGCCGGGCCGGGGTGCCTTTTCTTACCATGCTCTGAATGCCGCGGATCACATCGCCGGCACGGCGACCATCCGCCACGATATCAGCGAGCAGGTCGTGAAGCTCGCGCAGATCGACATCGCCGCGATCGATGAAGCGCTGTCCGGCGCTGGCGTTGCTGATGATTCCCGAGAGCGGTTGATTCAGTTCATGGGCAATGGATGCCGTTAATTCACCCATCACGGCGACTCGGCTGAGATGGCCGAGATCTTCGCGGTGCCGCAGTGCTTCCTCTTCGGCGACCTTGCGGGCTGAGATGTCCACGACCGCGGCCAGAACAAGGATGCCCTCCGGAGTTTGAATGGGATTCAGTCCGATCTCGACCGGAAATTCACTCCGGTCTTTCCGCCGGGCAAATAATTCCCGCCCGGCGCCCATCGCCCGGGCCGTAGGCGCCGCGAAAAACGTCGCCCGATGAGTCGGGTGCTGACTGGCGAACCGCTCCGGCACGAGGATGTCCACAGGTTTTCCGACAAGCTCCTCGCGTCGATAGCCAAATAGCTTTTCGATCTGACTGTTTACCAGGACGATGCGGCCCTGATCGTTCACGAGGAGGATGCCGCTCGGCGAAGCTTCCGTCGCCAGACGAAATTTCTCCTCCGCTCGCTTTCGCTCCGTCACATCCATCGAAACGCCCCGCAAGACGAGATCGTTGCCGTCTGCTCCTCTCACGCAGCGGCCGCGGTGGTCCGTCCACTGTACACTTCCGTCCGGAAGTACAACCCGATACTCTAAGTGGTAATCCTCACCAGTCCTGGCCGCGTTCTTCAACGTCTGCCGGACTCGATCGCGATCATCGGCATGCACCGCCGAAAGGCCGTCTTCCAACTTGATCTTTCCGGAAGCCGGCAATCCCAAGAGAACACGGCGTGCTTTCGTGCCCCAGAGCTCATCTTTGCTGACGTTCCACTCCCACAATCCGAGTTTGGCCGCGGCCATCGCCAGACTCATCCGTTCCTCGCTTTCGCGCAAAGCCTGCTCCTTGCTTATCGATTCGGTGATGTCCACACACGATCCAATGTAACCAGTAAAATTTTTTTTGGTGTCGTAACGCGGCACGCCGTCATCCTTGAGCCAGCGATACTCGCCATCGTGACGTCTGAGGCGGTATTGCATGACAAACGGCGTGCGTGCGTCGAAGGCCGCGGTGTAAGTCTGAAGGCATCGCTGCAAATCATCCGGATGCACGCCTACGGTCCAGCCATTTCCCATTTCCTGCTCCACCGTGCGACCGGTAAACTCGAGCCACGGTTTGTTGAAGAAATTACAAAGTTTGTCCACGCCCGCCATCCAGATGAGCACGGGCGCAGCGTCGGCGACCGTGCGAAAACGCTCTTCACTCTCACGCAACTCTTCTTCCGCTATTTTGCGCTGGGTGATATCGCGCGATACCCCGCGCGCGAAGGCTGGTTTGCCGCGTTCGTCTAACTCGACGCCGCCATAACCCGCGATCCAGCGTGTGCTTCCGTCCGGCCGCGTGATGCGATATTCGCTTTCATGCTCGCCACCACCACCGTGCTCGAGCATCTCCTGCACAGTTTGCTTCATCCGTTCGCGATCCTCGGGGTGCACGACCTTTAGCAATTGGCCAAACTTCACTGGCTCCGATTCAGCAAAGCCGAACAACCTCCTCCATTTCTCCGTTACCAAAAGTTCGTCATCCCGGATGTTCCAAACCCACAGACCGAAGTTCGCCGCGTTGGCCGCGAGGTTAATGCGCGCTTCGCTATCGCGCAGCGAAGCGTCACTCGCTCGTAACTCCCGCGTCAGCTGCGCCGCCCGCAGAACGTCGCCGATCAGCGGGTAGCCAACCAAAATCACGGTCCCGACATAAATGAACGTGACCAGGTAGGGTATTCTGAGGATGCCGGTGTCGGTCATGTACGCCAGGAGAATCGCTGCCACCACGGCACAAACCATTACTCCGCCACCTAACAGCGCGCGCCGACGCTGACCGCGCCGCCACAGGGTGACGGAAGCGTCCATGATGAACAAGAGGAACGACACATTCGCGACGTCGTTAACGGCCTTCAGCGGACTGATGACGCCGTTCGCCAGCGCGAACGGTTCTCCCCACGGAGTCTGCACGATCCGAAGACCGAATATTTCGCTGAAGATCGGGCTGAAGGGCGAGAAACCGTCCACGATCAGAAGCACTGTCCAGAGGACCGTAACAGCAGCGGCAAGCGAGAGCCGGCCGGTGGCAAAGTATTTCCGGATGTACCAGGCGAACGAGATCACGAGAAGTGCGGTTGGCACGAGCGAGATCCGAAGCCAAATCGCATATGCCTCCACGGTCGTCGCCTTCATCATTCCCAACTCAGCAAGGGCGTTCCCTACCGCCCCAAGAGCCGTGAGGGCGAAGAGCAGATGCGCGACTTGCGAACGCCTCTGAGCCCAGATCGCGAGGTGGATCAGGGCTAGTGTCGCGCAGATGGCCAATGCCACCGACCAGAGGATTGTGATCCAGCTCATATTTCTGGAAGTCCGCGCATCGGATTACTTAGGATTTTACAGGATCCCGTAAGGTCGCCACATAATTGGAGGGTCGATTTCTTCGCAGAGCTGTGCAGACGGCTAACGCCCGGACAGCATTAGCCAGAATTGCGACGCTTTCGATTACGAGAGCCCCTGGATTTTATGCGCAACCGGTCCACCACACCACGTGAATTTCGGTTTATACACTATCAACCGGCGCTTAACAATGCTTTTAAGCTTAATTTCGCGATCGGGCGCGATGAGAAAAAAGAAGGAGGTAACTTCACAGAGATGAGCAATGAAAACCTAACGACCTATTTGAAGGACCATCACAAGGCTGGGGCGCTTGCTGGCAGAACAAAATCGAACCGCGCACCTCCGCCCTCAACATTCTCGGCCGCGAGCGTGCCGCCATGCGATTCAACGATCGAACGCACGATCCCAAGCCCCATCCCCAATCCTTCGACCTTCGTAGTGAAGAAATGGTCGAAGATTCGATCGCGTACTTCTTCGGGAATGCCAACTCCGTAATCGCGCACACTCGTGCGAATTGTGTCATCGCCATTCCGCTCCGTGGCGATCACGACTTTGCGACTGCTAAGCGGAGTGTTGCGCATGGCATCAAAAGCATTGATCACGAGATTGATCAGGACTTGCTGCAACTGAATCGGATCGGCTTCGATCGGCGGCAAATTTGGGTCTAGCAAAGTCTGCACCTCACAGGAGTGAAGCACCGCATCCGGGTTCACCATACGCACGACATTCAGGACAAGATCGTTTAGATTGACCTGCCCTCGCTCCGGCGCGCCCTTTTTTACCATGCTCTGGATGCCGCGAATCACATCGCCGGCGCGGCGCCCATCCGCCACGATATCAGCAAGCAGGTCGCGAAGCTCGTGAAGATCGACATCGCCGCGATCGATGAAGCGTTGTCCGGCGCTGGCGTTGCTGATGATCCCCGAAAGCGGCTGATTCAGTTCGTGGGCAATGGATGCCGCCATTTCCCCCATCACGGCCACTCGACTGAGATGGCCGAGTTCTTCCCGGTGCTGGAGTGCTTGCAATTCCGCTTGCTTGCGAGCGCTGATATCAATGCTGATTCCCAGAAGGCGTCCTGGTTTGCCATTTTCATCGAACCTCACAGTCGCACGGGTGGACATCCAATGTACACTCCCGTCCGAGAGAATGATCCGATACTCGGAATCGTAATCTCTACCCTTGTGGATCGCGTCGTCGATTGCCTGTCGAATCCGATTGCGATCGTCGGGATGAACCCGAGAAATAAAATGTTCGAGCGTGATTTTTCCGGAAGCCGGCCATCCCCAAAAAGCCCGTCGCGCGTTCGTGACCCAGGCCTCATCTTTGCCTAGATCCCATTCCCAAATCCCCAGATGAACCGCGTCCGCAGCCAGACGCATGCGTTCTTCACTCAGTTACATCTACGCACGAGCTAACGTAGCCGACGAAGTTTCCTTGCGCGTCATGCCGCGCCACACCCTCGTCCGAAACCCAGCGATATTCGCCATCGTGACGTCTCCGTCGGTATTGCATGACAAACGGTTTGCGCGCATCAAATGCCTCCGTGTAAACCTTGAGACATCTTTGCAGATCGTCGGGGTGCACACCCTCAGCCCAACCATTTCCCATTTCCTGATCCATTGTGCGACCGGTAAACTCAAGCCAGCCCTTGTTGAAGAAAGTGCAGAGTTTGTCCAAGCCAGACATCCAGATAAGGACGGGCGCCGAGTCGGCTACCACGCGGAAACGCTCTTCGCTCTCGCGCAACTCAGTCTCACTTTTTGCGCGCTCCTCGATGACTGCCGCGAGAAACATCAGCGGTTGCACCCCAAATGGCCGAAAAGGTCACGATCCCGAGAGCGGTGCTCGCTCCACATGATCCGAATTGGACCGCGGCCCACAGTAGAAACGGCAAAAGCAGATAGAGGAGAGCCGAATCTGTCCCCGATCCCAGTCTATATAAAACGGCGAAACTAACCGAAAGCAGACCAAAGAGGAGGAGGCCGGCTTCGAGATAACGCGACCCTCGTGCTTTTGGCAGCGATGGGATGCCACTCGTTACCCATGTCACGATTAATGGCGCAACCGTCAGGGCAGCCAGAACGTTGGAGGTTAATCGTATTCTCCAGAGTTCCCAATACGCCCCTTGTCCCCAACCATTCCACCTGACAAAGCCGGCATCTAAAAACGAGGAAAGAAAAGGACCAATGAAAACTACACAAAGACAAAAAAAGCCGACACTCCTGAGACGGTTCAGCTTAACCGGTCCGCCGATGAGGTATCGCGTGAGGCCCGCGCCAATCACTGCTTCGCAAGAGTTGCTGATGAACCAGCATAGAACCATCGCAGGAGGCACCTGACTCTGCAGTTCCACCCCACAATGCGCCGAAAATGCGGCCACAAGGACAAGCCACCAGATGCGTAGCGGCGTCAACAGAAGCGCTGCAGCCAAGATCGAATTAGGAGGCCAAAGTATCGAAACGGGATGAGGCCGAAACGTTAGCGCGAATCCGAGTTTTGCCCCCAGATAATAGCCGACGAACACCAGCAGTCCGGTCACGATCGTCCGCGAATCGAATGGCGAATTCCAATCCCCGGCACGTGGTGCGCGCAATTGATTCTCCGCTGTCCCCAACTGCATCGAGATACTTTTCATCGCTAAGGCCTCGTTATCCGACCCATTATAATAAGATGTACTCGACTGGCCCTGACACGACGGACCAAATTTATACACTGCCGGCGAGACTCTCAACAATGCTTTAATGTTACGTTTTTGTAACAACCAACTCTCGCCGCGCGAGGCTGGCGCGAAAAGTAAAAGCTTTATTTCGCGATCGGGCGCGATGAGAAAGAAGGACGAGCTAACTTCACGAACATGAGCAATGAAAACCTGACAACCTATTTGAAGGACCATCACGCTGGCTCTGTGGCAGCGTTGGAGTTGGTCGATCATTTGATCGAGACCTTCGAGGGAAAGTCTCTCGAACAATTTTTCAAGAACCTGCGCAAGGAAATCGATGCGGACCAAGAGAGACTGGAGAAGCTAATAAAAAAAGTCGGCGCGAAGGAGAGCGCCGTCCGAAAAACTGGAGCATGGGTGGCGGAGAAGTTCGTCCGCATGAAAGTTCGAGTAAATGATTCAAAGAAGGATCAGATGGGATTGCTTGATGCGCTCGAGGCCCTCCTTATCGGCATCACCGGCAAAGAAGCCCTCTGGAGCGCTCTCGAAGCCGCCTCTGAAAACGTTGCATCACTGCGCGGCGTGGATTATGCGCGGCTGCAGCAACGTGCACGGGAACAATGCGACCTGGTGGAGGCCAAGCGGTTGGAGAGCGCCCGCGAAGTTTTTAAAAAAGAAAGAACGTAGGCTTACGGATTCTGCTGCTGTAGCCGCGTCCCTGTGGGACGCGTTAGGGACGGCGCACAGAGCCGTATCTAGAGGACCTAACACGGATTCGGGCGATCGAGGCCGAGCGCGAAGCGCGGTTCGCGCGCGAATTTGAACCCTGAGAGCGGTGCCTCAAGATCGACATCTTTTTCTAACGCCAGAGCTTGAAAACTGCGGCCAAGCATTTCGGGGTGCAGAAGCGTTTGCAACGCGCGCTTCATTTTAGGATCCCCATCGGCAATGTGGACTCGACGGCTTAGTGCCGTCGAGTCTAACACGCGGGGTTGCAGCACCTCCGGCCATTCGGAAATAATTCCGGTGAGGAAATGATGTTGATCGGTGAAGCCTTTGACTCGTAAACGGCATACCTCGGCGCGCTCGGCGACACTTGTCCATTCGACATGAGTGCTGATGTCGGCACGCCCGATCTCATCGAATGGTGATGAGAGAAGGCGATGTTGGGCACGGACTTGCAGCGTCCCCGCGGACCGGTGCGCCGCGTAAAACTCATCGCGAGGATGGCCGTAATCAATTGCGAGTATGTAACCACGCTCGAGTTTCCGCGACACATTGTCGATCCAATCGAGCGCGGCGAGGTTTACTTCGGTTTGGTAACCCGCAGAGCGTTGAGGCAAGTTTTGCAAACGATCACGGAGCTTTGAATCGGCAACCGGTTGATCGACGAATACAAAGTCGTTGCCGTTGAGCGCGACAAATTTTTCCAGCCAATCAGGCTGTGATACCGCGGCTGGGGCGCAGGCCAGAGGCCCGCGGCTACAGATTAAGTGCACCGGCATGGCATCGAGGAGTTCGTTGGAAAAATGAACTCCAGTGAACGGCTCGAGTATATCGATCGAAGCGCGCCACTCGATTTTGTCCGCAAACCCCGCGAGCGTTTGCGATTGCCGATCTTGCAGAGGGGGAAACGGCTCGATGATTCGGCATCGCAAAGCCGCAAAGAAATCTGGCCAGTGCTTGCGCGCGAATTCAAGCACGTCGCGCGCAAACTCGCCATGGTGCGCGCCTTGTTCGACCAGGACGAAGTTGTCGATCTCACCAAGTCGTTCCCAGATTTCCGCAAATTGCGCGGTCAGCACTTGCCCAAAAAGCGGCCCAACGCTCACGTTTGTGAAGTAATCGCCACGCCGCCCAATCTCGCATCGGCCAGAGGAATAATATCCGTGCTCGGGATGATAGAGCGCCTGTTGCATGAACCAGGCAAATGACTGCGGGCCAGAGGTGCGAATTGTTTCGCGAATGAAGCCGGTGAGAAGCATTGAAGCGTTGCGACGTTGAAGCGTTGACGCAGTCGAGTCTGGAGGATTCACCTGTTGCCAACCCTAATCCTTTTCCGAATTTGACGCCTCTACGCTTTTACGCTTCGACGTTGAACCGTGGAAGCCTTGCGCCTAAGTTTTCGCGTCAGGATCAGTTTTTTGGTCCCGACGATTTAGAATGCCGGTTACACATCTCATACCGCCGCCAGGCTACCGGTTCCGTCGTCCCTGGCATTCCACGCCGCAATTCTACATTCCGATTGGGATCGTGGCGGTGCTTGCCGTTGTTTTTGCCGTTTACATTTCAATGATCGCTTCTGACCTCGAAGGCCAAGCGAGAAGCTTCGATCTGAGCAAACTCGAACAAATGGAATCGGCGAGTCTGATTCTTGATCGAAATGGCAAGATCTTCGGTCAGATCTACGTCGAGAACCGCGAGACCGTTCCGTACGATCAGTTACCGCGCGATCTCATCAACGCCGATGAAAAACTTAACGGCCGGCCACGTCCGCCAGGGCGCGAGCACGATTACCCAGCAACTGGCGCGCAACAGTTTTGCGCTCAAGCAAAAAACATTCCGTCGCAAACTCCTCGAAATTTTTCTGGCGCGTCGAATCGAGGAGCAGTTCGGTAAACAAAAAATCATGGAGCTCTACCTCAATCGGATTTATTTCGGCGGCGGCCTGTATGGAGCGGAAGCGGCGGCGCGGGGATACTTCGGCAAGTCAGCGCGGGAAATGTCACTGGCGGAATGCGCCACCCTCGCCGGTCTGATTAAGAGCCCAAATAGATTATCGCCCTGGACCGATCGCGCCGCGTCCAGTGAATCCCGCAATTACGTCCTCGATCGCATGCGCGATCTTGATTTTATCAGCCGCGAACAATGTGCCAGTGCACGAGCCGAAAAGATCGTCACCGGCAGCCGACAGAACGCTCAAGGACAAACCTACGCAGTCGATTACATCCGCCAGCAAGTAATTGCTGCAGTCGGATGGGACCGCGCGATGAACGAAGGCTTTCGCATTCACACAACCATCGATGTCGATCTTCAAAAAGTTGCCGAGGATTCCCTTCGGGCAAATCTTGAGCGGGTCGAACAGCATCACGATTACAGCCACCAGACTTATGCAGATTACGCGGCGACTTTTCGCAAAGCCAAAGCCAACGGCACGATGTCCGACCAGCCTGCGCCCGAATATCTTCAGGGCGCAGTGATCGGACTCGACAACGAGACAGGCGACATCATGGTTCTCGTTGGCGGTCGCGATTTCGAGCACAACCAATACGATCGCGCGCTCCAAGCCAGACGGCCGGCGGGAACGGCAATGCTGCCGTTCGTTTACGCGGCTGCTTTTGAAAAAGGAATGTTCCCAGGATCGCTCGTGGAAGATTCGCCGCTCGATAACCGCGCAGTGATGATTGGCGGGACAACCGGAATTCTTGGTGAATGGGGTCCGGAAAGCGTCGAGAACCGCTACGAAGGTGCGATGACGGCGAGGCAGGCGCTGGTTAAATCAAAAAATGGCGCAACCGTCCGAATCGGCATGAACGCAGGCGTCGATTCTGTCTTGCAGCTTTGTTCTGCCGCCGGCATTCGTTCCCCGCTTCGGCCGTACCCGGCCACATTCCTCGGCAGCAGCGAGGTCACGCTCGCTGAGCTGGCGCTCGGCTACACGATATTTCCAAACGGTGGCTGGCGACCAAGCGCACCGCGCATTTTGGAGCGCATCGAAGAAAAGGATGGGACAATGGTGTGGGACGCGAAGGGCGACCGCATCCGGAAAATAGTCATCAAACCTGAGGCCGCCTACGAAGTGCATTCCTGTCTTGTCGACGCTCTCCAATCGGGAACGGGGAAAGCTGCCTACACACAATTCGGTCTGAAAAAAATGCCGGCGGCCGGCAAAACTGGCACGGCCTACGATTTTACCGACGCTCTTTTTGCTGGATACGATTCCAATTTTACCTGTGCGGTTTGGGCGGGGTTCGATAAGCCGCAAAAGATTTATCGCGGCGCGTTCGGTCGCGAGCTCGCGTTGCCGGTTTGGGTCGATGTCATGAATGCAGCGGCCCAGCACTATCCGCCGCGAGAAATCAAACAGCCGTCAAATTTAAAGCAGATGGAGATTTGCTCGAGGTCTGGCTTGCTCGCCACCGACAAATGTTATGACGCCGTGAAAACGCCAAACGGCGATACGGTTCAACGACGCACGACTTACATGGAGATCGCGACACCGGCGCAGACGCCCATTGAGCCTTGCAACATCCACGGCGAGCCACGCGCTCGTCTTGTCCGAGATCTTCCTGCCACCGATTTGCCCCGCGCCGCGCTCGCCGTGGATCTTAGCGAAGTCACACCTATACCCATAAAAAATCCAACGTTGTTAGCGGACAAAGACCCATATAATTCGCTCAAGCCAACCTTGAAACCCGAGCCGATGGCGGAGCCTGCAAAAGAAATAGCCGAAAACCAGATCGACACCGGAGCCGGCGGGAGCCAAGCGACGCCGTCAAAGCCCGCAAGCGTGCCCGAGCCGGGAGGCGAGTCAACCAATCAAACGCCGGACTCCGCAGCGCCGATCAGGAAAGCGATCCCAGTCGAGCCGCGGGATAAAAAACCGTTAGAGATTCGGCGCGCGCTACCGGTTAAACCACTCGACGCAGAGGCCGACCAGACGCTCTTGAAATCAGCGACGCCGCCGCCGAGCGATCTCGACGAGTAAGCGATCTAGCCCGCGACGCTGCCCCTACTCATTAACCCTGGACGAGGCGGAGCTCGTCCCTCCAATTCTTAAGTAAACGTCTTCCAAACGCTGCACCTGGATGCGTTGATCAAACTCTCGCGCTACCACCTCTGCCCCTGCGCGCGCGATCCGCGAAAGAAAACCGGGATTCTGTACCGCACTGAGCAAGGCGCGCCCCAGTTCTTGATCATTGTGCTCGGGCACGAGTATACCGCTCACGCCGTTCTCGATTGCTTCGGGAATCCCGCCATGCTGGGTCGCGAACACTGGCAGCCCGCTCGCCATTGCTTCCAGCATTGAATTTGGAATTCCTTCCTGGTTTCCGTCACGACCAGTTTCGCTCGGATGAAGGCAAATGTGCGACGCATAAAAAATGTCGCGCAGTTGGTCCTGCGAAATAAAACCGGTAAACGAAACACAGTTGTCGATCTTAAGTTCGCGCGCCAGTCCTTGAAGTTGGCCAAGTAGCGGTCCTTCGCCGGCAATGGTTAATGTTGCGTCAGGATGTTTCCTCAGAAAACTCGCGAAAGCGCGGAGCGTGACGGGCAGACCTTTCTTCTCGATCAAACGACACGCTTGCACGAATCGCCATTCGGTCGCCGCGGCGACAAAGTTCCGTTCGCGAAATGGAAATTCGTCCAGCGGAATCCCGGTCCGCTGAACTTCGATCTTTTTTTCGTCGCAACCAAGATGAATAACCGCGCGCCGCAACGATTCTGAGCGGACAAGAACAAGCTTCACCGCGTCGAGCATCTGCCTTGTAGCCTCTCGATACGCCGGCTTGCCCATGTCCACCATCACATCCGCGCCGTGAAAGGAAACGATCGATGGCTTGGTCCATGCGCGAATTAGCGGCAAGAGGTGAACAGCGATGTGCCCGAAGTAAATGTGCAAAAGACGCGCATCAATCTTTGTTAAGACGGGCAACAACGCGTGGAGCTCAGCGTCGGAAATTTGCCAGGGCGCGTCGCGCACTTTTCTGAACCAGAAGCGTCGCAGAAAATGCGTAGCCGGTTTGGCGACAATGTGGACCGGCTCGAATGCGTAGCGCTCAGCTTGTTCCCGCTTCTGCGCGATCACCACCGGGCGGCATCGTTTCAGGGCTGTAATTTGCCGATAGATGTGCAACATCTCCGGTTTCAGGAACGTCGCGCAATAACAGGCGACGACCGGAAGTGAATCAGGAGATTGAACGTCCAACCCTCCAACGTTCAACGCTCAACGCTCAACCTTCAACGAATAACGTGAGAAGCGACAGGCTGGAAGCCTGTCTGCCGAGACAGCCAAGATGGCCACCTCCAATTCAAAAGACGATTTCGAAAAGCTTAATGCCCTTCCACTTTCCCGGAATGTCTGGATCGAATGAAGTATGGTCCACCCAGGTACCGTATCGGGCGGGCACCCACGGATTCAGCATCTGGAATGGATTCCCTCCCCGAATCGCTTGCGGAACGACTCCCTGAACCTCAGGGCGTTGTGAAATCGGCGGCGGCGTGGGCATTGCTCTCACCGGTTTTTGCGGCCCGATCGGCGCGGTGAACGTTTGAGCGGAGCCTGTCGTCACTAGCGCGGCCAGGATCGAGATTATTAATGTTTTCATGTTTTTTCCTTTCCAGCGAGACGTGCAAGTTCTTGCCCGATACAACGCCTGCCCACATTATATACTTCGATGGACTACCTTGAAAAGGCTGCACGTGTCCTGGATATCGAAATTTTTGAGCTCAAGCGGCTCCGGGAACGTCTGGGCGAAAATTTTGCCCGCGCCGTTGAATTGATCAAGGAAGCGGTCGATGCGCGCGGAAAAGTGGTCGTGCTTGGAGTCGGAAAATCCGGGCACATCGGCGCAAAAATCGCAGCTACTCTCACGAGCACGGGTTCGCCGGCTGTTGTGCTCGATTCCTCAAACGCCTTGCACGGCGATCTCGGCATGGTCGCCGACGGCGATGTTGTGCTCGCATTAAGCGCGAGTGGCGAGACGGAAGAATTGATTCGGATTCTGCCCGCGATCGCACGATTCCAAGTTCGGATCATCGCGCTCTGCGGCGACTCAAAATCGATACTCGCCCAAAATGCGCATGTGCTCCTTGATGTAAATATCGAGCAGGAAGCCTGCCCGCTGAATCTCGCTCCGACTTCGAGCACAACGGTGATGCTGGCGTTGGGCGACGCGCTGGCCATGGTGCTGCTCGAGGCGCGCGGGTTTAATAAGGAAGATTTTGCGAAGTTTCATCCTGCCGGATTGATTGGACGCAGCCTGCTCATGCGTGTGCATCAAATCATGCGGCCGCGCGAAGCGATGGCGATCGTTTCCACTGATACGCCCATACGCGACGTGCTCAAAGCAATGACCAGCATCCGCGCCGGCGCTGCCGTCGTGGCGGGTGAAGATCGACAATTACTCGGGATTTTCACGCACGGAGATTTCGTGCGCCATTTTCAATCCGATCCCAGGATCGGCGAACGACTGGTAGCAGATCTGATGACGTTGAATCCGGTTACGGTGCACAAAGATAAACTCGCGGTCGAAGTTCTGAACTTGCTCGAGCGCCACCGCATCGATGATTTGGTGGTGATCGATGACAACAGCGTGCCCGTGGGCATCGTCGATTCACAAGACCTCACACGCTTGAAGTTGCTGTAGACGCGTGTAACGTCCGCGCTCCGTTTTAACGATTTAACGCTTTAACGTAATTCCCATGGCAGCGGCAAACGATCTTCGCAAAGGAATGGCGATCAAATACAACGGCAACCCTGCCATTGTGCTCGAAGTGCATCACCGCACGCCCGGTAATTTACGCGCGTTTGTCCAGGCGATCATCCGCTACATCAACACCGGCAAGAGCGCCGATGTTCGCTTCGGCTCGACGGATAAGGTGGAGCTCGTCGAGATCGAGCGAAAGAACCTTGAGTTCAGTTACAAGGATCGCAACGGATTTCATTTCATGGACCCGGAGACGTACGACACGATCACCTTGCAGGAAAATCTGATCGGCGACGCTAAAGATTATCTCGTGGAAAATCTCTCCGTGCAGGTCCTCTATGCCGAGGGCAAATCGGTGCAGGTTGAGTTGCCCGCATCCGTCAGTCTCAAGGTGGTTGAATCTCCGGAAGGCCTGCGCGGCGACACCGCAAGCAACGTGACCAAGCCAGCCGTGCTCGAGACCGGCAAAACAATCAACGTCCCGCTTTTCATCAAGGAAGGCGAAACGATCAAGATCGATACGCGCACCGGCGCCTACATGGGCCGGGCGTGAATCTGGGTGAGGCTCGTTGAGCCGAACCCTTGCTCTTTCTCTTAATCTTGCTCGCCCCTCTTCCGATTAAGAGCAAGAGCATGAGAAAGACAAAGAATTCTGCTACCCGCGTAATCCGCGGTTCCGTCTTCTTTTTTCAATTTGTCTTTTCCAAATCGGTTTCAATGGATTCGACTTTCGCTCACCACGGCATCTGCGTAATCTGCGGATAACTTTGGCGGCGACAAATCGAAGATCGACAACCAATCGCGGAAGACGCAAACCAGCTCGCCGCGTAAAGACAATCCGAAATGTCGCGCGGGCGACACGATTCGTTCCCGCGCCTGATTTACTCATGGTTCCCACACGCTGGGTGAAGTTCGTCGTTGCGATTTTTTTGCTGCCGGCCTGCGGAATTCTTAGTCAGACTTTTTTCACTGTCTTTGCGCGCGCGACCGTGATGCACCGGCTTTGGGCCGGCGAAGAATTTTGGTTCTTCACATTGGGCGCGGTTCTCTGGGTGATTGCTTTTCTTGGCTTGCCCCGCCCGATTCTCATCTACGTGTTTGGACATGAACTCACCCATGCGCTCTGGGTTTTGCTGATGGGAGGACGGGTCAGCCGGTTTCGGGTCGGCCGTGACGGCGGCCATGTAGTGACAAACCGAAACAATTTCTGGATCGCCCTGGCACCTTATTTTTTTCCACTCTACAGCATTCTTGCCATCGCGACTTATGGCGTGCTCAGCCTGTTTCTAAACATCCAGCCGTATGGACGTCTGCTTTATGCAGTGATCGGCGCGACCTGGGCGTTTCATTTCACGTTCACCTGCTGGATGATCCCGAAAAATCAGACCGACTTAAGCGACCAAGGCACGTTTTTTTCGCTCGTTGTGATCTATCTCATGAACTTGCTGCTGCTAAGCGTGATGCTGATCCTTGCGTCACCGCAAATCACTTTTGCGGCCTTCGGCGCCGATTTGCTGACGAATATCAGTAACTTCTCACTGTGGATTGTCGATCTTTTCAACCGGCTGTGAGTGTAGCGTGAGCCTCTGGCTTGCGCGTCTTGAGCAAGGCGCAAGCGGGACGCTCGCGCTACGTTACAGGTTCGTAATCACCGCAAAAGGCAAAACCGATAATCCTTCGGCGGCGCTTAACCTGCGACCATCAAAACGAATCGGACAGCAAGTGAAAAGATCGTGCGCGTGCTCGAGCGAAAGTGTTTCGGGAAATTCGATCGTCGTGTCTTTCCATCGCTCACCGACCGGAGGAAACCCAATGCGCGAAGAGAGCCGCGGCGCGATCACAACGATCCATTTGCCTGCCAATGAGCGCGCAAAACTGACACAGCTCTCCCCAAAAGCCCCGCTCGCCACGAGGGGGAGATAGTCGCCACGCTGGAAAAGATCGACATGTTCGCGGCGAAATCGCAGCACGCGCTGCGTCAAAAACATTTTAATACGGCCATCCGGCCAATTCCGCATCAGCTCTCCCGGAGCCGAGATGGTCAGTGCTTCGAGTATTTCGCGACGTCGTTTGTAATCGACCGGCTGCCGGTTGTCAGGATCGACCAGACTATAATTCCAAATCTCGTTGCCTTGATAAATGTCAGGCACGCCCGGTGAAGTCAGCTTGAGCAGCGTCTGACTGAGCGAATTGATGGCCCCGAGGCGCGCGATTTCCTGGGCGATCGGAAGGAAACCCGGAAGGAACTTGTTTCGCGGCGAAGGATCCAGAACCTTCGCGACAAAATCGCGCATCGCCGCGTCCCACGCTTCGTTCGGTTGGATCCAGCTCGTGTTGAGCTTCGCTTCGTGAAGCGCCTTGGCCATGTACGCGTGAATGCGCTCGATGTACTCCGGCGTTGCCGCTCCTTCCAGTTCGCCCGATGGCTGGATAGGCCAGGTTCCGAGCAAAGTTTGGTAGAGCAGATATTCCTCATTCCCGTCCGGCGCTTCCGCGTCGTTGAGCGTGCGTTTCCATCGACGATTGGCCTGACGCCAGCGTTGCAGCGACCGCCGCCAAAGCTCCGGCATTTCGGAAATCGCGACCATCCGGGCACGCACATCTTCGCTCCGTTTTGTATCGTGGGTCGACGTCGCGAGTAAGGCCGCCGGCCAATTACGTTGTCGATAGAGATTGCGCTCGTGGAACTCTTCAATACTCAATCCGAACTGCTGCGGTTCCCCGCCAACTTCATTTAGCCCAGCCAACCGGTTGTAAATGTAGAAGACGGTATCCTCCAACCCCTTGGCCATGATTGGTCCGGTGGTTTGCTGAAACTTGAGCACGAAATGTGTGTGCGCGGCGCGCGCCTCGGCATCGAGGTTTTCCGGAAACCGGAAGACCAAAACGTCGCGCAGAAAATTGAAAATCGATTCTTCAATCGCCGGGTTTCGACGTTTGGCTGCGGCGACAGCGCGTTCGACGATTTGTCGATCTTCTTCGCTCACCGGCTGACCTGGCGCGAGATAAGTTCGATAAACAGGAAAACAGGCTATCGTCTCTCGCACCGCACGCGCCAGCGCTTCGAGGGTAAAATCGCGATACCACCGATTCTGCTCGGAAAGCCGGTCGACCATGTTGCCGAGCACATCGACATCGTTGGCCAGGGCCAGTTTCATCACTTGCAGCTTCTTCGCATACACGAGATGACCAAAATGCAGGGAGTGACCGATGAAACGATGAAATGTCTTTGTGATTTCCGTCTCGGCTGAAGAATCGACAAGCAACTGTGCCACCTGGTTCGCAAAATCGTAGCCGGTAGTACCGTGCACCAACCAATCTTTCCGCAGCGTCTCGGCGCCGGTGAGGATCTTTTCCGCGACCATGTAAATGGCGCGTCCATCCTGGGGCAGGACAATCGCCAGCGCTTTCGCGCAGCGCAGTTGGAGTTTCTCGAAATATTCGCGCGGCAAATAAAGCCCGTCCGGATGATCGATGCGGAGACCAGTCACCGAGCCGGTCCGCACCAATTCGAGTAATAGCCGGTGGGTAGCATCAAAAACCCGGGGCAATTCGACCCGAATCGCCGCCAGATCGTTCACATCAAAAAAGCGGCGATAATTAATTTCTTCCGCCGCGACCCGCCAAAACGCCAGCCGATAGGACTGCGCGTTGAGCAACTGATCCAACGCATCGAAGCTACGCGCGTCACCCGGCTCTCCGTTGATCCGGGCCAATGCCTTTTCGATTGCTTGCTGCACCTGCGGCGCCTCGGCGCAACGGCGTTCGAGACGTCGCTTGATGATCTCCTTCTCGCGAATGCGCTCCGCGATGCGCTTCGGATCGGTTTCAGTGCGTTTCGGCAAATATTCGAGCGCAGTTAAGATACTTTGCAATTCCGCGTAAAAGTCTTCGTCCTTATGTTCGGCAAGGTTTTGTAGCGCGACCTCCAGAACGTGGCGATACGTTCCCGGCGCGATCGGCAGTCTGCGATCGCCGTAGAGGAGATAAAAGGTGCCCTCCTCGAAGCGCACTTGCAGCTCGCCACGCTCGAGCACGCGCCCATATTGGTCGCTCAATATCGGCAAGAGAACTTTGTCACGCAGATCCGATTTCAGCGGATGCCAGTCGATGTCGAAGTAGGGCGCGTACCTGGAGCTGGGCCCATTTTCGAGAACATCCATCCACCACTGATTGAGCGGCTCGGCGATTCCGACGTGGTTCGGTACAAAATCGAGCAATTGACCCATCGAGTGCGCATGCAGTTCCGCAATCCAGGCATCGTAATCCTCGCGCGAGCCGATCGCCGTGTTCAGCTTATTGTGATCGGTGATGTCATAGCCGTGCAGGCTTTTCGCGCCCGCCTGAAAATAGGGTGACGCGTAGGCATCACTCACGCCCAGCGCGTATAGATATGGCACCAGTTCGCGCGCTTGGGCAAAATTGAACCAGCGATTGAACTGCAATCGGTAGGTTGAACCGGGAATCCGCGGATGGTTTTCCTTTGTCATGTGGTTTGTCATTCCGAGCGCAGTCGAGGAATCTCTTACTATTCGCCTTCAGTGAGCGATGCGCCAAAAAAATGCGAGAGATCCCTCGACTCCGTTCAGGATGACAGGCTTCGAATCGAAGCGTGTCACATTTTCTCAGGAACTTTGATCCCAAGAAGATCGAGACCACGCTGCAAAACGCGTCCGGTAAGATCGCACAAAGCCAGACGCGAACTGCGCGCCGGCTCTTCCGATTTTAAAACCGGACAGGCCTC
>WNGK01010873.1_pt1 | contig 17409 bp, 24 predicted proteins | sample 5400601 | NCBI WGS metagenome assembly WNGK01 (sample SAMN13153376, study PRJNA577476) | soil metagenome | isolation source: 60 cm soil or saprolite under Garry oak tree replicate 1 | place: USA:California | collected 2016-06-15
AACTGGTCGAATTGCGAAATAGGATCGGGAGGCTCGAACTCATGCACGTGACCTCAGCACGTTGGTTGAGATGCGAGTACATGCTCGAAACATGAGTTTGTAGCAGGGCGATCAATTCGGGGGCATCGGATTCGGTCGTCGTGCGTACTCCACCATCAATCGCCTCGACAGTTCTTCTTAGATCGGTGTGGCGGTCAAAGAGCTTCATGTAACTGCTCATGTCGGCCTGGGTCGCGCCGCCCATCGATCCCGACCCCATCATCCCGCCGCCGACCACAGACTTCAGAGCATCTCGAAGCACATAGCCACTGGCAAGCCCCAGACCGAGCAAGGCCCCGCCGGCGGCCAACAGACCGAGCGCTGCGCGCCGCGTGATGCCACTCACGGATCCATGTGTGCTTGAGGCTAGAGCAAGGGAGCAGCGCGAGGCAACGTTTCGCGCATTCGAACTGCGACTACGAGTCCTGATAACCCCGTGAGGCAGGCGACGGTGATGATTGCGGCGGGAAATCCGGCAGCGTCCGCGATAACGCCGGCGATGATCGCCCCCGCCGCGTATCCGCTATCGCGCCAGAATCGGTAGATGCCGACTGCCGTTGCTCGCTCAGGCACCCGAGCAGCGTCGCTTACCACCGCTAGCAATGTTGGGTAGACCAGGGCTGTGCCAGCGCCCAGCAAGACGCTCTCTGCAACCCACCAGGTGAAACCGGGCAGGATCACGAATCCGGCGATCGCCAACGACTGGAGCAGCATCCCCGTCACTACCAAGGGCTTGCGACCGACATAGTCACTGATCCAGCCGGTGCCCAACTGGCCGGCTCCCCAGATCGCCGGGTAGATTGATGCAAGCAGCCCGATCTCGCGAAGCCCGAGCCCTCGGGCCGCGAAGAAAAGCGGTAAGAGCGCCCAGGCCATGCCATCGTTGAGGTTGTTGACCAGGCCGGCCTGGCAGGCGCTTGACATCGTCCGGTCACGGAAGCTGACCTCCGCGGCGAGTTTGCCAAGCGATTCCGTCCCCATCGCACCCGCCGATTCGAGCTCGACTTGCGGCGAGGTGTCGCGGGCAAACAGGGAGAGCAAGAGACCGCAAGCGGCGAGACCCTCCGCGAGCAAGTAAGGACCAGGCCGGATGCCGTAATTCGCGGCGAGGAATCCTGCAACTGCAGCAGCCACAGAAACGGCCAGATAACCGGAGGCTTCGTTCAGGCCGAGCGCGAAGCCCCTTCGCCGAGGTCCGACGAGGTCGATCTTCATATTGACCGTGGTCGACCAGGCGAGTCCCTGATTGAGCCCGAGCAATACGTTCGCAAACACGACCCAGCCCCAGGACGGTGCGAGGATGATCAGCAGAGGCACGGGCAAAGCCGCCATCCAACCCACGAGCAGTACCGTCCGCCGGCCGAAGCGGTCGGCGAGTCCGCCGGCGATGAAATTGCTCGCGGCTTTGACCAAGCCGAAGCTGATCAGGAAGGAGAGGATCGCTGCGCTGCTGGCGAGGTGAAAGTCATTCTCGGCGAGTGGTGCCAGGGTCGACCGCTCGACTCCCACCACCCCGCCGACGAACGCATTGATCGCAACCAAGAGCGCGAACTGTTGCCAGTTCGCGCGTAGGCCGAGTCGGATCGACCGCGATGCCTTCATGCGGCGGCCGGCCTCAAGCGATGGCGCAGCGGTTGGCTCCCGCCTCCAGCTCGCTGGGGATCGCCTGGAAGTTCACCTCGCTCGTTGAACTCGACGATGCGTGAGTGGTTGGGCGGATTTGGAGGGATCCGCGCCAAAACGGCCTGCACGAAAGCGGCTTCCTCGAGTCTCGCGAGCGCCACGGTATCCCGGATGGTCCCGACCGTCGTCCCCAACATCCGGCCATCGAACGGTATTGCCTCCGAGACGTGGCCGGGAAACACCTGAGTCGCCTCGGGCAGCTGGAGGAGACGGCTGACCGACATATGAAGGAGACGCGCGCGAGACGTCCACTCCTGGGGGGTACCTCCCTCGAGATCGGGCCTGCCGACGCTGTTGAGAAACAATGTGTCGCCAGTGAACGCGGCGGTGTCGTCGAGCAAGTAGGTGGTGCTCTCATCTGTATGACCAGGGGTACGCATGGCAACCAAGGCGGTTGAGCCGAATACGATCCGGTCGCTGTCGGCCACAGGTCGGAAGGGATACTGAGCGCGGTTTTGGGTTGGCAGCAAGAGCGCGGCGCCCTCAAGGTGAGCCAGCTGCCTCGACCGCGAAAGATGGTGAGCGTGGATGTGGGTGTCCGTCACCGCCACTAGCCGCCAGCCGCGCTCGCTAAGCAATCGGACGTAGACGTCAGGATCGACTGAGGCGTCGATGACGATCGCCTCGGACCGAGATTCCACGATGTAGGAGAGGCATCCCTTTCCAGTCCGCCGGACCTGGATGACCTTGCAGCCAGAGATCGTTGTGGTGGCGCTGTTCCAGGCGAGCGACCAAGAGCGCATGCCTCCGTCGAGGGTTAGTGTTTCGACGCCGTTTGCTCTGAGCAGCTCGGTGGCGATTGCTGCCGTCCGGCCAACTCCACAAACCATGACGACAGGTCCCTGAGCCAGGCTTAACTCCGCCAAAGGTCCCAGCCGACCGGATTGGAGATCAGCGTAGGCATCCACATGGATGGCGCTGGGAATCTCCCAATCGACATCCGAGGGCGACCGGAATCGAGAACGGTGACCTTCCGGCCAGCAGCGAGAAGCTCCTGGAGCTCGCCGACCGAGATGCGGTCAGCCGTCATATCAAGCATCTCCAGGAGTCTCGCTGAGGTGTCGTTTTGCTTCAGGCGAACGCGACCGTCTTGGCACCGGCGACGATCTCTTCCACTATCTTGGCGGCTCCGACGATGCTCACGCCGTCCGCCAGCTGCTCTGGGGTTATGCCCCGCGGTTTGGCACAGGCGCCACACAGCCACACCTTGCCCTGGTTGGCAACGAACTCAGTCATGAGATCGTGGAGCTTCGGCAGCCCGGTTGCCTCGACGCCCTCGCTGCCGCCCTTGCACCCCAGGCGAACGGCTTCGATCGTGCACAGGACCACTGCGTCCTGTCCCGCCGTGGCGGCGATGTTGGCGGCAATGAAGGGCAGCGTTGCCCGCTCCGGCTCTTCCCGGCCCCAGGTGCAGTTGAAGATCAGCTTCTCGTTCATTTCTGTCTCTCCACAGTGATGGTGAGGCGCCCGTCGTCGTGCGCCTCGGTGGACGTGATCCGCTGCCCGAGAAGCCTGGCCAGAGAAGGCAGATCCTCTTTGGCGGCCGGATCGCTGACGACGACCTCCAGCGATTCGCCTATCGAGACCTTGGCGATCTGGCGGCGGAACTCCTGAGCCAGGCCATCCGCGCAGCCCATGTCGCCGGCGTCAAAGACCTGCGTCGGGCCGGCGGCGACACCGGGCTCCGCTAGGAATCCGGAACATAGGAGATCGATCCGTTGGATGCCCTGAGGCCCGAGGTCCAGGTAAACAAGCTGCTCGATTACCTGGCGCGAGCCATCGCGCACGACGTTGAACCGCCAGCTGATGCGGTGCCGCACTCCGACCTTGTCCTCGGTTGAGGCCGCGAGGTCGAAGACCGAAGCAGACCCGAACCAGCTCCTGATCCGGGCAACGATCGCGTCTCGGCCGTCGTACTCCTCCAGCCCGTGTGGAAGCAGGAACCGAGCGTGGGCGTCGCTCGTCAGGGAGCCACCCAGACGCTCGAAGTCGCGCGCGGCCAGTAGCTCCAGGAACTTGGGCACAGGTGCCGGCTTTCCTTTCGAAGCCAGGTCTGCCTCGGCCGGAACGCGCCTCTGCTCGATCATCTCAATCACCTCCAGGAGTCCGCTGGGCGGCATTGTCAGGGTTACTTCTCAAATTGTCAAGAGATCAATTGAATTCTTGACATGAACACCCGAAACGGGGATACTGGCGAGCGATGACAGAGCGAGCAGTGAAAGTCGAGCTCTTTGATCAATTCGCCCGGGTCGCGCAGGCGGCGGCCAGCGGGCGCCGGGTTGAGATCGTCGACGTGCTGGCCAACGGCGAGCGAAGCGTCGAGGAGCTGTCGCGCCAGGTCGCCATGTCAGTCGCCAACACCAGCCGGCACCTCCAGGTCTTGAAGGAGGCCGGCCTCGTGGCCGCCACTCGTGACGGCACACGAGTGCGGTACCGGTTGGCCTCGCCGGCCGTCTACCGGTTCTGGGTGGCCCTGCGCTCGTTGGCGGCTGAAAGGTTGCCTGGCGTACAGGGCCTGGTCGAGGCGTACCTGGGTTCACGAGAGGGCTTAGAAGCGATCAGCGGCGATGAACTTCTGGCCCGACTCAGGTCTGGCGAACCGCTGGTGGTGGTCGACGTCCGACCCGCCGAGGAGTATCAAGCAGCGCATGTTGCCGGCGCGGTTTCGATTCCGCTTGCGGAGTTGGAGCAGAGGCTGCGGGAGTTACCACGTGAGCGCGAGGTCGTGGCTTATTGCCGCGGTCCTTACTGCGCCTTTGCGCCGGAAGCGGCCCGTACCCTCCGTGAGCACGGTTACGCCGCGCGATACCTCACCGACGGCCTGCCGGAATGGGCCGACGCCGGGAATGGTGTTGAGTCGGACGGAGTCGGAAGTTCGACTCCGGACCGATGAAGGGGGCCGACCTGACAGCGGGTCAGCAGACGGCGATGCTGGCTAACCGCTACTCGCAGCGCGCCCAAGCCTATGACGGATTGTGGAGTCCCGTCATCCGGCCGGTTGGCGAGCGTCTGATCGCCCGCCTCCCTCTGACCGCCGAGACCAGCCACGTCATCGACGTTGGCACAGGCGCTGGCGCGTTGTTGCCAGCAATCAAGCTGGCGGCTCCGAGCGCCGTCGTCGTCGGCATCGATCGTTCGCAGGGCATGCTCCGCCTGGCCAAAGAGAGGCACTCGTGCCCGCTGGCACTCATGGATGTTCAGAGGCTGGCGCTGCCTGCCAACCGTTTTGAGGTAGCGATCGTCGCCTTCGTCCTTTTCCATCTGCCATCGCCCGAACAATGCCTCGCAGAGGTGAACCGGGTGTTGCAGCCAGGAGGCTCCCTGGGCACGATTACATGGGGGCCTGAGACGGAGCCCCCGGCGAGCGCCATTTGGGATGACGAGCTGCAAGCAGCGGGCGCCCGGGTGATCCAGCTACCCGCAGTCGACAATCGGGCTTGCTGCGACAGCACTCAGAAGATGACTACCCTGCTCGAACAAGCGGGATTCGTCTCGATCAAGGTATGGACCGAGTCGATTGAGCACCGATGGCGACCGGAGGACCACTTCGACTATCAGTTGCGCATGAATTCGCGACTGCGTCTTCAATCATTAGATGTCCAAGATCGTGAGTCTTGCATCAACCGTGTTCGAGACCGCCTATCCGGCGCGGATCGCGAGCAGTACGTCTACCGCGGCGAGGTGTTCATGGCGACGGCGGTCAAGGCAGATCATCCGGCGCAAAATCACTAGGAGAAGACGATGGCCGAGATACTCGAGGTGGTCGATCTGGACGCGCTCCGCAAGGAGGTGCGCGAGAAGTACCGCGAGGTCGCAGAGGACCCCACCGCTGAGTATCACTTCCATACCGGGCGCGCCCACGCGGTTCGACTCGGCTATCCAGCGACGCCACTCGACCAGCTTCCCGATTACGCATGCGAAGCTTTTGCCGGCGTGGGCAATCCTTTCTTTTGGGGCGGGCCGAAGCCTGGTGAGAGGGTTGTCGATCTCGGATCTGGAGCCGGTATGGACTCCTTCTTGGCGGCGCTCTGGGTGGGCAAGGAAGGACATGTGATTGGTGTCGACATGACTCCTGAGATGCTGGATCGCAGTCGGTCGATGGCTGCCAGGTTGGGCCTCGACAATATCGAGTTTCGCGAGGGCCTGATTGAAGATTTGCCCATCGAAGATGCGTGGGCGGACGTCGTGATATCCAACGGCGTAATCAACCTCTGCCCGGACAAGATCGGCGTCTACCGTCAGATCTTTCGGGTGCTAAAGCCGGGAGGCCGGATGACGGTAGCGGATATCTGCCTCGAGCGCCCCGTCCCCGAGGAGGCGCTTCGTGACATCGATCTCTGGACGGGTTGAATCGCCGGCGCCCTGCCGTGCGCAGGGTGGGAGACAGTGATCGGCGGCGCCGGGCTCATCGACGTTGAGCTGGCCAATCCGCTCGACACGTTCGCAGGCGCTCGCGGAGAAGAGAGCGCCCGCACGTTCGGCACCCTCGGCTACTCGATTCGAGCCCGCCGTTCCGCGTGAGCGACTGCTGCACACCGAAGGGTTACCGGCAGATCTTCAGCGAGAAGAATGCGGCCGGCGAAGCAAAACGCTACCGGCGTAAGGGCCTAGATGGGACTTCTAAGCAAATCCTTGACTTCATCAGGGAGCAGGGCGTCGAAGGCAAGACGCTTCTGGAGGTAGGGGGTGGCATCGGAGCCATCGAGATCGAACTGCTCAAGGCCGGAATGGGAAGGGCGGTCAATGTTGAGCTGACACCCACCTACGAATCGGCCGCCAGCGAACTTATCCTCGAGGCTGGCCTGGGTGATCGCGTCGAACGAAGGGTGATGGACTTTACCGAGGCTGATACCTCCGTGGAAGCGGCTGACGTCGTCGTCATGAATCGCGTCATCTGTTGTTACCCGGATATGCCCAAGCTGGCCGGCGCGGCGGCCGTGCGCGCCAAAGGCATGTTGGTCATGAGCTTTCCCAACTACCGCTGGTGGACCCGGCTTGGTCTAACGATTGTCAACCTCGTGTTCCGCGTCATCAGGATGCAGTTCCGAGTTTTTCTGCATCCGCCGGTGCGGATCTTGGCTGCCGTCGAGCAGCGCGGATTCGAGACCAGGCTTAACCAGCCAGGCCTGATATGGCAGGTCGTCGCGCTTGAGAGGACCCCCGGAGGCGCTTAGTGATAGCGAAAGAGGGCAAGACCGAGCGGGGACTTCGTCTAGCCGAGTTGCTCGCCGCGGTTTCGCTCGCCACTGACCTCGCGCACGATGTGCCGGCGGAGAGCGCGCTTCGAGATTCGTTGCTTGCGGTTGAGCTGGCTCGACTCGCGGGCTGGTCCGAGACTGACCTCTCGGACGTCTTTTACCTCGCGTTGCTGTACCACATTGGATGCACCGGCGCCGTCGCGGCGCAGAGCCGGCTTGGGGCGGGCGATGACGTGAACGTGCGCCGATGGATGTCCGAAGCCGACTACGCAAATCGTCCACAGCTGATGCGCATCGCCATGACCAAGCTCGTGCCGAAGTGGGGCCCCACGAATTGGGCCCCGGCCATGGCGGCGTTGGCGACCGCCGGACGAGACCTCCCGGAAGCCTTGGCCAACACCGCCGAGGCCGCCGCTCGGCTTTCGCAGAGGCTGGGTGCGAGTCCTCGAGTCACCGCATCGCTGAGCCACGCCTATGGACGCTGGGACGGACAGGTCTTCCCGTCGCTGCCCAGCGGCGAAGGACTGTCGGCGACTGCTCGCCTCGTCCACCTGGTGCACGTGGCCCAGATCTACCACCAGATGGGCGGGCCCGACGCCGCGGATGAGGTGGTGCGCCGACGCAGCGGCACGGAGTTCGACCCCGAACTGGCCAGACTCTGGCTGCAGAACAGTCACGATCTGCTTCGCAATGTGGCGCTTGATTCGGTTTGGGATCAGGCATTGCACACCGAACCCGAGCCGCACCGGCTCGTCGGTCCCGTCCACCTGGACGACATATGCAGTGCCCTTGCGGACTTCGTCGACCTCGCGTCGCCCTTCACGTCAGGGCACTCGGCGGGGGTCGCCCGACTGGCAGAGGCCGCAGCCCTCGATGTGGGCCTTGATTCGGACGAAGTGGCGACGATCAGGCGCGCCGGGCAGGCCCATGACCTCGGCATGGTCAGCGTCCCAAACCGAATCTGGATCACACGCAGGGCGCTGAATCCCTCCGAGTGGGAGCGGGTTCGTCTCCACACCTACCATGGCCAGCGCATCCTCGGCCTGGCGGCGCCCATGCGGTCTTTGGCTTCCGTCACGGGCCTGCATCACGAGCGACTCGACGGCTCCGGCTACCACCGCGGATTGTCCGCATCAGTGATGTCGATGCCTGCCCGCATCCTCGCCGTCGCCGAGATGTATCAATCGATGAAGGAACCTCGTGCGTGGCGGCCGGCGCTCGCACCCGACAAGGCCACGCGTCAGTTGCGCGATGAGGTGGCCGCGCATCGTCTGGACCCACGCGCGGTCGACGCGGTCCTCCTGGCGGCTGGTCAGCCCCGATCAAGCAGGAGGTCAGAGCGGGCCTGGCCCGCCGGACTCACCGATCGTGAGGTCGACGTGCTGAGGGCGATCACGCGCGGACTTGCCAACAAGGAGATCGCCCGGGGACTACATGTCTCACCGGCCACCGTGCACACGCACGTGCTCAACCTCTACGGCAAGATCGGCGTCAAGACGAGGGCGGGCGCGACCCTGTATGCCTTTGAGCACGACCTCACCGACCCAGCGAACCTATAAAAATCGACCGAACGGTGGATACCCTCGGGCCGCCTTGGAACCTACCGTCTAGGCATGGAACAATCCTCGATGCACCTCAGCAGGCCTTGTTCGGCGCCACCGGATGTCGTCTACGATTTCCTTGCCGATCTCGAAACGCACTTGACCTGGGCCGGTAAGCAGCAGACCAGCGACTTCCAGCTCCTGTCACTCGAAGCGCCCGCAGGTCCAGCCAGCGTCGGCACCACCTTCACCAGCACAGGAACCATACCCATGTCGTCGCGACGTTGGGAGGACCGGTCGAAGGTCACGACAGCCGAGCGCCCGAATACGTTCGAGTTTGTCACCACCGCCAGGGCGCGCGGAACCCGGCGCTCGATGGAGGCGACGTACAGGCACCGGTATGAGATCGCCGCGACACCGGGAGGTTCGAAAGTCAGCTACAGCATGACCCAGCTGACCATGTCAAATCCCTTGCTCCGGCTTGGTCTCCCTGTGGTCAGGACTATGACCTGGCAATTGGGGATCCCGTTCATGGCGGGGCGTGGATTCCGGAACCTCCTGGCCATAGCTGAGCAGCGCGCCAACAGTGGTCGTATTCCTAGCGAACAAGCAAGTCGTGCGTGAGCTAGATGACGTCTCCGTAACTCGACCAACCGGTGGATTCCGCCGCCGCTTCGCCATGGCTAGCTCAATTCAGTGACAGCGGTTTGCGGGGCTCGCTGCTCACCATGACCGTCGGCCCCAAATTTGACTTAGTGAGGAGGTTTGCGATGCCGCTGTATATGGATATTCATCACAAAATCGATGGCCTGACTGCTGAGGCGATCAAGGGTGCGCACGAACAAGATGTGAAGGTTCAGAAGAAGCACGGTCCAAGCAAGGAAGCTGCCAACGCCGTGCATCGTGAAGCACACGGACTGGTCGCCGACGAGATTATCGAGGTGCAGGAGGGGGCTTAGTCAGGCCGCGAGTAGCCCGCTAGCGGCGTCCAGCAGGTCGGTATTCGCCACACCGGACGGCTGGACGCTGCCGGCGCGCTCTCGGTCGGCGACTCTTATGAGAACGCCTTGGCCGAGTCTGTCGTACGTCATTCAAATCCCGGGCGCCCGACCCGCCTTTCACCTAAACGATAGGGCATTGCTGAACCATGTGGAGCGCAATCGGCCGTATGCGAGACTTTAGTCGGAGGGCTGAGGATCCTTGCCAGACATTACTTCGCTGCACACTTCCCTCGTTGCTCGAGTCCTCGAAGGGGAGGGCCGGGCGTCGCTTGAGATCCGCCGCGCGGCCTTCAATAACGAAGGATTGGCTGAGCCGATAGGCAAATTCGTGGAGAAGGTCGCACACAACGCCCGGATGGTCACTGACGCGGACATAGGCACTCTCCGCAAAGCGGGTCTGAGCGAGGACCAGATCTATGAGATCGTCGTCTGCGCCGCGATTGGCCAGGCCACTCGCCAGTACCAGAATGCGATCGCGGCGCTCACTGCAGCAACGGGGACACACTGAACCGTGCGCCTCGCCATCCTCGATCATGGACATGGATTCCGAACGAAGGCGATATTCGCCCTCATCAGAATCTTCTCGGGGCATCCGGTTGTGGATGCGATCAAGTTGGCGTTGTATCGCCCCAGCTTCTATCGAGCAGGAGGGCTTACCCAGGAGGCGATGCGCGGACGATCGGAATGGTCGGTCGCGGACCGCGAGCTCATGGCCGCATTTGTCTCCAAAGTGAATGAAACGGAGTTCTGCATCGCCGCCCACACAGCGACTTCGGCGATCGCCTACAACGATGGTGCAAAAGTGTCCGCGACCCTCGCCGACCTCGAGACGGCTCCTCTCACCGAGCCCCTCCGCGCGACGTTGCGCATGCTGGGAAAGCTGACGCGTGAGAGCAAGGTAGATGCTGACGACATGCACGTTGTGCTGGCTGCGGGCGCGTCAGAGCAGCAGATCAAGAACGCCCTAGCGGTCGCATTCGCGTTCAACGTGACCGACCGATTGGCCGACGTCTTCGGTTTCGCAGTGGACGACCCTGCGGCTATCAACGCCGGCGCAAAGTACCTGCTCGCGCGCGGCTACCGCTAACTGGTCACGGAGGCCGTTGTGGCCCGCACGGGGCCGATTTCGATCTGGGCTGGGAATTACCAACGTCATCGCCTCAAGCGCGGCGGCAATCGCCAGCTCGACGTCCCCCTGCACCGCATCGCCATCACCGAGATCCGACTCGGAGGTGAAGCGGCGGCTACCAATTACCGCGGAGGTAGGTAGTTCGAGTCCACCGCGGCCCACCACGATCAGAATGGACCCGTGACACGCGCTGCGCTTGCGCACCGGCTGCGGCGGGTTCTGGAGATCGGATGCCTGCCCACAGACTCCGACCAGGAGAGGGTCGCGAAGGAAGTCTTCGTGGTCACGGGTTTAGGCGCCGCGCTCGCCGGTGTGGTCTGGGCTGTCATGTACGCGGCGCTTGGTAAGCCGTTGAGCAGTCTTATCCCACTCGTCATTACTGTCAGTGTCGTGGCCATTTTCGCCAGGTTTGTCGAGACGAAGAGGCTCGGGCTTCTCCCTGTGCCGTTCCTCGCCCTCGGGATTCTCCTCCCGCTGCTGCTCCAGCTGAGCCTCGGGGGTTATGTGCATGGGAGCGCGGTCGTTATGTGGGCGTTCATGGCGCCGCTTTTCTCGTTACTCCTCAGACCTGCTCGGGAGACTGCGATCTGGCTCGCGGCCTTCGTGGGCGACCTCGTACTGGCCGCCCTGCTCGACGGATCAGTCGCCGTCAGGGTGCAGCCCCTTCCGAATAGTGCGAGCCTCACCCTCTTCGCCCTCAACATCGCTGGAATCGGATTGCTAACCTTTGTGGCCCTTTCCTATTTCCGCGCCCAGCGCGACGCCGCCGAACGCCGCTCAGAGGGGTTGCTGCTGAACGTTCTTCCTGCGCCGATCGCCGCCCGCCTCAAGCGAGGCGAGGAGCCGATCGCCGACCAACATGACGACATCACGGTCCTGTTCGCGGATCTTGCCGGCTTTACCGTTCGCTCCGCACACGAGACTCCTGCGGAGACAGTTGCCGTGCTCAATGAAGTCTTCTCCGTATTCGACGGCCTGGTTCGTCGACACGGACTCGAGAAGATTAGGACGATCGGGGATTCGTACATGGTCGCGGCTGGCGTTCCGCTCGCACGACCTGACCATGCGCATGCGATCTGCGCGATGGCTCTCGACCTGAGGCGCGAAGTAGCTCGTCTCAACGCAGATCACGATTGGGACCTCAGCTTCCGGATCGGGATCAACTCGGGCCCAGCCGTGGCGGGCATCGTTGGTCGGGAGAAATTCCACTACGACCTATGGGGCGATACGATCAACATCGCGAGCCGAATGGAGTCACATGGCCTTCCCGATCAGATCCAGGTAACCGAACCGGTCTATGAGCGCCTCAAGGGCGACTTCGTCTTCGAGCGACGCGGTCTCATAGAGGTGAAAGGAAAGGGCCCGACCCTGACGTACTTTCTGGTCGGTCGCGTCGGCGAACACTCAGACGGTGATTCAGTGAGGGTGCCGACGCCGGCTCCCTCGGTCGGTTCTCAGCCCGTTCAAGCCACCTAACACACCGCCCCTGCGCTCCGGCCAATTACCCCGGAGGTAGGTGGTTCGAGTCCACCGCGGCCCTCCGGCTAGGGTTCGAAGCTGGGTACGACAGACGATCAGTCTCCGAGCCCCTGGAGGTCACAGCCGTGTCACGCATTCACGGAACCAGGCGGATACACGAGGTCACAGGAGGACAACGAAGAAGATCCAATTCGAGTACAGGAGGAACCGCGCGGACACCACAGGACACGAGAGGACACGCCACTGCGCCGGTTCGGGACCGCGAGGCCCCGGGTTCAAATCCCGGGCCCCCGACCAAAACCGGTGTTACGCATTCACGGAACCAGGCGGATACACGGTCAGGAACGTGAGGCACCCGTTCGAAATCGAACTTCTTGAGCCTCTTTGAGAGCCAGGGCGATTCAGTAAGGCCCGGGGTTCAGGGCCGATGGTACCTTTGCCGTCGGTGTCGCTCGGCTTGACCACCTCGCCCGGCCGTCAGCAAGTGAGCACGGTTAGCAGCCTCCTCTATGGTGGGGCCGCTGCTGCCGTTATCGCCCTTCACCTCGCCACGAATAGGACCCTCGGCTTCCACACCGACGAGCTTTACTACCTCGACGCAGGCCGCCATCCGGCGTTCGGATACGTCGACTTCCCTCCCATCGTCCCGCTGCTGGCACGAGTGGAGACCGGCCTGCTGGGCGTCAGCCCCTGGACGCTGCGGCTGCTCCCATCCCTGCTGGGCGGTTTTCTCGTGGCGCTGTCTGGTTTGTATGTCCGCCGATTGGGCGGCTCGCCGGGTCTGCAGGCGATTGCGCTGCTCACGGCCGCAGCGGCCCCTTTTCTGCTTGGGTCGAACTGGGTGTTTCAGACCGTGACCTTCGACCAGGTCACCTGGATGGTCGCAATGTATTGGTTCCTCTGTGTCGTGCTAGATCGCAGTCCTCGGCACTGGATCTACCTCGGCATCACGCTCGGGATAGGGCTCGAAGTCAAGTTCACAATCATTGGTTTCATAGCCGGCATCGCAGTGGCGGTCGTGCTCACTCCCGCACTGCGGTCGGAGCTGCGTACGAGGTATCCGTGGATCGCAGCTGCGATCGCGCTTCTCATCTGGGCCCCGAACCTCGTGTGGCAGGTGGGCGAGGGTTTTCCGACGCTCACGTATGTCACCAACCACGGAGGATCAGGTGGCGGCCCGCTCGTCTACCTGATCCAGTTCGGTGTCTACTTCTTCTTCCTCATACCGGTGTGGCTAATCGGGATGGTTTCGGTGTTCCGCAGTCCGGTGCTGCGGCCAATTGGAATTGCCAGCGCCGTCCCACTTGTCTTGTTCCTCTTCGGCGGCAAGGCCTATTACGCTGCGGGCACGGTTCCCGTCGTGGTGGCTCAGGGGCTTATCGCGATCTCCAACGTCCGGCGCCCCAGGTTCCGCAGAGCCCTAACGATCGCTGCCATGGTTGCGGGCGTGCTGGATTTCGTCGTGTTCTTTTTCCTCGTGGTCCCGATCACGCCGCCTGATCGAATCCACGCCACGCGGCTGGACACGGTAAACGAGGTCTTTGCGGACAGCGTGGGCTGGTCGGATGTCGCAAAGCAGGTCGTGACGATCTATGGGAGCCTGCCCGAGTCCGAGCGCAGCAGCACGGTCATCATCTCGGCCTACTACGGAGTACCGGGAGCGCTCCAGGTGTACGTCGATCCCGCCCGCCGGCCAGCGGCTTACAGCCCGCAGCTCAGCGACTGGTACTTGCTGCCGCCCGATCTGAGCCCGACGTACGCCCTGATGATTGATTACCGACCGTCTGACGTGGAGTGGATGTGCAACTCACCGACTTTGATCGGCCATCTCACTGTCCCTTACCAGGTCATGGGGCTGGAACAAGGGGCTCCCATCACGTTCTGCCCCCTCAAAGCCTCTATCCAAACCGATTGGGGTCGGCTCCGCAATTTCTCGTGAAGATTGCCTCGGTGGTTACCCTGGCCGGATGCCTCAGGGCGTAAACGAAAGTAGTGAGGCGATAACCGCCGCCCCCTCGGCACGAGGCCGGATCGGCCAAGCGGTGAGCATTCGTCACCAGCGGGGACAGTGCTCCACAAGACCAGGATCCCAATCCACCTTTGGTTCCGGGCCGCTTATCTGACGAGCACGGGGACACCCTGCATCTCCGCCTGGCAGCTGCGGCGCCAACTCTGCGCCCGTTCAACGCCGTGAGCGGTGGCATCCGCCAAGTTCCGGGTGTTTTCAGGCGCTTCGGATTCAAAGCGGATGTGGTGGACCGAGTGGAGCACCCGTGACAGTCGACCATTCAGGCAGTGTTCATCTTTGCGAGTGCGACGGGACGACCGTCCGGGTCAGCCACAACCACGAATCTGCCCCAAGTTGCATCCTGGGCTGGCCAGAGGACTGGTACTCCTTGGCGAGCCGCCTCCTCCTCCCATGCATCTGGGTCCTCCACATTGAAGCGAAGGGATGCGGCGCCTGCCGTCAGCCCTGCAGGGAAAATGCCTCGCTCATCGTGGCCACGATCGTTGCGGTGCAAGACCACTCGACCAGAAGGACCCCCCACAACGATGATGATCTCGTCTTGGAACAAGACCGGAAGGCCGAGAGTGGTGACATAAAACGCCCGTGCCTCTTCGAGGCTTCCGACAAAGAGGATCAGGCTGTCGAAGGCGTCGACGTTCACTTCGAGATTGAAGCGATCACTTCGTGCCACCCGCCCCTGAACTCAGGTTGGGTCGAAACTGAGCGCCGTGCAGGAGGCGGACTTTGGAAAAGGTCGTATAGATCTGAGCGGACGAGGTTGAGGACCTCCTTGACCTTGAAGTGCTCCTCCGCCCCCAGCCGGCGGATTCGCTGGCCACGTGGCCCTGAAGAGGGTGTTCGATGCTGAACAGCAGCGACAAAGGCGCTGATGGATGGCACGTAGACTGCCGTCGGAACTGCCCGGAGCTGCAGCGGTCTCGTCACAGCCACGCGGCTCTAACCGGTCATGAAGACTGGCCAACCCACTTCAATACGAAGTTCGGCGATTCTCTTATCGGAGTTGAGGGCCCAATCCGCGAGTACTACAAAGTCACACCCTTCGAGACTATGGCGCGTTGCGCGACGTAGGGCATGCTGGTCTGGCCGAATGCGCTGACACTGATGGCGCCGTCGTCCGTCATGGCGCAGCCAGGTCTCGACGGTACGAGGTCAACGGTACGAGGTCAAGGGAGGGCGACTTGGATAAAGAAGACAGCGTCGACTCTGAAGACTCAATTTGATGCCGTTGTCGTCGGCTCGGGCCCCGGCGGAGCCACAGTGACTCGAGAGCTCGCGAGCGATGGCTGGAAGTTGCTGATCCTGGAGCGCGGCCAGCGCAAGCCGGTGACCGGGACCATGTGGGCTTGATGCGTCGACGTCTGTGAAGAGAAAAGTCACCGTCCCGGGAGGCAGTCAGCCATCCTGGAGCTCTCTGCCGTCAGGATGATGTTCTCGGGACGACGGTCCGTTACATGTTTCGGGCACAAACGGAGGCGGCGTGGAAATGAAGGGGTCTCAACCGAGTCATCGGGTGGCGACGCGCAAGGAGTGGCAGGAAGTGCAGACGAGACTGCTCGAGCGCGAGTACGAGATCAGGCGCATGAGCGAAGAGCTCGGCCGGGAGCGAAGGAACCAGCCGTGGGTCCTCCTGGACAAGGAGTACACGTTCGACACAGAGGCGGGCGAGAAGACACTCGCAGACCTGTTCGAGGGTCGATCGCAGCTGTTGATCTATCACATGATGTTCGGCCCGGAATGGACGGCAGGTTGTCCGGCGTGCTCTTCCGTGGTCGACCCTCTCGACGGGGCGATGCCTCACCTCAACGAGCACAACGTCACTATGTTCGTCTGCTCTCACGCGCCGCTCGAAAAACTCACCGCCTACAAGAAGCGGATGGGCTGGAAGCTCAACTACGTCTCATCTCTCCGCAGCACCTTCAACTATGACTTCGATGTCTCGTACACAAAAGGGCAACAAAATGACCTCGACGCTGATCTGATAGAGCAGTTGAAGGCTGACCAGGCGATGGCGGAGATGGCCGCTGCCTGCGGCACGGACCTGCTCGGCTACATCAGTGAGGCGCCCGGTTTGAGCGCGTTCGTAATGGAGGACGGCACGATCTACCAGTCGGCCGGCTACCGAGAGCCGTACGGGGCGCGCTTCATGCTCACTTACCAGGAGCTGCTCGAGCGAACCGCGAAGGGATATGACGAATCCGTGATGCTGCGGCGCCACGACGAATACTGATTCGGTCGCGAAGCCACGTGGAGCGGCGGGAAGATAAGATACGCCGACTAGAGAGTCCGGGGCGGTGCGGCGCGGGCATGGCGGCGCACAGCGAATACTGGGATGGCCGGCTCGATTTTGCTGACGCATCCCGGTCAACAGGTACGACGTTCCTCAGCGAAAAGACCATGCCAAGCTTGACCGATATCACGCGGCACTCGCAGTTCAAGCCAGTGGAGATTAGTCACGAGGAATTCGACGAGGTATGGTGAAGAGCCAGCGCGGACCGCTAATTCGGGCGCTGCCGGTTCCCCTGCTTGCAATGTCATTAATCGGAAGACGCAGGACTGGACGGATTGAGCTGGGGCAAGTCATGTAGTAATTCGTGTGGTAATCCACGGGCCTGAAACAGCTCGAATTAGGTCGAGCAGGCATGCGGCGGGCCTCCAATCGAGCTCAAAACCCTCGAAAACGGTCTCGGTGGACGAAAGCGCCTAGATTTCGGGACCGTGAGGCCCCGGGTTCAGATCCCGGGCCCCCGACCAATGACTCAGACGGAATTGCAGCTCCGCACACGAGCGCGGAGCAAGAGACTTTTGTTCTTGAGTCGAGCCTTATCTCGAGGCGGGCTCTTAGACGAGTAGTCTGGCCGTCGTGGACGGCGCGGCGCCGCTGACGGTCTACCTCACCGAGATCGATCGCGGCGCTGTGGCGCTCGTGGGCGGCAAGGGCGCAAACCTCGGCGACCTGGCAAGGGCCGGCTTTCCGGTGCCGAATGGGTTCGTGCTGACAACCAGGGCCTACGCCTTGGCTGCGGAGGCGGCGGGTGTCGACCCCGCACGACCGACCGAGGCGGCCGAGCGACTACTTGCAGCGCCAGTGCCGGACGCGATCGCGAACGCCGCTCGCAAGGCATACGCCGCACTCGATGCTGAGCGCGTCGCCGTGCGATCGTCGGCCACTGCAGAGGACCTGTCAGGCGCTTCGTTCGCGGGCCAGCAGGACAGCTACCTCGACGTTTCCGGCGAGGAGAGCCTCCTCGACGCGATCCGCCGCTGCTGGGCGTCGCTGTGGAACGAGCGAGCGGTCGCCTACCGGCATGCC
>WNGK01008472.1_pt1 | contig 17407 bp, 9 predicted proteins | sample 5400601 | NCBI WGS metagenome assembly WNGK01 (sample SAMN13153376, study PRJNA577476) | soil metagenome | isolation source: 60 cm soil or saprolite under Garry oak tree replicate 1 | place: USA:California | collected 2016-06-15
CGCAGCGCCGGCACGAGATCGCCGGGGCCCTCGACCTTCTCGCCGCGGCCGCCGCAGGTCTCGATCACCTTCTCATAGTCGGGCGACGGCTTGAGCTCGGTGAGCGCCATCACGTTCGCCTTGGCGGCGTGACCATCGGGGAAGACGTCGAGGGTGGATTGCCGCACCGCAAGCCAGGACTGATTGTTGGCAACAACCGTCAGCGTCGGCAGGTTCTCGGCGCGCGCCACGTAATGATAGGGAACCGGGTTGCCGAACATGTAGGAGCCGTCGCCGACGGTGACGATCACCTCGCGCTCGGGGGCCGCAAGCTTGGCGCCCAGCCCGGCGCCGAGCCCGAAGCCGAGCCCGCCCGACAGCAATGCGCCCATATAGCTCAGCGGCTTGGTGAGTTTGAGAACGGGAAGCGGAGCGCCGAGTTCGCTGATGACGATGGCGTCTTCCGATTTCACCTGGTTGATGCAGGCGGCGAGCCAGGCGGGATGGATCGGGGTTTGATCCTTCACGGTCTCGATCAGCTTGTGGCGCTTGGCGTCGATCTCGTCACGCGCGGCGGCCAACGCCTTGCGACGGCTCTCGATCGCGGTCTTTTTCCCTTTCATCGCCTCGGCGAGGGTTTCGCGCAACATGACCATGGCCGCGAGCGAAGAGCCCGTGACCAAGAGGTCCGCTTCGAGTTCGCGGAATGGATAGCGGGTCTCGAGCGGGTCCGCGGAGATGTGGATGACCTTGGCGTCCTTGCGCGGCTGATGGTTGCGCGGCATCCACGGCACGACGCTGTCGATCACGATCACCACGTCGGCCTTCGGCAAGAATGCGCCGGGGTCGTGGCCGAGATGCATGGGATGATCGCTCGGCAGGTTCATATCGCGCGCCTCGGCCTGCACCACCGGCAAGGCGAATTGTTCGGCCAGTGCCGCCAGCGCGCCCACCGCCGCGGGCACGCGCCCGCTGCTCGAGGTCACGATCAGCGGAAACTCCGCCTTGGCGATGAGCTGCGCGGCCTCTTCGATGGCGCCGCGCGCCCGCTCCGGGGCGACCGCGCCGAGCGGGCGCACCGTGTCTCGACGCGGCTTCGTCCCGGGTCCTGCCAGCACCTCGCGCGGCAAGGTCAGATAGACCGGTCCCCGCGGCTCGCTCATGGCGATGTCGAGCGCGCGGTCGACGACCGCTTCCACCGGCTGGCCGGCGCGCAGCTCGTAATCCCACTTCACGTATTCGCGCAGCATGCCGCCCTGATCGAAGGCCTCCTGGCCCCAATGGATGGGCCGGTTGCGCGAGGCAATGCTGCCGGTCTCGGTGAGCGGCGTGCGGCCGGCGGCAAGCAGCAGCGGAACGTTGTCGCGCGCGGCATTGATGAGGCCGTTGATCGCATTGGCGGTGCCGACGGTGACATGCACCATGACCGCGGCCGGCTTACCGGCGATGCGGTAATAGCCGTGCGCCATGGCCATGGCGACGTTCTCGTGGGGGACCGTCATGAAGCGCGGGATCTTCGCGTCCTTCGCCCGGGACAGCGCCTCCACGATCGGGGCGAAATCCGTTCCGGCGTTGGCGAATACGTATTCGATACCGCGCGCGCCGAGCCGGGCGATATAGGCTTCGGCCGCCATGCCGTCGGGGGTCTTGCTGTCGGTCACGGTCACATCCATCCGGGGGAGGTAAGGCAGCGCGCGCAAGGTGACGGCCCGCCCCGGTTCTGTCAATGAAGCGCGAGCGGGGACATTGCCCTCCTGCGCTCGCGGGCTGCGGTTGCGGCGCCGCGCAATCTCCAATGGCTTGCGCTTTGACCATCGCAAATGCGCCGTGCGATAACGTGGGCGCGCACGCGGCACATGCGAGCGTTGCGGCGCAGCAAGGAGCAGGCTCGAATGGCCGAGGATCGCAAACGCAGCCATACGGTCGCCGATCACCTGCTCGGCCAGGACGTCGTGCACGAGCACGACGGCGACGCCGATCACGACCATGATCATTTCGAGTTCGACAGCGACGAGCGGCTGGAAGAGAACCCGATCTGGATCCAGGACCATGTGACGCTGGTGACGGTCGGCATCGACATCGGCTCCTCCGGCACGCAGGTGATCTTCTCCCGCATCAACCTGCGCCGCTATGGCGAGGATCTCACCAGCCGCTACTACGTCGTGTCGCGGGAAACCTTGTTCCAGTCGCCGGTGGCGCTGACGCCCTATTCGAGCGATGAGCGCATCGACGACGCCGCGCTCGGCGCCATCATCGACGAGGCCTATGTGGCGGCGGGCGTTGAAGCACAGGATATCGACACCGGCGTGGTCATCCTCACCGGTGAGGCGTTGCGCCGCGAGAATGCCGAGGCGATCGCCGCCCTGTTGGCGGAGCAACGCGGCGATTTCGTCACCGCCACCGCCGGGCACCACATGGAGTCGATGCTGGCGGCCTACGGCTCGGGTGCCTCGAAGCTGTCATACGATGAGAGCAAGCGCATCCTCAACGTCGACATCGGCGGCGGCACCACCAAGCTCGGTATCGTCGAGAACGGCAACGTGACCGCGACGGCCGCGCTGCATATCGGCGGCCGGCTGCAGGTGGTCGACGACATCGGCCGGATCGTGCGGCTCGATCCGGCGGGAAAATTTCACGCCCGCCAGGCCGGCTTCTACTGGTCGCGCGGCGACGTGCTCTCGCCGGTGCAACTCGACAAGGTCGCGGCGAGCATGGCGGATTTGCTGGTAGCGGCGCTCACGCAGCGTCCGCTGCCGCACGCGGTCGAGCATCTCTATTTGACCGATCCGATTGCCGAGTTCGGCCGCATCGACGGGGTGATGTTCTCCGGCGGCGTCGGCGAATACGTCTATGGCCGCGAGGACCGCGACTTCGGGGACATGGGACGCCGTCTCGGCCGCGCGATCCGCTCGCGCGTCGATTCCGGCGCGCTGCCATGGCCGCTGCTCCCGGCCGGCGAGTGCATCCGCGCAACCGCGCTCGGGGCCTCCGAGTACAGCGTGCAGCTCAGCGGCAATACCAGCTACATCACCAAGCCCGGCGAGCTTCTGCCGCGACGCAATTTGCAGGTTCTGCAACCGTCCTATGTCTGCGAGGAGAGCATCGATGCGGACAAGCTCGCCAAGGCGATCCGCGCGCATTTCACCGCCTTCGATCTCATCGAAGGCGAGGGCGAGGTGGCGCTCGCACTGCGCTGGCGGGGTGCGCCATCCTACGAGCGCATTCTGGCTTTCGCCGAGGGCATCCGCCATGGCCTCGCCACCACCATCGAGCGTAAGACGCCGCTCTACATCATGCTCGATGGCGACGTCGCGCAGACGCTGGGCGCCATCTTGCGCGAAGAGCTGCTGGTCGAGAGCGAGATCCTGGCGATCGACGGGTTGGTGCTGCGCGATTTCGATTACATCGATCTCGGACGCATCCGGATGCCGTCATTCACCGTGCCGGTGACGATCAAATCGCTGCTGTTCAGCGAAGACCCACGCCGCGGCCGCCCGCACCAGCGTATTCATCATCACGATCATCATCCCCATGATCACGGGCACGGCCATGATCATGACCATCACCATCACCATCATCACGATCATGATTAGCGCTGAGCTAAGTCTGGTGCGCTGCAGGCGTCCCGATCTCGGTGCGCTCCCTCTCCCCATTTGGGGAGAGGGATGGGGTGAGGGGGTTACCGGCGAAACTGAGAGAGCAAAACCCCTCACCCCACCCCTCTCTCTATGGGAGAGGGAGCAAACCGAGCCGGCCGCACGCGAGTCGCTTCAGTGACCGACGCGGTCGGGCGCCTCGCTCCCTTGCCCGCTGTCGCGCCGCGACTCGACGCCAAATGGGTGATGATCGGCGTCCCGGTCGCACTGGTCGTTTGGCTTGCCCTCGTCCCGCTCGCACAGCGCATATCTGAGCAGCGACAACGCGCGCCTCTTTTTCAACTCCCTGCAGTTCGCGACCGGCGCCGCCGTGCTGTCGCTGGTCGTCGGCACCGGTCTTGCCTGGATGAACGAGCGCACCAATACGCCGTTCAAGACGCTGTTTTTTGCGCTGGCGATCATCCCGTTGGTGATCCCCGGCATTCTCTTCACGGTGTCGTGGATCATGCTGGCGAGCCCAAAGATCGGCCTCGTCAATCTCGCCCTGCAAAAGCTGTTCGACACCGACGCCGTGTTCGTGAACGTCTACACCATGGCGGGGATGATCTGGGTCGATGGGCTGCACTACTCGCCCATGGCTTTTCTGCTGATGACGGCGGCGTTCCGCTCCATGGACCCCGCGCTCGAGGAGCAAGCCGCCATGAGCGGGGCTTCAGTGCCGCAAATTGCGCGGCGGATCACCTTGCGGCTGGCATGGCCGGCGGCGCTCGGATCGCTGCTGATCCTGTTCGTGCGCTCGATCGAATCGTTCGAGGTGCCGGCGCTGCTCGGCCTGCCCGTGGGCATCCACGTTTACACCTCGTCGATCTATCAAGCCATCCACCAGTATCCGAGCCAGATCGGCCTTGCCGCCGCCTATGCCGTGACGCTGCTGCTGCTCACGTCGCTCGGCATCTATGCGCAGTCGCGGCTCTCGAGTCAGGGTGCGCGATTTTCGACCGTGACCGGCAAGGGGTTTCGCCCGCGCACCATCGACCTCGGCCGATGGCGCTACCTCACGGCGACGATCTTCATACTCTACTTCGTCGTGATCGTGTTGCTGCCGTTCCTAGTGCTGGCATGGTCGTCGCTGCAGAAATTCTACAGCGCGCCGTCGTGGGCGGCGCTCAGCCGCGTCAGCCTCGATTCCTACCGCGCGGTGCTGGAATATCCGCAATTCGCCAACACCGTGTGGAACAGCTTGGTGCTCGCGGTCGGCAGCGCCACCACGGTCATGCTGGTGTCGGCGGTCATCGCATGGATCGTCGTGCGCACGAAAGTGCCGGGGCGCTGGATGCTCGACAATCTGGCGTCGCTGCCGCTGGTTTTTCCCGGCCTGGTGCTCGGGCTCGCGATCATGGTTTGCTATCTCTACGTCGACATCGGCGTCTACGGCACGCTTTGGATCATGTTCATCGCCTATGTGACGCGTTTTCTCCCCTATGGCATGCGCTACAATTCGGCCTCGATGCTGCAGATTCACAAGGAGCTCGAGGAATCGGCGGCGATGAGCGGCGCCTCCTGGAGCATGACCTTTCGTCGCGTCGTTCTGCCGTTGTTGAAGCCGGGACTGCTGGCCGGGTGGATCTACGTGATGATCGTCTCGATCCGGGAGCTGTCGAGCTCGATCCTGCTCTATTCGCCCGGCACCGAGGTGGTATCGATCATGATATGGGAGCTGTGGCAGAATGGACAGTACGTGGAGCTTTCGGCGCTCGGCGTCATGCTGATCGTCGCGCTGTTCCTGATGGTCATGCTGGCGCAGCTCGTCGGCAGGCGGTTCGGAATCGCGGAAACATAAAAAACGCGGGATGGAAACGTGCTCAGCGTAAGATCGCTTTTCACCGAATACGCCAACGAGCGCGGCGGCGCGGTCAAAGCTGCGCAGAACGTCTCGTTCGACGTGCCGGAGGGCAAGCTGTTCACGCTGCTCGGGCCGTCGGGCTGCGGCAAGACCACGACGCTGCGCTCGATCGCCGGGCTCGAGAAGCCGATTGCGGGCGAGATCGAGGTCGGCGGCCGCCTCGTCTATTCGTCGGACAAGGGCATTTTCGTCGCGCCCAACAAGCGCAATTTCGGCATGGTGTTCCAGTCCTACGCCATCTGGCCGCACATGAACGTGTTCCAGAACGTGGCGTTCCCGCTCGAGGTGCGCAGGCTCGCCAAGAAGGATGTCCGCGACAAGGTCATGCGCGTGCTGCACGCAGTCGCGCTCGACGAGCTGGTCGATCGCGACGCCACCAAGCTTTCCGGCGGCCAGCAGCAGCGGCTCGCGCTCGCGCGCGCCTTGGTGATGGAGCCGCAGCTCTTGTTGCTCGATGAGCCGCTCTCCAACCTCGACGCCAAGCTGCGCGACCGCATGCGCTCCGAGCTCAAGCGGCTGCAGCGCGACCTCAATCTCACCACCGTCTACGTCACCCACGACCAGAGCGAGGCGCTTGCGCTCTCCCACGAGATCGCGGTGATGAATGAAGGTCGCGTCGTCCAGATCGGGACGCCGCGCCAGATCTACGAGCAGCCCAGCGACCAGTTCGTTGCCGATTTCGTCGGCACCACCAATTTCATCGGCGGCACCGTCACCGCGCTCGGCGATGGCCGCTGCATCGTCAGCTCGGCCATGGGCGAGCTCAAGGCGCATGCGAGCGAGGGCGTGAGCAAGAACGCCACGGTGATCGTATCGGTGAGGCCCGAGGACGTGGAGTTGTCGGAAGGGCCGCCGACCGCCGCCGATGGCGACAACGTCTGCAAGGGCACCGTCGACGCCAAGGATTTCCTCGGCGACTATCTGGATTTTCATGTCAAGGTCGGCGATGTTGTGCTGTTGGCAAAGGCGCATCCTTCGCTGCGCACGCCGACGGGAGATCCGATCTATCTGCGCATGAAGGCGGACAAATGCGTGGCCATCAGCAGTCAGTGATCAGACATCAGTGATCGGTCAGGGATAAGAAAAATCAAGCACTGGCGCCGCGGCAAGCATGCTATCCCAAATGTGATGTCCGGTTTCCGACTACCGACCTCTGATTACTGATATCTGGAAGGAGCAAGGCATGGCCAAGGACGCCATCGTCTCGGAAGAGCTGGCGAAGAAATTCTCCACCGAAAAAGACACACCTTACCTGCGCTGGGTCCGCGGCGAAGGTCTCGACATCATCAGCGCGCATTACGTACGGAACCTGCGCACCGTCGAGCTCAAGCCCTGGGCGCGCCGCGGCGGCGCCGGCGTCTACATCAATCACGAGGCCTCGCGCACCTCCAACGACTGTTATGTCTGCGAAATCCCGCCCGGCAAGAAGCTTGAGCCGCAGCGGCAGTTGTTCGAGGAAATGATTCTGGTGCTCGACGGCCGCGGCTCAACCACCGTGTGGAACGACGAGGGCCGGCGCATCACCTTCGAGTGGAAGGCGGGTGCGATGTTCGCCATTCCGCTCAATTGCTGGCACCAGCACTTCAACGGCTCGGGCCAAGCGCCGGCGCGCTACGTCGCCGTCACCAATGCGCCGCCGGTGATCAACCTCTACGAGGATGTGGAGTTCGTCTTCAACACCAAGCACGACTTCAAGAACCGCTTCAACGGCGAACCCGACTATTTCAGCGCCAAGGGCGAGCAGAAGGGTCTTTTGCTCGTCACCAACTTCGTGGCCGACGCGGTCAATCTGCCGCTGATCAGCGCCAAGGAGCGCGGCGCCGGCGGCGGCCACATCCGCTTCAACATGGCCAAGGGTTCGATGAACAGCCACATCTCTCAGTTTCCGATCGGCACCTACAAGAAAGGCCACGCCCACGGTCCCGGCGCCCACGTGATCATCCTCTCGGGCGAGGGCTATTCGCTGATGTGGCCCGAGGGCGATGAGCCTAAGCGCTACGAGTGGGAGGTGGGGACGCTGATCGTGCCGCCGAACATGTGGTTCCATCAGCATTTCAACGCCGGCACCGCGCCCGCGCGCTACCTCGCCTTCAAGCACGAGGTCGTTTCCATCCGCAACGCCCAGGGCGTGCCCAAGGCCTGGATCAGCCGGCGCCTTGGCGGCGATCAGATCGACTACGCCGACGAGATGCCGATGGTGCGGAAAATGTTCGCCGACGAGTTGGCCAAGCACGGCCTCACCCCGCGCATGGATCAGGCCTATGCGCAGGAGCTCGCCGATCTGCCGCCGCTGGCGAAGTCGGCGTAGCGCAAGCTTACCGCTGATTTTACGGCCGTAGCGCGCGGGCCGCGGCCTTGAGCAAGTGGCCGGGCTCGCGAGGGACGCGAGCGCCCCACAGCCGCCGGTGGAGCTTATCGAGCAGGAGATAGATCACCGGCGTGGTGTAGAGCGTGAGCATCTGCGAGACCAGAAGTCCGCCCACGATCGTGATGCCGAGCGGCCGGCGCAGTTCCGATCCCGGGCCGGTCGCGATCACCAGCGGCACGGCGCCCAAGAGCGCCGCCATGGTCGTCATCATGATCGGCCGGAAGCGCTCGAGGCAAGCCTCGAAGATTGCCCGTTCCGGCGGCAGACCGCGCTTGCGCTCGCCTTCGAGCGCGAAGTCGACCATCATGATTCCGTTCTTCTTGACGATGCCGATCAAGAGGATGATGCCGATGAACGCGATCAGCGAAAGCTCGGCGTTGAAAATTTGCAAAGCCAAGAGGGCGCCGAGGCCCGCGGACGGCAAGGTGGAAATGATGGTCAGCGGGTGCGCCAGGCTCTCGTACAAAACGCCGAGCACGATGTAGACGGCGATCAGCGCCGCCAAGATCAATAGCGGCTGTGCGCCGATCGACTGGCGATAGGCGCGCGCATCGCCGGCGTATTCGGCGTGCAGCGTGTCCGGAATGTGCAGCTCGGCTACCGCCTGATCGACCATCCGCGTCGCCTGCTCGATGGGCGTGTTCTCATCGAGGCTGAAGCTGATGGTGATGGCGGGAAACTGACCCTGGTGGTTGACCACGAGCGGGGAGAGCCCGCGGTTGATATTGGTCACAGCGCTGAGCGGCACCTGGGTGTTGCCGGCGCCGCTGACATAGACGCGGCGAAGGTCGGTCGGGTCGCGCTGATATTGCGGATCGATTTCGAGAATGACGCGATACTGATTGCGCTGGGTATAGAGCGTCGAGATCTGCCGCTGGGCGTAGGAATCGTTGAGGGCATTGGCGATGTCCTGCACGCGCACCCCCAGCCGCGAGGCCGCGATTCGGTCGATGGACACGTTCACCTGTAGCCCACCCTGCTCGCGGTCGGTCGAGACGTCGACCAGCCCCGGCAGTGTCTGGATCTTCGCCAGAATGCGGGGCGCCCAAAGCAGCAACTCGTTGTAGTTGGTATCCCACAGCGTGAACTGGTAGGTGGAATCGCTCTGGCGGCCGCCGACTCGCACATCCTGCATCGGGAAGAAGAACACTCGCAGCCCCGGGATGTCGGCGGTCTTCTGCCGCAGCCTGTTGGCCACGGCTTGCGAATTCAAACCACCGCGTTCGGCCACCGGCTTGAGACTGATGAACAGGTTGCCGCGATTGACCGAGGCATTCCAGCCCGAGGTGCCAATGGAGGAGCCGACATCGGCGACGGCGGGATCGGCGCGCACCACCGCTTCCGCCTTCTGCTGCAGGTCGTACATGGCCTGGAACGACACCTCGGTCGACGCCTGGGTGCCGCCATAGATCAAACCGGTGTCGTCGAGCGGGAAAAAGCCCTTCGGGGTTCGGACATAGAGCATGGTGGTGATCGCCATGGTCGCGGCCATGATGAGAAGCATGAGCGCGCGGTGGTCGAGCACAACGGCGAGGCTTCGCGCGTAGAAGCGCACCATCGCGCCCAAGACGCGCTCAACCGCCCGGTCGAGCCGGGTGGCGACGGGGCTCGGCGGCTTACGCACGAAATGCGCGCAAATCATCGGCGTCAGCGTCAGCGATACCGCGGTCGAAACTGCGATCGCGAAGGCGAGCGTCACCGAGAATTCGCGAAATACACGGCCGACGAGACCGGTCATGAACAACAGCGGGATGAAGGCGGCGATCAACGATATGCTGATGGAGAGCACGGTGAATCCGATCTGCCGCGCGCCTTCGATGGCCGCGCGGAACGGCGACATGCCCTTCTCGAGATTGCGGAAACAGTTCTCGATCATGACGATGGCGTCGTCGACCACGAAACCGACCGAGACCGCGAGCGCCATCAGCGACAGGTTGTCGATGGAGAAACCGGCGACCCACATCATCGCGCAGGTACCGGCGAGTGCCAGCGGTACCGTGACGCCGGCGGCGATCGTCGTCGCGGCGCGCCGCAGGAAGACGAATACCACGAGCATGACCAGAAAGATGGTGGCGATCAGCGTGAGCTGCATGTCGAACACGCTCGCGCGAATCGTCCGAGTGCGATCCGAGAGCACCGAGATGTCGATGCCGGTGGGGATCCAGCGCTTGAGTTCCGGCAGCAGCGCATAGATGCGGTCGACGGTCTCGATCACGTTGGAATTGGCCTGCTTGTTGATTACCAGCAGCACGGAGGGCTGACCATTGAACCAGGCGGCCGCGCGACGATCGCGCACCCCGAGCTCGATCGAAGCGACCGCCGACAGCCTCACCACCGCGCCGTTGGCGGTGCGAACGACGATGGGGTCGTACTCCGCCGCGGTTCGAAGTTGATCGTTGGCGGCGATAGTGATCGCGCGCTCGGTGCTGTTGAAGGCACCGACTGGTCCCACCGCGTTGGTATTGGCGATCGCGGTGCGCACGTCCTCGAGGGCTAGGCCCATCGAAGCGAGCGCGACCGGATCGACACGAACGCGAATTGCCGGCTGCTCAGCCCCGTTGACGTTGACCTCGGCTACCCCTTCGATCTGCGAGAGTCGCTGCGCGATCACGCTATCGGCGGCATCGTACAGCACGCTCGGCAGAAGGTTGCTGGATGTGAGCGCTAGGATCATGATCGGCGTGGCCGCCGGATTGGATTTGCGGAAAGTCGGCGATGATGGCAGGTCGCTCGGCAGATCCGTGAGTGCGGCGTTGATTGCGGCCTGCACGTCGCGCGCGGCGCCATCGATATTGCGAGCGAGGTCGAATTGGATCGTGATGCGCGTCGTGCCCAGCGAGCTGCGGGAGGTGAGTTCGGTAACGCCGGCAATTCCTCCCAATCGGCGCTCGAGCGGCGCCGCCACCGTCGCCGCCATCGTTTCGGGATCGGCGCCCGGTCGGCTGGCGGTGACGTTGATGGTCGGAAAATCCACCGTCGGCATGCTGGCGACCGGCAGGAAGTGGTAGGCCACCGCGCCCGTCAGAAAGAGCCCGATGGCAAGCAGCGTGGTGCCGACCGGCCGGCGGATGAAGGGTTCCGAGAAGCTCGCGCCGCTCATGCCGTCACTCCGCCGGGTGTTGCGAAGGCTCGGGCTGGTTCGGCAAGTCGAGCTCGGTCTGCAGCGGCGCCGGGCGGCTCAACCGTGTCTTCACACGTTCCATCGCGAGATAGATGACGGGAGTGGTATAGAGCGTGAGTAGCTGGCTGAGCAGCAGTCCGCCGATAATGGTGATGCCGAGCGGATTGCGCAGCTCCGAGCCGGTGCCTGATTCGAACGCGAGCGGGATGGCGCCGAACAAGGCCGCGAGCGTGGTCATCATGATCGGACGGAACCGCAGCAGCGAAGCCTGGACGATCGACTCCCGCGGCGAGAGGCCTTGCTTGCGCTCGGCCTCGAGCGCGAAGTCGATCATCATGATCGCGTTCTTCTTCACGATGCCCATCAGCAGCACGATGCCGATCAGGGCGACGACGGAGAGGTCCTGCTTGTAGAGCATCAGCGCGAGCAAGGCGCCGACGCCGGCCGAAGGCAGCGTCGACAGGATGGTGAGCGGGTGGATGAAACTCTCGTACAGCACGCCGAGCACGATGTAGATGGTGACCGCGGCCGCCAGGATCAGCCAGGGTTCGCCGGCGAGCGACTTGGCGAATTCGGCCGCGTCGCCGGAATAGCTGCCCATCACGGACGTCGGCATGCCGATTTCGTGCTCGGCCTGCGAGATCGCTTCGACCGCGTCGCTGAGCGCGGCGTTGGGGGCGAGATTGAAACTGATCGTGGCCGCCGGGAACTGCTCCTGATGCGCGATCACCAGGGGGGCGGTCGTGTGCTCGAAGCGCGCGACCGCGTTCAGCGGCACCATCGGGCTGCCCGAGACCGTCGGAATGACGGTCGGCGAATTCGAGGTCAGTGACGTGGGCTGCGCCACCGCCTGAACGCCGGAGGCGGGAACATAGAGCTTCGTCAGCGAGGTGGGATCGTTCTGGTATTCCGGCTTTGCCTCGAGGATCACGCGGTACTGATTGGCCTGCCCATAGATGGTCGAAATCTGGCGTTGCCCGAAAGCGTCGCTCAGCGTGTCGATGATGGTCTGCATGGAGACGCCGAGGCGGCCCGCCGTGTCCCGATCGACTTCGACCTGCAATCGGAAGCCGTCATTCTGCGCCTCCGAGGCGACATCTTGCAGCACCGCGGACGACTGCAGCTTGTGCGTGAGCCGCGAAGCCCAATCGTCGACCTCTTTGGCGTCGGTGCTCGTGAGCGTGTATTGATATTGCCCGCGGCTCAGCCGCGTCGAGATTTGGATGTCCTGCACCGGCCGAAAGTAGACGACGACGCCGGGAACCGCGGCGACCGCCCGCTGCAGCCGTTCGATGATCGCGGTCACCGGCGTCTGGCGCTCGTCGCGCGAGCGCAGCGTGATGGCGAGCCGGCCGGCATTGGGCGTGGCGTTGATCGGCGTCACGCCGATGACGGAGACGACCCCGGTCACGTCGGGGTCCTTGCGCATCGCGTCCTCGACCGCGCCCTGCAGCCGTTTCATCTCGGTGAACGAGATGTCCTGTCCGCCTTCCATGACCGCGAAAATGAGGCCGGTGTCCTGCAGCGGCAGAAATCCCTTGGGGATGACGATGTAGAGCCAGATCGTCGCGATGAGCGTGGCGGCGGTCACCAACAGCGTGAGGGTCTCGTGGCGCAGCACCCAGTCGAGGCTTCGCCGGTAAAGCTCCACCGACCCGTCGACCGCGCGGTGAAATATCCGCGTGATGCCGAGCCTCACAGGTCCCGCCGACTGATGCCGGAGCAGCCGGCTGCACATCATCGGCGTCAAGGTCAGCGAAACCACCGCCGAGGTCACCACGGCGATGGTCAGCGTGAGCGCGAATTCGCGGAACATGCGGCCGACCAGGCCGGTCATGAACAGCAGCGGGATGAACACCGCGATCAGCGAGACCGTCAGCGAAATCACCGTGAAGCCGATTTCGCTCGCGCCGCGCAGCGCGGCCTCGAACGGGTCCTCGCCGTTCTCCATGTGGCGGACGATGTTCTCGATCATGACGATGGCGTCGTCGACGACGAAGCCGGTGCCGATCGTCAGCGCCATGAGCGACAGGTTGTCGAGCGAAAAGCCGCAGAACCACATGATCCCGAAGGTCGCAATGAGCGACAGCGGCAGCGCGACGCCGGCGATGATGGTGGCGCGGATGGTACGCAGGAAGATGAGCACGACGGTAATGACGAGCGCCACGCTCAGGATCAGCGTGAATTGCACGTCGCGGACCGACGCGCGGATGCTGGCGGTGGCATCGTGCACCACGGTGAGCGTGGCGCCGATCGGCATCGCGCGCTGCAGTTTCGGCAGCTCCTTGTTGATGCGCTGCACCGTCTCGATCACATTGGCGCCCGGCTGACGCTGGATGTCGACGACGACGGCCGGCATGCCGTGGTAAAAACCGGCGACCTTGCTGTTCTCGAGCCCATCGATCACGTCGGCTACGTCGCGGAGTAGAACCGGGGCGGTGTTGCGATAGGTCACGATGATGTTGCGATAGGCGTCGGCCGCGGTCAGCTGGTCGTTGGCCGCGATGGTATAGGACTGATGCGCCCCGTCGAGCGCGCCCTTGGCGCCAGCGACATTCGCCGCCATGATCACGTTGCGCAGGTCCTCAAGCGAGATGCCGTAATTGGCAAGCCGCGACAGATCCGCCTGGATGCGGATGGCAGGTCGGATATTGCCTTGCACCGTGACGCGCCCGACGCCGGAAATCTCGCTCAGCCGCTGCGCGAGCAGGGTGTCGGCGACGTCGCTGAGCGCGCGCAGCGAGATGGTATTGGAGGTGATCGCCAGCGTCACCATCGGCGCATCGGCGGGATTCACCTTGGAATAGACCGGCGGGTAGGGCAGGTTTCTCGGCAGCGTTGCTGCCGAGGCAGTGATCGCCGCTTGGATGTCCTGTGCAGCCGCATCGATGTCGCGGCTGAGCTCGAACTGCAGCGTGATCTGGCTGATGCCGAACGAGCTCGAGGACGTCATCAGCTGAAGCGAGGGGATCTGCCCGAAATTGCGCTCGAGCGGCGCCGTCACCAGCGAAGCCATCACGTCAGGGCTCGCGCCCGGAAGCTGGGTCGTGACCTGGATGGTCGGGAAATCGACCTGCGGCAATGAGGAGACCGGCAGCCACAGATAGCCGAGCAGCCCGCCGAGCATGACGGCGACCCCGAGCAGCGAGGTCGCGATCGGGCGGAGGATGAAGGGCGACGAGACGCTCATGGGTTGGCGACCGGGGGCAGACCCGCGCTCGGATTACGCCTTGCTTTCTCTCCTCCGCGCTCGCCTCCGCGTGTGCCACGGGTTCCATCTGGGCGCGGCCGCACCACCGGTGTCGTGACCTGCCCGGCATCCTCCGCGCTCGACACCGCCACCTGTGTTCCCTCGGTGAGGCGGGCAAAGCCGGTCGTGACCACGCGCTCGCCTGCCTGCAGGCCCGTGGCGACCACGGCCTGCACGTCGTTCTGCTGCATCAGCGACACGCGCCGTGCCCGTGGTTTGGTCGACCTGATTGTCGATCACTGTCACCTTGCCCTTGTCGAGCGCGCTTTTGCCATCGGCGGTCAAGGCGTCGACCGGCAGTTGGCCTTCGGCCATGCCCTTGGTGAGATCGGGCAAGTTCTGCTGCGGCAGGCTGAAGAAGACCGAGATCGGCCTGAGCTGCGTGAGGATGACGATGCCGGTGGCCTCCGCCCCGCGCACGAGATTGCCGGCATCGACCAGACGGATCCCGGTGCGGCCGGCGATGGGCGCGACGATGTCGGTGTAGGACAGGATGGCGCGCGCGTTGTCGACCGCCGCTTGGTCGAGCTTGATCTGCGCCTCGAGCTGACTGACCAGCGCCCTCTGGGTATCGAGCTGCTGCTTGTTGACGGCGTTGGTCGCCGCCAGCCGGGTGTAGCGGTCGAGATCGAGCCGGGCGTTGGCAAGCTGCGCTTCGTCCTGGGCTTTCTTGGCGACGGTCTGGTCGAATGCGGCCTGGTAAGTCGTGGGGTCGATCTTGGCGAGCACGTATCCCGCCGGCACGTCCTGCCCTTCCGTGAACGATATGTTGATGATTTTGCCGTCGACCTGCGAGCGCACGGTCACGGTGTTGAGCGCTTTCGCGGTGCCGACGCCGTCGAGATAGACGGGGACATCGGCCGCACGCGCGGCAGTGGCGAGCACGGGAACGGGTTCGCTCGCGGGAGGGCCGCCGCGGCGGCCGCCCTTCGACACCGCCGCCACCGTTTGCTGCCAGTGCGGCATGTAGTAGACCGCAGCCACGGCCGCGACGACGAGGCCGGCAATGAAGAAGACGGTGATTCGTCGTTTGAGCGTCATTGCAGCACGTTCACACCGGCCGCCACTCCCGGCGGAAGCCACCCGCCGCCGAGGGCCTGATAGAGACTCAATACCGCCTGCAAGCGCGCAAGACGTGCAAGTGAGTAATTGTCTTCTGCCGTGAACAGGGTCTGCTGGGCCTGCAGCACGGTGACGAGATCGATGGTGCCCTCGCGCAGCCTGGTCTCGGAAAGCTGAACGGCTTCGCGCGAACTCTTGACAACGAGCTGCTGCAGACGCTCGCGCTCCAACGTGTCGGCAACCGCGATCAGCGCGATCTCCACGTCGCCGAAGCCGGCGAGGATGGTCTGGCAATAGACCTTCAACAGCTCGAATTGCTTGCCTTGCGCCAACTCCAACTGCCCCTCCAGCCGAAAGCCGTCGAGTAGCGGCTGCGTGGCGTTGAGAGCGATGTTGTAGAAGGCGCTCTGCGGCGTGAACAACAGCTTGAGCACGTTGCTTTCGTAGCCGCCCTGGCCGGTCAGCGAAATGCTCGGGAAGAAGGCGGCGCGCGCCGCCTCCACGCTGGCGTCGGCGGAGGCGAGGTTGGCCTCGGCGGAGCGGATGTCGGGGCGCTGGAACAAGAGTTCCGACGGCAATCCCGGCGTCACCCGCGGGATCGCCAACCGATAAATATTGTCCCCTTTGATGACGACTTCGACCGGCGGCTTGCCGATCAACACCGCGAGAATGGCGATGTTCTGGCGCAGGGTCTGGTCGAAGATGGGGATGTTCGCGCGCACCTGGGCAACGAGGCTCTCCTGCTGCGCGATATCGAGCTGAGACGCGGTGCCGGCGTCGAACCGCTGCTTGATCAAAGTGAGAATCCGGTTGGCTATATTGAAGTTGTCCCGCGCAATCCGCAGCCGGTCCTGCGACGAAAGCACCTGAAAATAGGCGTTGCCGACGGATACGATGGTCGAGAGAACGACGACCTCCTTGTTGAAGCGGCTGGCGACGGCGCTTTCCTGCGCCGCGCGCGAGTTAGCGCGGTTCTTGCCCCAGAAATCGATCTCATAGCTCGCATTGAGCGCGGCATGAAAGAGGTTCCGCTCGGGCAAGCCGGGGTTCTTGAAGCGCTCCGCAAAGCCCACGAAATCGACTTCCGGCAGCAGCGGCGCGCCGGTGATCTTGGCCTGCGCGTCGGCCTGCAAGATGCGCCCAATGGCGGCGGCGATGTCGAGATTGGCGATCTGCGCCTCCTCGATCAGATTGGTGAGTTCGCGCGAACGAAAGCTGCGCCACCAATCGAGCGTCGGCGGTGCGGACTGCCCTTGCCCGGCGCCGTATTTGGGCGGGAGATCAGGCGCGAGGTCCGGTCGCGCGGAAGTGAAAATGCACCCGGTCAGCATTTGCACGAGACATAATCCCACAAACACGACAAAGACGGGGCGGAGGCTCGTGGCTGCGGTTACCAGAGCACGCGTGCGCCACCCGTCGAACATGGGACCGACTTTCAACGCTAGAACACCCGTGAAACGGGGCATTAGCGTTAACGCAACGCACGCCTTCCCCCAGTCGCCCGATAACCAACTCACCATACTATCAACCCCGCCCGGCCCGACCACTTAATTAAAAGACATGTTCGGTCCTGCCGGGCTGGTCAGGCATTTCAATGGCTTAGCTTAGAACGGAGCGTGAAATTGGCACCTGGATGGCACCGGACCGAATGTAACGGCCCGCTGCAGGTGGTCGAGGCGTGCTTGGGCACGTCTCCGGTTCACGCTGATCGGCAAGCCGGCCCGGGTTCAACTGGGGTCGAGGCCCTTAATCTGCGCAAAGCCGAGGGAGATGAAACGAGCGGAGCGTGCGTTCAAGGCTGTTGCACTGCCGAAGCAGAAGCCGCGCTACGCGCTCGAAGTAGTTGCCTGTTGCATGGGCACAACGCCGCCGGGTGCGGCGACGGATGGCCCAGGTGTTACTATCGGCATTTCTTTCAACATATAGACCATGACGGTGTGCACGCCGTTCATGAGCGCAATGGCTTCGTCTGCGGTTTCGAGCGAATGTTCGGGATGGATTAGGGGGTTTCTGTGCAGGTCTTTTAGGTCCTTCAGTGCTGCCTTGACCTTATCGTCCCCAATCTTTCGGTTGTTCATTTCGGTCAGATAGTCGCCCATGTTGCGGCTATTGGGACGCGGAGCGCCTT
>WNGK01009397.1_pt1 | contig 17407 bp, 15 predicted proteins | sample 5400601 | NCBI WGS metagenome assembly WNGK01 (sample SAMN13153376, study PRJNA577476) | soil metagenome | isolation source: 60 cm soil or saprolite under Garry oak tree replicate 1 | place: USA:California | collected 2016-06-15
GGTGCTCCTTGTCCGCGCGCCAGCAAGTGCCGGAGAGCGCTTAATCCTTTTGCGCTGCAGCAGATAAGCTCAATCGTGAACAGTGTTGTCGCCAAAATGGTGTAACCCAGACCCATTGTTTCAAAAATATTCAAGGCAACCTCCGCGAAATTTCTCGAAAAACATCCCTCAGTACAAATCGGCAGGAACAGCAGGAAGCTTTAAGCAGAAAACCTGTAGCGGGATCATTTGATCAGGCGACGGCTCATGGCTTGCCTGGACCACGGCACAAGAACTGCCAGCCAGACAGTAATCACGATGAAGCCTTGAGGCTGAAGCGGTGTGCCGAGCGTCAGCGTTCGCATTAGGGAAACGATGGATGTGAGCGGAAGGCCCCAAGCCAGCCACTGCAAATACCGCGGCAGCATGCTCAAGGGAAAAAACACACCGCAGAAGAGAAACATCGGAAAAACGAGCAGGTATTGCGGGTAAAAACCGGTTATGCAGTTCATCGAGGTGGATTTTCCGGCGCCGTTCGGTCCAAGAAGCCCGAAGCACTCTCCTTTTTGAATTTCGAATGAGATTCCGTCCACCGCGCACAGGGGCGATCCACCGTGGACGCGATACTCCTTGCGAAGATTCCGAACGATCAATGGCGGTTCGCTGGGGATCATCTGAGCAGGCTATCATATGGAGCGGAACGCTTAAGCCCCGCTGTCCAGTGCTGGAGTTCAATAAGTGAATCTGCTGCTCGTCAATCCACCCATCTATGACTTCACAGCGTTTGATTTTTGGCTGCGTCCTTATGGGATGCTGCGCGTGGCCGGGCAACTCCGGAGCTGCAAATTGACGCTATTTGATCATCTTGTTTCCCGCAAGCGGGACGCCTTTGGTCGCGGACGATTCGACCAACAACCCGTCAGTAGACCCGCACCTCTGGCCGACATTCCAAGACGCTTTTACAGATTCGGCCGCCCGCGTGAAGATTTCCGCCGCCTACTGCTGGAGCAGAAGTTCGATATTGTGCTGGTGCAAACGGTGATGACCTATTGGTATCTGGGTGTGCGGGAAGTCGTCGACGACGTTCGCGAGCTTCAGCCGCACGCGAAAGTCATTCTCGGCGGGGTTTATGCGACTCTATGCCCCGCCCATGCAGCGTCGCTGGGCGCGGATCAAGTCGTTCGAGGTCTGGACCTGAAGCCGCTTGGGCTGCCGCTGTCGGAGGGACTTCCCTTCTGGGAAGGCGCTGATCGAGAGGTGGGCGTTCTCAAGATAACGGAAGGTTGTCCCTTCCGATGCACCTATTGCTCCGTCCCACTGATATATCCAAATTTCGCCGCACGACCGCTGGATGTCTGTTTGGAAGAACTCCGGCACCTGGCTCGTTTGGGGGCGCGCCATGTCGCGTTCTATGATGACGCGCTGTTGTTCAAAGCGGACCGCATTCTTCTTCCATTTCTTGAAGCGATCCTGCGGGAAAATTTAAATCTGTCGTTTCACACACCCAACGCGCTCAACGCGCGCTTCGTCACGCCCGAGCTCGCACGCCTCATGGTGCGCGCAGGTTTCAAGACTTTTTTCCTGGGATTCGAGTCCAGTGCATACGCGTGGCAGCGCAAAACAGGCGGGAAGGTGTACTCACAAGAATTTGCGGATGCCGTGCGGACACTGCGCGAGGCAGGCGCCGGTTTGATTACCGCATACGTCATCATCGGACACCCCGACTCCGAGGAGCAGAACGTGGAAGCTTCGATTCGCTTCGCAGCCGAGCAAGGGACGCGTGTAATGCTTTCCGAATTCGCTCCCATCCCCGGCACGCCGGACGGCGAGTCCTGCCGCGCTTATACGGACCTCTGCGAGCCGCTCAATCACAATAAGACGGCATTCACGTTGCGCTTGCTCGGGGAGGAAACCGTCAACCGGTTGAAAGGGCTTGCGAGAGAAACTGCCTGAGCAAAACCATTCCCTCCTCGCATAGGCTGATCTTGACACACCAGTCTTGGTTGGACACAGGAAACAAGCGACACATGTCAACTGTCAAATGGCGTGTTGTGGGATGTGTAATGTATTTGTTTCGATTTCCAGATTACCTAACGACGCATTGACCATCATTTGGCAGTTCGGTAATCGCACCAAGTACATTAGACATCGCACAACAGGGCCATTTGACAGTCAACATTTGTGTACTCACGCCGGCACTAGCTCAATCCTTTTGCCCGCAGCATCGATGGCCTTGATCGTGAACGAGCGTATTTGACCTTCGTGGTAGTTTTCCGCGGGCTTGGCGCCACCCTTCCACGCTGCAGCCAATCGTTCCGCGAGCGATCCGCCCGATACAGACGCCGGCCCGCCGGCGGCAGTCTCCTGGACCCGGCACACACCTTCCACACCTTCGGCCAACTGTACCGTCACCTGATCACCCTGCACCTGTATTACGCGACCGGTGACATGATCGCCGACTGAAAGCTGTTCGATAAACTGGTCGGCCGGAGTGGCCTCGAGTTGCTTCATGCCGAGCTTCAATCGTTTCGCATCCGGATCCGCCGACAGCACGATCGCACGCACAACCTGCCCGGGTTTCACGATTTCGTTTGGATGCTGGATCCGCCTTTCACTCGTGAAGTCGGAGATGTGGACCAGACCTTCAATTCCCTCCTCGACCTCTACAAACGCGCCAAACTTGGCAAGTCTTGTAATCTTGCCTTCAACGATTTTTCCACTCGGGTAACGATCCTTAATGGTGTCCCATGGATTTTCCAGAACCTGCCTCAACCCCAAACTGAGGCGCGATGCCGCGAGGTCCACTTTCAGCACCACAGCCTCGACACGCTCGCCCTCTTTGAGCACTTCGCTGGGATGCTTTATCCGCTTGGTCCAGGACATCTCAGACACGTGGATCAGTCCTTCCACGCCCGGCTGAAGTTCGACGAAGGCGCCGAAATCTGCCAGCCGAGTAACGACTCCCGTGACGCGATCGCCCGCATTCAACCGCGACGCCGCTTCTTCCCAGGTGCTCTGCCACATCTGGCGCGCTTCTTCTTCCAGGACCGAGCGGCGATCCACCACAACATCTTCGTCGTTGATATCGAGTTTGATGATGCGGCAACGAATTTCCTGTCCAACCAGTTGTTCCATTTCCGCGGGTGTGCGAGCGCCGCTTCGCGAGGCCGGAAGGAAGGCGCGCGTTCCCACGTCCACAGTGAAGCCGCCCTTCACAGTGGCCGTAATCCGGCCCGCGATGATTTCCTTGTTTTCAAAAGCACGCGTCAACGTATCCCAATCCTGCGGGCGCCGGCCGGCGACGCGGGAAAGCGTCACCATGCCCTCGTTGTTGCGGCCCGTGATTGCCACGTTAAAGGTATCACCGCGCTTGACAGTTAACTTACCGTCGCGATCGAGCAGATCGGCGGACGGAATTACACCTTCCGCTTTCGAGCCGTAATCGATCAGGACGTAATCGCCGGATATGCCGACAACGGTGCCGCGGCGCGGACCGCCGGAAGGCGCCCGGCGCTCCGCCGCTTCGAATTCCTTCAGGATATCGGCGAACGATGCGTCCGCCGATTCTTCAGGCGGCTCCCGAGAATCATCTTGCATACTTTAAGAAAACCATTCGGTGCTGAGGTAGCGTTCGCCCGTGTCGGGAAGAATCGCGAGCAGGCGCTTTCCCCGGCCGAGTTCCTGCGCCAAGATGCAACTGGCGTGAAGAATGGCCCCCGATGAAATGCCGCAAAGGATACCTTCCTGCTCGGCCAGATGGTGGGCGGCAGCGGTAGCATCCTCGTAACTTATCGTTAAAACCCGATCAATAATATTTCGATTCAAAATCTCGGGAACGAAGCCGGCGCCGATGCCTTGGATTTTGTGCCAGCCGGGCTTTCCCCCCGACAGCACAGGGGAGTCCATCGGCTCAACGACAAAAAGCTTCATGCTTTCGATTTTCTGTTTAATGACCTCACCTGTGCCCGTAGCTGTACCTCCCGTTCCGACTCCGACAACCAGCGCGTCGAGTCTGCTGCCGACGACATGGAGGATCTCGCGAGCGGTCGTCTCCCGATGGATTTGCGGATTCGCAGGATTTCGGAACTGTTGCGGCATAAAGTAGTCGGGATGTTCTCGAAGGATTTCTTCGGCCTTGTTGATCGCGCCCTGCATGAAATCCAGCCGATGAGTCAGAATGACGCGCGCGCCATAAGCCCGCAGGAGGGCCACTCGTTCGATGTTGACGTCATCGGGCATGGTCAAAATGACCTTGTAACCTTTAGCGGCGCACACCATTGCCAGGCCGATTCCGGTGTTCCCGCTGGTCGCTTCGACGATGGTGCCTCCAGGCTTCAGGCGCCCTTCTCGCTCCGCCGCCTCGATCATGCTGACACCAATGCGGTCCTTCACGCTTCCACCCGGATTGAAAGATTCCAGTTTCACGAGCATTTCTGCCCAGTGATCTTTTGGGATTCGTTTCAACCGTACAATCGGTGTGTCGCCGATGACGTCACAGATGCTGTCGTAAATTCTGTCATGCATAGTCGGTTTTCTTGGGCAAGGCAGATTATCACAATAGGCTGAAAACATTCGTCTAAGTAAAAAGAAGGAGAATCTTGTATGCCTGAGCCGAAGGCCGATCTGACGTTGATCACGAAGCGCGGGACGGGTTGGTGTCCGTCCCGCACAACGGTAGGATAGACTTGGAGGTGAGGGGTATTGGAAATGTACGGAAGCTTCGGGACCGACGAGCGAAAGAGGTCGAAAGCGATCATACTCCTCACTCCCGAAGAGACATTTAGTTTCCCACTGAAAGATGCGGTTGTGGAAGCAAAAAAATGTAAAACCAGCGTCATTGCATTGACAATGCGGCGGTAGCGGCGGTCTACTGCGCGCAAGCGCGCAGCTCAAAAACAGAACGCCTCTCCAGTTTCAAGTGATGAGAACGAACAGGAGCCAGGTGGCTACAGGCGCGGTGAGCACCATAGCGAAGCCCCAGAGGACCATGCCACTATACAGCCGTTCGTAATCGCTTTCCGGACAATTGCCAAGTACCACAGCTCCAAGATTCGAGAACGGTGTGGAGTCCACCACTGTGGCCGAAATCGCAATTGCTATAACGAACCCCGCGACTCCTACAGATCCTGTTCTGAGCAATGGCACAGATAAAGGAATAAGAGCGCCGAGAATGCCCGCGCTCGAGGCGAAGGCGGAGGTCAAAGCCGCTGTCGCACAAACGAGCAATGCACCAAATAACGGAGTGCGGAGACCGGCCACGCTATTGCCAACCATCGTGATGGTGCCCGTTCTCTGTAGCAGCGCCATGTAGGTCACAATGCCGCAGATCAACAACACGGTGCTCCAGCTCACTCTGTTCAAGGCTCCTTTGCTCGTCGACGGAAACAACAAGTGCAGCAACACCCCGCAAGCGATGGCAAGCATTCCAAGATCGACCCGGAAGACCAGCGCGCCTACGGCAACGGCAATGATGCCGGTTAGGGTGACGATGCGGACGAGGTTCACCCCACTTGAGGGCGCCGATTGAAAACCGGCCGGCATGGCAGTGCTGGCTCTCCCAATCGGCGTTGAGCGTGGACCAAATTTGGCCGGGGATTCGCCCACGGCTTCTTCTTCCGATACACCAACCATGACGGGAGTGCGAACCCGTTGACGCCGTCTCAGCTCGAGGCCCCCGAAAAGCAGATAGATCGTGACTCCAAGAATGATGTTGTAGCCAAAATTAGCCGCGAACAGTGCGAGAGGATACGTCGGCAGCCCGTTTCGCTGGACAGTCCCATTGACGATGACGCCCAGCGCATTCACCGGTGAGAAGTTGCCGGCGCATGAGCCGTGCAGCACCATTAGTCCCATCAGCCGCAGATTGATGTCGTACTTTTTTGCCAGCGGCAGTGCAATTGGGGCCAACATCGCAACTGCGGCCGGTCCCAATGCCCCGGCTGTCGTGGGAATTGCCGCCACGAAGAACATGACCCATGGGATCAGCGCCGTGCGGTCTCCCACCAGCCGCGCCAGCGAGTTCACCAACCACTCGATTGTTCCATTCACCGAGGCGATTCCGAAAAGATAGGTGACTCCGAACAGCAGAACGAAGAGGTCGGGCGGAAAGCCGGACAAAATTGTTTTGGCATCTTCTCCGGCAACGATTTCCCCAACTGCGAATGTCGCTACCAGAGCCAGCGCGCCAAGGTTTACCGGACGCAGAGTGCCGAGCCCAAAGATCACGAGCAAGGTAAAGATCGCTATAAGATGGACCGACATACTGCTCCGCGCGCAAATTGTGGCATAACGCCGTGCGCTATCACCACACCTCAATGGCCAGGGCCACAAGCACCCGCCACGGTGGTGAGAGGCATGTTAATATCGACTGTTATCGACTGTTCACATCTTTGCCGAATGCGAACGTTTCACCAGTCTGTCCGAGTCGTCACCTATAACATTCACAAATGCCGGGGGCTCGACCGCCGTGTGCGGCCGGGCCGCATCGTCGATATTCTCGGCGAGATTAATGCCGATATCCTTGCGCTTCAGGAGGTCTTGAGCGTCGAGGGACGGAGCCGCGAGGCGGATCAGGCTCAGTTTATTGCGGAAGAACTGGGCTTGGATTTCGCATTCGGCGAGACCCGGCATCTGAACGGCGGACGCTACGGTAATGTCATACTGACGCATTTTCCGATCCACATCTGCCGGAACTATGACATTACGGCAATGGGCCGCGAGCCAAGAGGATGTCTCCGGACGGACATCCAGGTCGACGCGGCGACCCTGCACGTATTCAATGTTCACTTGGGCACTGCCTTCCTGGAACATCGCGCCCAAGCCCGCCGGCTATTCGATGAGCACATCTTGAACCACGAAGAACTGAGCGGCGCACGCATCGTCTTGGGTGATTTCAACGAATGGCTGCGCGGCTCAGTATCCAGAACGCTGCGCTCACATCTGAAGTGGGCGGATATCCGTCATCACCTGCAACGGTCGCGAACGTATCCAGGCGTGTTGCCGCTTTTGCATCTGGACCACATCTACTTTGATCCTGTCCTTACACTGGAGCGGCTGCAATTGCACAGAAAACGTAAAGCGGTGATCGCCTCCGATCACTTGCCCTTGGTCGCCGACTTCCGAATCGAAGCGGCCTGAGCATCCAATGGAGAACCGGCGCTTAACTGTAGCGGCGCTCTATAAAGGTTGAGCGTTCACATTTTCTACTTACAGCTGACGATCATTTATAATCAGCACATTTAGGAGACAAAATTGAAGACCATAATCGCTTCTTCTATTACCGTTCTTGTCCTGGTGTGTGCTCCTCTTGAAGCACAGTGGGCGAAAGTGCCTCCGGCCAACGTCCCGCAGACGCCTGATGGCAAGCCGGACCTTTCCGCACCTCCACCGCGGTTGCCGAACGGCAAACCGGACCTGACGGGAATTTGGAGACCCGAAAACACATATGACGGCAAGCCGGCGAACTTTGCGGCGAACCTGCAGGTCGATAACATCCCGTACCAGCCGTGGGCCCAAGCGCTGCTTGAAGAACGAAAGACCGGCATCCATGAGAATGAGACAATGGAAGGTCGTTCAGACGAGTCCCGATTTCATTGTCATACTGTACGAAGCTTTCGGCATCCTTTGGCGTCAGATCTTTCTCGATGGACGGGAAGTCGCGGAAGATGCTCCTCCAAGCTGGCTGGGATATTCGACGGGCAAGTGGGATGGCGACACGCTCGTTGTGGACACGAAGGGTTTCAATGGAAAATTCTGGCTGGATCAACAGGGCAAGCCAATAACCGAAGCGCTGCACGTCATCGAGCGGTTCCGCCGGAAAGATTTCGGCCACATCGATGTAGAAATCACGATCGACGACCCTAAGGCGTACACAAAGCCATGGACCTTTATGGAGCACGTGCGTTTGTTGACCGACATGGAACTCATGGAAGCGATCTGCAACGAAAACAATCGTGACCTGGAGCATCTCCCAGGCGGCAACTTGCGGTAGAGTACACCACAGCACTTTCGGAGGCGATATTATGCGAGATATCGTTAAAGACTATCTGGACGGCCTCATTCCACGCCGGGCCTTCATGAAACGGATGTCGCAAGCGGGGTTCGGAGTTGCCGCGGCCGCATCCGCACTGAAGTCTCTGGAGCCTTTAGCACGTGCGCAGTCCGGTCAAGGCGCACGTGGCCAGGCTCAAACGTCTGTGAACTCTCCGGCGGGAAGCCTGACGACTCCCTTCGAGGGAACCGGGGGAGAACTGCTCGCCGAACAGCTCCGAGCTGCCGGCGTGAAGTTCCTATTCCTTGGAAATGGGTCTGGGCTTGGATCGTTGTGTGACGCGCTACTGGACCGGCCCGACATGCAGATCATCCTTGCCATCCACGAGGACCACTGTGTCTCCATAGCCGACGGTTACTCCAAGGCTTCCGGAAAGCCCGGCTTTGTGATGTTCAGCCGTGTGGGGACACCCCACGCCACCGCGAACATGTACAACGCAATGAAGGACCGGAGTTCGCTCATCATTACTTCAGATCACGCTGAAAGCGACAGAGAGGGACGAGATGGACTGGAAGACATCGACGACTGGCTGGAAACGGTCGAGCAGTTCACGAAGTTCCGCTGGGTCGTCCGCGAACCCGAGAGAATCCCGGAATGGACCATGAAAGCTTTCAAACTGGCCACCACCATGCCGGGCGGTCCGACCTATCTGCGCTTCCCGCGCGACATCCTTTATAAGAAAAAGGTGCGGGCGGGGATCTTCCCGTCCGGTACATTCAACATCCCGATGAGCCTGCGGCCCAGTCCTCGCGAGGTCGAGCAGGCTGCCCGGATACTGCTCGAAGCCAAAAGCCCGCTTCTGAACGTGGGGTACGAGGTGACGGCGTCCGGGGCTGTGGCCTCCGTCGTTCAACTGGCGGAGCTGCTGGCAATTCCGGTGACGCAATCTACAAGTTGGGGTGCCGATTTCCCAACGACCCACCCACTTTTCTTGAGATCCAGCGCCTGGCGTTACCCGGAAACGATCGATGCTTATTTGAACATCGGCGGGACGATGGAAGGCTCCGCATCCGACGGCGGCGGCCGGCTCCGCGGCGCGAAGATCATCCACGCCTGCGTCGACGCGGGACACTTGGGGACGGCGTATCCGGTACATGTCGCCCTTGCTGCCAACATCAAAGAGACCGCTACGGCGTTGGTGGACGCGATCAAAAGCATGGCGACCAGCCAGCGTTTGACCCAAATACGCGAATCGCGCCTGGCTGCGGCGGAGGACTTTACGAAACGAATGCGCGAGTCGGCCGAATCGATCGCGCGCCGGCAATTTGATCGCGTGCCATTGACGTGGGAGTGCCTTTCGTTCGAAATCAACGCGGCGTTGGATCGCGATGCTTACATCGTCGAAGAATTCGGTACGGAAGGTCCGAGGTCGCTCCAGTGGTTCCCGTTCGCAGAAGGCGAAAAGACGAAAATCGGCAGGACGACGGGATATTCGCTGGGATGGGGAGTTGGGGCCTCGATCGGTGTCAAGCTGGCCCGGCCCGATAACCAGGTGGTCTGTGTGCAAGGCGACGGCGGCTTTCTTTTCGGGCAGAGTGAGGCGCTCTGGACGATGTCTCGCTACGATGTTCCAATCATCGTGGTGATCTTCAACAACCGCTGTTACAACGAGACTCGCGCCCGAATGTATGCTCAGGGAGGACGCCAGTCCGAACTAAAGAAGGACATGCTGTCCTACCTTGGTGATCCGAATGTCGATTTCGTCAGCATCGCCGGCGCGTACAACATCAAGGGCGAACAGGTGCAAAGCCGGGAGCAGATCAAAGCCGCCATGCAGCGCGCTGTGAAGGCGACCCGCGATGGACGTCCTTACCTGATCGACGCGCTCGTGGAAAGAGGACAGTCCGGCGCCGAGGCCTGGTACCCTGCTTATTCTGTGGCGAAGACGCGCACCAGACGCGTGTGAAGTGCCCGGGTTGTTCCGCTGAAATGACTTCGATGACCGTCGAGGCGCGTTTAACCGCGCCTTTAACAATCGAAGTATGCACCCCATGCCAGGCTTTCTGGTTTGACAAGTATGAAGACCTGAAAATCTCTGCGGCCTCTACGCTGAAACTGATTCAGTTCATCGGTGAAAACTCTTCAACGGCAAGGATGCCGCCGGCGGAAATCCTTCGCTGTCCTCGATGTGACTCGCGTCTCCTGCCGACGCACGATCTGCAACGGACCACAAAGTTCAGCTACTCGAGATGCGGCAATGAACACGGCCGCTCTATTGGATTTTTGGACTTCCTGCGCGAAAAAAACTTCATTCGCGCACTATCGCCAAAGGAAATCAACGAACTGCGGCAGAAAATCGAGACCGTGAATTGCTCCAACTGCGGCGCGTCAATTGACCTGGCAACGGATTCGATTTGCGCGCACTGCGGCTCGGCCATTTCGATACTGGACATGGAGCAGCCGCAAAAAATGCTGAACGAACTCAAGCGGGCCGCAGAGCCTCGGCCGATCGATCCGATACTACCCTTGGAGCTGGAGCGAGTGAAGCGCGAAACAGAACACTGGTTCGGCCCAACGGAACCGACGCCGGACTGGTTGGGACAAATCCGCAATTTAACGGAACTACTGCTTGGGGATCGGCGGAAGGACGGCTCCGAATAAGGTTTACACGCATGTCCTAAACCGTAGTCGATCGGCGTTGTGAGCCCAGCCGACATCGTGTAACTCTCTACTTCAGGATAGCCTGCCTGCACACTTCTCTCCCCCACTCCCTTTTCGTTGATTTGGCGACACGACCTCTCGTGCGGTAAGATCCCGCCGTTAATAATACTTGCAAGTCCAGCGGACCTTCTTTGAATTCAGGATAAGCTGCGTTCATTTCGAACGGTCCTACGCAGGAGACCGCCTTGGCCAGTGCACAAGAAGCGATCCGTCTTTGGATTGAAACCGCTAAAGAATTCGGCGATCCGATTCCTGAACCGAAAGGTCGCCGCCTGATCTTCGCCTGACCCAAAAACCGCCTAACCCGCCGCTCCAGCCGACCGCTGAAAAGCGCGGCGGCTGAGCGGCAAGGTCGTTAGCTGGACCAATTGAACGCGCATCTTGTAAGGGTTCGGTTTGACGGAACTCGGCAGTCCGAATTCTCGTTCATGTGCTCACTGCCGCAGTGGACTGAGCCAAATCCCGATTTGGGTTTGGCTTTCCCCGATGAGGAATCACCAATTCCTCATTGCCACCAAATTTCTATGCCAATGGGCTAAGCCAAATGGGGGACTCACAAAAACACTCCCCTATAGTAGCTTCCGTACCTTCGATATTTAAAGTCCATACGTAGTCGAGAGGATGTTTCCATGTCCAGAACGTTGAAGGACTGGGTAGAGACTGAAGTGCAGCCGTTTCGGGGCAAGTCGATCAGTTGGATTTCACAGTACCACTTCTTTCGGGATCCTATCCGTCCGACGTATTCGGACCTGAGCTATTTTTTCTCTCCTGCGGATGGAATCATCCTGTATCAGCAGACGGTGCGTCCGGATGACTGCATCGTGCGGATCAAAGGCAGAGCCTACTCGTTGCGCGATGCCTTGCGGGATCCCAATTACAGCGCGCCTAGCCTGGTCATCGGAATCTTCATGACGTTCTTTGATGTTCATGTCAACCGGGTGCCGTACCCCGGAAAGCTTTCATTTAAAGAGTTGGATGGCATCGACACCTACAACCATCCGATGCTTGACGTAGAGAAAGGCCTCTTGCAGGACCTGCGCGTTCCAACCGATTCGCTGGAATACCTGCATCACAACCAACGCGTGGTGAATCGGATTCATTCTGCGGTGTTGGGCCAATGCTATTACGTGCTGCAGATTGCGGATTATGACGTGGACTGCATTACGCCCTTCAGTCTGAAACAGAACCAGCCGGTCGGCCAGGGACAGCGTTTTTCCACAGTACGTTACGGATCGCAAGTGGATTTGATCGTTCCGCTGTCCCCCCGCTTTGACTTCGTTACGGTTCAGAACATAGGCGACCACGTTGAGGCCGGCGTCGATCCCCTCATCCGGCTGATCGAAAAAACAAAACTTAAAAGGAGCCACCGCTCATGAAAACCCGCAACACGGCGTCGCGGCGAGTGCTTGTAGAGCACAACATCCGGGTGAGTCAATCGAACCAGAGTTTGCTGGTGACGCCTCCGGCGGTCGTGACCAATCGAACATCCACGAATCGCCAGAGCCGCGAGCCTCGCCTGATGGAGCCGCCAGCGTCCCCGTGGCTGAACCCGACTCAATTAGAACGGCCCGCCTTTCTGCTGAACTTCCCATTCTCTTATGCGACGGCGGCAGCCAACAATCCCTGGATGCAGGACCTGCCTCCGGACCGGCGGCAGCCGGATTTCAAGCGGGCGGCCGTCCAGTTTCTCGAGCTCTATCGAAATCTCTGCGCCGAGGCTCTGGTGTATCTGCTGCCGACGCCTCGCGGGAAGAATTTGCAAGACCTGGTGTACACGGCGAATCTGGGCATCGTTCTGGAACACCTTCCGGACAAAAACACGGTTGTGATCTCGAATTTTGCCTCACCACCCCGCGTCGGCGAGGCGGCCGTTGGCATTAAGTTTTTCGAGGATTTGGGATACGAGGTCTACGTGCCTCCCGCGAAATTCGAAGGCGAGGCGGAACTGAAGCACCTCTACCTCAATGTGTATATCGGAGGGTACGGGATTCGCTCGGAAAGACAAACGTACGAGTGGATGGAGCGCACCTTCGGCATGCGGATCATTCCTCTCCGTCTCGCCGATCCCTATCTCTATCACCTCGACTGCGTGGTGTTCCCAATCACGAGGGAGAATACCCTGGTCGGCACCGAGTTGCTGGAAAAGAAGGAAATCGCGGCGTTGGAAAAAGTCACCAACATCATTGCCGTCTCCAAAGACGAATGTTATTCGGGTATCTGCAATTCCGTTCGTCTGCCAAACACGGTTCTCAACTCGTCGCACCTTCACGATCTGAAGGCCGGAACCGAAGATTTCAAGTTCGAGCTTCAGAAGAACCGCAAGCTGGAGGACATTGCCGCGAATCTCGCTCTTGAAGTGAGCTATTTCAATCTCAGCGAATTTCACAAGAGCGGCGCTCTGCTGTCGTGCATGGTCATGCACCTCAACCGGCATTCGTATAAGATCGCGCTTACGGCATGAGCGGATGGGACGTGGGCCCGGCTGGTATCCGCACGGAAAGTCATACACGATTGGAATAGATACGGATCCTCTCGGTGTGCGAGTGGGTCACGTATCTTGATGCCTGCGGGACTACATTTCGCTCTAGCGTCAATATGTCTCACAACACGCTTTCACGGGTCGTCTGGAGGGTATCGCTTCCGATCATTTTTGTGGAGGCCACCGAGACGCTCGACCACCTAATTGATACGATCTTCCTCGCGCGCGTGGGTGTTACCGAGCTTGGCGCGATCGCGGTTGCCGACTCGATCCTTTTCCTGTTCTTGGTCGCACCGCTGGCGCTGGTGGACGCCATCCAGATTCTGACGGCCCGGAGAGCCGGTCAGCGCCGGCCCGAAGCGGTGGGTGCGGCGTTTAATCAAGGCTTTGTTGTTGTCCTGCTCGTTTGCCTGGCGTCCACGATCGCGCTGAAGCTGTTTTCGCCGGTGGTTGCGGCGTGGTTCGTCGAGTCGGATGCTGTGGGAGCGGCCGTCAACGGGTATCTCCAGATCGACGCGTACAGCATCGCGCTAACCGGGGCGACTTTCGCCTACGGCGCCCTGCTCATCAGCTTGGGAAAGACGCGGGTGCTCGTTCCCGCGACGATCATTTTGGTCGCCAGCGATGTCGTTTTAAACTACGTTTTCATCTTCGGAAACTTCGGCTATCCAGCGCTCGGAATGCGCGGCGCCGCCGTCGGGTCCGTGGGCGCCGAGTTGCTGACGGTGATCTTTCTCACGGTTTATGTCTGGCGGCGTCTGGATCGCCGATACGGCTTGTTCCACTTTCACAAGTTCGAGCGCCGCGTACCCATCTTGTTGGGCCGTCTCTCGGCGCCCATCGCAGTTCAACGGTTTTTGGAAGACCTGCGATGGTTCCTCTTTTTCTTAATTTTCGAACGGGTGAGCGCTCAGGCGCTGGCGATTGCGAACATTGTTTACACCTGCTACATCGTGTTCTGCGTCCCAATGATGGGCTTCTCGGAGACCACGTGTTCCATGGTGAGCCGTTTCGTGGGTAAAAACAGAGAACACTGGATCGGTGGCGTGCTGCACAAGGCCATCGGCGGCGCGATCATCGCGACGGCCCCGTTTATCGTTGTCGCATTATTGGCTCCACAGTGGCTGCTGGCGGTGTTCTCCACCGAACCGGGTCTTCTGGAGGAGACCAGCGCCAGCCTCCGCGTTGTTGCGCTGGCGATGTTGATGGCGATCCCCGGCCACATGTGGTTCGTGGCCGTGTTGGGGACCGGAGACACAGCGGCGTCTCTTGGAATCGAATTCGTCCTCACGCTCACCATGCTCGGCATCACCTACTTCTCGGCTATCCACCTCGGCTGGCCAGTCGCGTTTGCCTGGGTCTCCCTTCCGATTTCGTGGTTGATCGGTCTGACAATCTCGTACGGCTGGGTCAAATCGGGGTTCTGGAAGAGGCTGGAGATCTAATTGACTGTAGGAGGGCCGTTACAGTTAATGGGCTTTCGATATGAGACCTTCACCGACTGTTGCGATTTCAGATCGTACTCCGCGCCTGCTCTCCAGCCAGGTTCTACACGCAATCTTCACAGCTCAGGCGGATGCCCAGCCGCACGCTTTAGCGGTGGTGTTTGGCCGCGATGAAATAACGTACGCCGAGCTCGAGAGCCGTGCCAACCGGCTCGCCCGTCATTTGCGCAGGCAGGGACTAGGACACGGCTCGGTTGTCCCGATGCTGCTGCCGCGGTCCATAGATGCATATGCTACGCAGGTCGGAATTCTTAAGGCGGGAGCGGCCTACCTGCCGATCCGCAGTTTAACGGACCTACTGCTTGGGGATAGGCGGAGGGACAGCCCCGAATAAGGTCTGAAGTTCGGGGATCGCACCAGCCGCAGTCCAGTCGGCCATCCCCTGGCGCCATACGAGTGTCTCTCGAGTGAGTGAACCATCACGGGCTTTTCCAGACAATGTATTCATATCGTACGGCCCCGTTTGCGCTCCGTTCACCACGACGAAGAAAGCCACCGGTACGGGCGGAGGACCGGCCGGACGAGTCATCTGCGTTGTCATCTGTTGTCCCAGCGCAATGCCAGCCCCGATACCGATGCCCGCACCTGCCGCCCCGCCCGGATTCTTCGCGGCATCGCCGATGGCTGTGGCGCTTTGGTAGTGGGCGTAGCGGTTCATATCGCCGAGCACGCCGATCTTTGCGCGCGTGTCGATCGCCTGCTCCACCTCCGGCGGAACAGAAATGTTTTCGATATAAAAAAATGTGAGCGCAAGACCCAGTGTTTTGAGATCCGGACCAATGGTCTCCAACGCAAGCTTGCTGATCTTGTCGTAATTACCGGCCAGATCGAGAATCGGGATTTTTGCCGTACCGATCACGTCGGAGAATCGCGAAACGATGGTGTCACGCAACTGGTTCGAGACCTCATAACTCTCGAACGAGGGATCTGTCACCACCAATTGCTGCAGGAATGTCTTCGGATCGGATACATGGAAAGCGTACGTGCCGAAAGCGCGGATTCGGACGGGACCAATTTCCGAGTCACGCATCATAATCGGATTCTGTGTACCCCATTTTCGATCTGTCCATTGCCTCATCGATATGAAGTAGACCTCGGCCTTGAACGGCGAACTGAAACCATACCTCCAGCCTCTAAGAGTTGAGAGAATCGGCATGTTTTCGGTACTGAGTATGTAAGTACCGGGATGATAAATGTCGGCAAGTTGACCTTCATTCACAAACACGGCGTTCTGGCCCTCGCGGACGATGAGTCTTGCGCCCATTTTGATTTCGTTTTGATAACGCTGAAATCGGTAGGCTAAAACATCGTTTTCGGCCGGCTCGGTCCACTCGATGATGTCAATAAACTCGCCGCGTAATTTATCCATAACGCCCATCGTTCTCTCCTCAGTCTGAACTTTTGCTGATCATAACAACGGGCCAAGCGGGCTTCGACCAATAATTGAATTGCGGAACGGCCGAGGATGTCGCAATTACAAGATCGTCGGCGGTCCGCGAAGCGCAAGCGCGACAGCGCGCAGCCTCAAGAAATAGACCGCCGCTACAGTACTAAAGCTCATCCCCAACGGAGATCGTGATTCTTCACAGGGAGCGAACGAACGCGTTTTCCGGTCGCGGCGAAAATGGCGTTGCACACAGCCGGGGCGATCCACCCGACCACCTCTTCGCCCATGCCGGCGATCGGTTTATCTGTTGCCCGGACAAAATGAATGCCGATTTCCGGCATCTCCTGGCGCGTCAACAGAGGGAAGTTATTAAAATTGCTCTCGACGACTCGGCCCTTCTCAATTGTGATCTGTTGTTTGAGCACAGCCGCTAATCCCATCACGACCTGCATTTCAACCTGTCGTTCCGCCGCCAACGGGTTTACCAAAAATGGACCGGTATCCAATGCCACATCGAAACGTTCGGCGCGAACGAGTCCCTGTTTGCTGACGGAGACAGTGGCGACAATGGCGCAGATGGTAATTTCGTCCCGAGTCACTCGCCGGCTATCACCTATGGCGATTCCTCTGGCCGTTCCGGCCGGCAGCTTCTCACCCCATTTGGATGTCTCCGCGGCTTCGTCCAGAACCTTAATCCAACCTTTCGCCGCGGCAAAATCCGTATTTCCCTCGAGCAATGCGCGCCGGTATTGATAGGGATCTTTCCCAGCCGCGTGAGCGAGCTCATCGATGAAGGTCTCCAGGAAAAACTCGTTTTGCGACCGGCCTACCGATGTCCAAGGGCCGGTCGGGATCTGATTTTGGCGATAATGATAATCGAACAGCTCGTGCGATACCCGATAGGGCAGTTTATGTAAGCCTCGGATGGTTTGCTCATCGCCGGGATAGGGTGTTTCAATCCCGACCACGCGTGTGTGCCATGCGACAGGCATGTCGTCCGGTCCCAGAGCAGCGCGAAACCTGGAGACGCGCATCGGCCGATAAGCCCCGTGCTGCATCGTCTCTTCACGGCTCCAGATCACCTTTACAGGACGTCCCAGCTGCTTGGCAATGACGACCGCCTGACGGACATTATCGTTTTCCCCTCGCCGGCCGAAACCGCTTCCCAGAAAGCAATTGTGGAGATAGACGTTCTCCACGGGAACGCCTGTCAACTCGGCTGTTTCCGAGACGGCCCCTTCCGGATTCTGTGTTCCGACCCACAGGTCCACGCGATCCGCCATCACGTGAGCCGTGCAGTTCATCGGCTCCATCATGGCATGATCCAAATACGGGACTTCGTACAC
>WNGK01004950.1_pt1 | contig 17406 bp, 18 predicted proteins | sample 5400601 | NCBI WGS metagenome assembly WNGK01 (sample SAMN13153376, study PRJNA577476) | soil metagenome | isolation source: 60 cm soil or saprolite under Garry oak tree replicate 1 | place: USA:California | collected 2016-06-15
CCTTCAGGTGGGCTGAGACGGTGGACTGGCCGACATCGACGGCGGCGACGATCTCACCGACGTTCATCGGCGTTCCGCGCCGGGCGAGCAGCGAGACGATCTGGATCCTGGTGGCGTCGGCGAGTGCCTTGAACCAGCTGGCGTATTCGGCGGCCGTAGCCCGGTCAAGAGGCTGATCATACTCTTCCATCGCTCATCGACGATAACCGATGAACGCCGTAAAGGGAAGGATGGAACCTGCGGGCCTGAAGGCCCAGCACCGCGCGCCGTCGGCCGGAAATGCGCAGCGGCATCACCGCCCAGCCCGATGCCAGCGATGTAAGGCCCCCGCCAGGTAGAGCGGTCCGCTGGCCCCTGAGGCGCGTTATGTGAGTTGAAGTTGCGGCACACCGGGTGGGGTGCTTGATGGCAACGGGCTCCTGTGGCAGCAAGCAGTTGTCACACTGTCCCCGCCACGGGAGCCCCCACCATGCTGGCAACTGAGCTGCTGTTCGTCTACATCTATTGCCTGGTCGATGACGCGATCAAGGGCGGCGTACTGTCGATTCCGCGCCGGCCTGGCCCTGCTCCGGCCTGCACCGACGCCGAGCTGCTGACCATCGCCCTGGTCCGCAGCCTGCTCGGCCGCCGCAGCGAGAACGGCTTCCTGGACGAGATCCGCCGCGACTGGCCGCACCTGTTCCCGCACTTGCCGGATCAGCCGGAGGCCAGCCGCCGTACCCGCTGGCTGTGGGGGGCGTTCGAGCAGTTCCGGGCGGCCTGCGCGGCCTTGGTGCCTGCTGATCCCGTCCAGCAGATCGATACCTCCGCGATCCCGGTGCGGCATCCCTCGCGGGTCCGCGGCCCGGACCAGTGGACCGGCCCGGGCAACGACCTGACCGCCCGGTTCGGCCGCGACGGCGCGCACGCCGAATGGTTCTACGGCTTCCGCCTGGCCGTCCGCACCGACCTGGGCAAGCGCCTGATCCGCGCCTGGTCCATCGTGCCCGCCGCCATCGACGAACGCCAGATCGGCACCGACCTGGTCGCCGGCGACGCCGCCAGCATCGACGCGCTCCTGCTGGACAAGGGCTTCACCGGCCGCCGCTTCGCCGGCGAGATGGCCAGCGCCGGGATCGACGTGATCATTCCGCCCACCCGGGCGCAGCGCAAGACCATGCCCAGGACACTGCAGCGCCTGATCGCCAGGCTCCGCAACCGCGTGGAGACCTCCTTCAAGGAGATCACCGACCAGATGGAGCTCGCCCGCCACGGCGCGCACACCTTCGAAGGGCTCCTGACCAGGACCGTTATCACGCTGGCGGCCCACACCCTGCTGCTCACCCAGCTCACGGACGCGACGTGACCAAGGATTTCAACTCACATAACGCGCCTGAGGAGTGACGGCTCGCATCGAGCGCGGTCAGGAGGACGGGCCGCCGATCAGCAGGACGAGTACCTGTCCCTAGTGCTGCGCACGTTCATCTGGGGCTTCCCGCACCAGTACCAGGCTCGAGCACCCGCTGGCACCACGATCGCCCTGGAAATTCCCGGCATCGGCGCGTGGACACTGACCAGGACGGCAACCGGATGGTCCCTCGATGAAGGGCAGGCCGACGTGCCGGCCGTCGGCCTGCAGATAAGCGGGGAGGCGGCCTGGCGGCTGCTTACCGGCGCCCGCTACGACGCGCGTCAGGTGCAGCTCTCCGGGGACCCAGCGCTGGCCGAGCCCCTCCTCCGGGTCCCCGGCATCATCGTCTAAGGCAAACACCGCGCTCACGATGGATGACTACGCGAGATCGTCAGCAGGGCAAAGGTTGCTTGATGCGGCACCAGAGAGGCTCCGCCTCGGACCGCCGAGGTTTGATGGTTCTCTAGGCGAGCCGGTGCTGGCGGGTTCATCCTCACAGTCAGGAACTGGCTGCGGGAGTGGTCATGGCGTCACGTCTGGTGCGGGCTAATGCGGTCACGGTCAACGATGTGCTGGACGGGCGCAAGCTGCTGGAGATCGACTGCGTGGACCGGGTCTATTTAACGCTGTCGGTCCCGAACCTGGTGGTGGGCGGCCAGGTGGTGAACTTCCTGACCGTCCATGAGGGCAACCCGATTCCCTCGCCTGCGCTGCTGGAGCGGCGGGGGCAGGCGTTCCGCCGGGCGGTGCTCTCCTTCGCCGGGGCCAATGACATCCCGGTGCTGAGTTTCGCGGGCAAGCGGGACAAGAGCCGGCCCGGAGTGCTGGCCGACAGCCCGTGGCCGCAACGCAAGATCGATCAGGTGATGCCGCTGATGCGCAAGGCCGCCGCCATGGGACGGTCTCAGGTGGTCGCGATCGGGGTGGCGCAGGAGTACCAGCGGGTGTTCACCGGGACCAAGGACCAGACCCCCACCGGGCGGTGTGGTTCTCTTACAACCGCACCGAACGCCGGGTGACCTGCTACTACTTCTATATCTGGGACGAGGGCTTCGGGCCGGCGTTCATCAAGATCTGCGCTTACTTCCCCTATCCGGGCAAGATCTGGTTCAACGGGCACGAGTGGGCCAAGCGCCAGGCGGCCAAGGCCGGCATCTCCTTCCGGGAACTGTCCAACGGTTTCGCCTCCTGCGACGACGCGGCCGCGCTGCAAGAGGTCTGCGACCGCCTTGGCCCCGGCCACATCCAGGTCTTCGCCGAACGCTGGTGGGCACGCCTGCCGTTGCCGTTCACCCGCGCCGACCGAGACGCCGGCTACTGGTGGGACATCTCCATGCGCCAGGTGGAGATCGCCAAGACCATCACCTTCACCGCCCCACGGCACGCCCGCGGGTTCTTCGAAGCCCTCGCCGCCGACAACCTCGACCTCGGCCGCCCCGACAACATGGAGATCATCTTCAACCGGCAGGTCCGCTGCATCACCAAAGGCGTCTTCCGCACCGCTGTGGACCGCGACAACGACGGCGTGGTCATCAACGCCTTCTACCGGCACTTCCGCATCAAGACCTACCTCAAAGACGGCCGGGCGCTGCGGATCGAAACCGTCATCAACGACGCCTACGACATCGGCGTCCTGCGCCGCCTGGAACACTTCGGCGAACTGACCACCAAGGCCCGTGACGTCAACCGCCGGCTGCTGCAGACTATGCGTGCCGGCCAGGGCTGCGTCCTTGCGAGCCCAGCCATCGAGCGGATCGCACAGCCCACCCTCACCGAGGATGGCAGGAGGGCCCCGGCGCTACGGTTCGGCGACCCCCGGGTCATGGCCCTGGCCGGCGCCCTGTCCCTCACCCTGTTCGGCACCTGCGGTCTGACCAACAAGAGCCTGCGCGCCTTGACCGCCCGGCTGCTCGGCACGTCCTACAGCCCCAGCCAGATGACCTACGACCTGCGCCGCCTGCGCCTCAACGGCCTGATCCAACGGATCGAGCACACCCACACCTACGTCTTGACCCCCGACGGCCAGCGTGCCGCGATCTTCTACACCAAGCTCTACAACCGACTGCTCAGGCCGCTGGCCGCCGCCGACCAGCCGCAAGCCCCGCCCGCACTACGCCAAGCCCTCGCCACCATCGACCAGCACGTCGACGACTACATCGCCCGGGCACGACTCAAGCCTGCGGCTTGAAAACATGACTCTCGTGTTCAGAATCCCGGACCCAAAGCTCTAGCAGCAGCAGTTCGCGGACGCGGGCCGGGTCGGCGAGCGCAAGCCCGATCGCCGTGTCGCCACCGCCGCTGTGCCCAGCCAGGATCGCCAGATCAATATCGCGGTTATCCAGTACTGCGGCCAGGTCGTCCACCTGGCTGAACGGTGCCGCTGGGGCAGGCGAATTCCCGAAACCGCGGGTGTCATACCTGATAACGCGGTAGTGCGGGGCAGGCTCTCCAGGACAGGCAGCCAGATGGAGGAGTCGCCCCACCCAGGGTGCAAGAGCACCAGCACCGGGCCGTCGCCGCCCGTATCGTCGGCCCAAAGATGTCCGCCGTCGACCGGCACGCTCAGCTCCATACCGGAATGCTGTCATAGGCAGCGCTGGGTCAGGCACCGTCACTAAGACTGGGCTTGATCAAGCGGAACCGCTCGGTCACCACAAGCGTGCCGTCGCCGATCACCGGCGTAGCACCGAGGAACTCGGCCACGCCCTCGCCGCGGAAGAAGTTCTCGTGTGCTCTGCGCCATTCGGCGGCATCAGCGTAGCCACGGCCTTCGGCGCGCGCGTAGTCGTCATCGACCATGCTGATCGGCACCACCCGTACCTCGGTAAGCTCGATGACAGCTGCCGGCTGTCCCGCTGAGTCGAGCACCGAGAAGCGCTGGCCCGGCTGCGGGACGGGTTCACCAGCATGCTCGTGGATCTGCAGCAACCCGGTCAGGGCGGTCTTTTCTCCAGCGAGTATGGCGGCCACCCCGCTGTCTCGCTCCGGTCCGGGGAAGGCGAGTTCAACTACGGGCAGGTTGTCGGAGGCCATAGCGTCAACCTATCCCCCGGCCCAGCGAGGATGTCGACGACGTGCTCACCGGCATCAGCGCCCTGATGCTGATCCGCACCGAAGACCTTGGCGACGACGAGGCGATAGCCGAGCTTGTCAGCCAGGCGCTGTCGGGACAGCTGACCGGCTGAGGCCATGAGCCCGGGCAGGCAATGCTGCCGGCGGTGCGGGCGGCCGCCGCCCCGGCCGCGCTCAGCCACGGGGGTCAGCAGACTGAGGCGCCGCAGCGAACGCGATCACTGGGTACACGTTGGCACAGCCGCACTCGCCACTGACAACTGCGCCAGCGCCCGCCTTGCGGCCGGTGACAGCTTCGGGAGTCCGGGGCCATCCAGGTGGGTCATGGAGCCGCAAAAGCCCGGGACCGCTGGATGAGTGATTTGCCAGGCCTCTCGGCAGGTCCCTAGTAGTACTTTGTTAGGTCGGAAGACTGCCGGGCCTTGCGGTGTTATACCGGCATGACTCCTCAGGAGATCGCGGAGGTCCGGCCCGGGCTGCTGGATTTCACCGCGGAGATGCTCGGCGGGCTGCCGCGTGAGGATCAGCGGGCGGCCGGGGAGCTGTATGTGCGCGGCCTGCTGACGGACGGGCGGCGGAAGGCCGGTGCAGCCGATGGCGGCGCGGCTGGGGGTGGATCATCAGCGGCTGCAGCAGTTCGTCACGTCCTCGACCTGGGATTACGCGGCGGTGCGGCGGAATGTCGCGCGGTGGTTCGCGGGCAGCCAGCCGGTGGAGGCGCTGGTGGTGGATGACACCGGGTTCGCTAAGGACGGGAGCGCGTCGCCGGGAGTGGCCCGGCAGTACTCCGGGACGCTGGGCAAGGTCGGCAACTGCCAGGTCGGGGTGAGCGTGCACCTGGTGAACGAGCGGGCGTCGTGCGCGGCGGACTGGCGGCTGTTCTGCCCGGAAAGCTACGACGCCGCGCTGGGCGACCCGGTCGAGGCGGCCCGGGCCGCTCGCCGGCGGGCGCGGGCGGGCATCCCGGATGAGGTGCGCCATGCGGAGAAGTGGCGGCTGGCCCTGGAGATGACCGACGAGATGACCGGACCGGGCGGATGGGGCGTGCTGGGGCAGGTCACCGCGGCTGGCGGCGGCCGGCCGGTGGTGGTGGCTGATGCCGGCTATGGCGAGGGCGCGGACTTCCGGCAGGAGCTGGCCGCCCGCGGCTGGCGGTACGTGATCGCGGTCAAGGGCGCCACCAGCGCCCGCCCGCACGACGCCGCCCCCCAGACGCTGGCCTACGGCGGGACGGGGCGGCCCAGCGTCCCCCGCTACCGCACCGCGCCGCTCAGCCTGCGCCAGCTCGCCATCGCGCACGCGGACCAGATCCAGCAGGTGACCTGGCGGCACGGCACCAGGGCCAGCCGGGGCAACCCTGACGCCGCCATGACCAGCCACTTCGCCGCGATCCGGGTCCGGCCCGCCAGCCGCCGCATCCCCCGCGCCGCCGACGGCAGCCTGCCAGAATGCTGGCTGCTGGCCGAATGGCCCCCCGAAGCTGACGAGCCCACCGGCTACTGGCTGTCTGACCTGCCAGAAGACACGCCCGTCGCCGAGCTGGCACGGCTGGCCAAGATCCGCTGGCGGATCGAGCACGACTACCGCGAGCTGAAAACCGGCCTCGGCCTGGCCCACTTCGAGGGCCGCTCGTTCACCGGCTGGCACCGTCACATCACCCTCGCCGTCCTCGCCCAGGCTTTCTGCACGATGATCCGCACCGACCCAAAAGCGCATGCGCCGGGATGACCCTCTACCAGGTCCTGCACGAGCTGCAGATCGTGCTCGCCCTCATCCTCGGCGCCTGCCCCCTGTGCTGCCAGCCCGTCACCCCCGACCGGCTCACCGCCGCCCTCACTCCGACCTAACAAAGTACTACTAGGGCGCACGCCACGCATATGCCGGAATCAACGTGCGTTGGCTTTGGCGAGGTCTGCGGCTTGCGAGGGGCTGGGCGTGAGCTGGTGCGCGTGGCGGCGGTACCGGGTGAAGGCTGGCAATACCAGGGCGATCACCAGGGTGCCCGCGATGGTGATGAGGCCGCCGCTGAGCGCGCTGATCGTGGGTGAGGTGAGCGATCCGAGGGCGCCGGCTTCCAGGTTGCCAAGCTGGCCGCCGCCCGCACCCACCGCGTAGTCGGCCGCCATGATCCGGCCGCGAAGCTGCTCTGGGGTGACCGCCTGGAGGATTGCTCCGCGCAGCACCACGGTGAAGGTGTCCGCAGCACCGGCGGCGGCCAGCAGGCCCAGCGTCAGCCACAGGCTCGGGGACACCGCGAAACCGGCGAACGCCGCGCCCCACACCGCGGCCGTCCACAACATCGCGCGGCCCTGCCGCGCAATGTGCCCGACCGGGCCGGAGAACGCGGCGCTGACCAGGCCACCCAGGCCGATCGCGGCGGTGAACAACCCGAGCGTGCGGGGATCGCCACCGAATCGCTCCGCGTTGATCGCCGGGAACAGGGCCACGGGCAGGCCGAACACGGTGGCGGTCAGATCGGTGACAAACGCCCCGGCCAGCACCTGGCTGCAGCGGATGAAGCCGATGCCCTCGGCTACCGCGCGCACCCCCGGCCGCGGCGCGCTGGCGTGAGGCCGCATGGCCGGCAGCCTGGCCACCCCGTACAGGGCGGCCACGAAGCTGAGCGCATCGATGAGATAGCAAAACGGAAGGCCCAGGCGCGGGGCGGCTGCGAGGAGGCCCGCGAGCGCGGGGCCCGCGGTCAGCATGATCTGGAAGCTCAGCCGGTTCAGTGCGAGTCCGGCCGGCCGCTGTCCGGCCGGCAGCAAGCTGGGCACGAAGGTGTCACGGGCCGGGCGGTCGATGGCACCGAGCGAGGATTGCACGGCGACCAGCGCATACAGGAGCCACACCAGACGCAGCCCGGCGAAGGCCTGCGCCGCGAACGCCGCCGACACCGCAGCCAGGCAGATGGTGGCGACGAGCACCAGCTTGCGCCGGTCGGCCGCGTCGGTGACCGAGCCGCCGGCCAGCCCGATGGTGAGGGTCGGTACCAGTTGCGCCACGCCGACGGCGCCGACCGCGAACGGTGACCGGGTGAGGTCGTAGACCTGGAGAACCACAGCGAAAGCCGTCAGCGCGCTGCCGGCCGACGACAGGGTTGTCCCGGCCCACAGGCGCCGGAACGCGGGGGAGTCACGCAGCGGCCCGAGGTCTGCGAGCAGCCTTCTCAGCGGCATGTCAGGCCTCCTTCCTTGCGCATGCTGGCCGGGCCACGGCCCGGCGCGTCGGCGGGCCCGGCGCCCTGCCCGGGTGCCGCCCCGCGTCCCTGCCAGGTCCACCCCGGCATCATCGTAATGCCAATTATAACAGAACTTGTATAAGTACTGTTATAATACGCTGGTGGCAGGCACTCGTACGCCCGACCCGACCGAGCACAGCAGGTGGCGGCCGTTGCGGCTGCTGCTGGAGGCGATGGACGCTGACATCGCCCGGGTCTACACCAGCGCGCAGATCAGCGGGCTCAAACCGAGCTTCGTGTTGGAACTGCTGCGGCTGCATGCGTACGGCCCGATGACCATCACCGAGCTCGCCGGATCGGTCCAGCGCACCCACTCGGCGATGAGCCAGAAGGTGGCCGCCATGCGCGCCGGCGGCTGGGTCCGGACCACTGTGGGCGCCGATGCCCGCAGCAAGAAGGTCACGCTCACGGCCAAGGCGCGCCGCATCACCGGCCTGCTGGCGGCGGAGTGGCGGGATACCGAGGCCGCCCTCGCCGAGCTCGAGGCGGAGATCCCGTACCCGCTCAGCCGGGCCGTCACCGACATCGAGGCGGCCCTGCGGCGCAAAAGCTTCCACGACCGCATCGCCGAGAAGCTGGCCAGCGACCCCGCATGGAGGTGACCATCGCACGCGCCTGACAGGAGCGGCGCACCATCCATCTCCCCGCGCTTCGACGAGCCCGGGGGACCGGCAGTTACGGGCGGCGGACGCTGAGGATTATCCCGGAGCCATGGTCGAGTTCAATCGAGGTGAGCAGGGGGCTTGTGAGCAGGGCCTGGCGCACCTGGTCTTGTTTGGTGCGCTGCTCCGGGGTCCAGCCCGGCCGGGGGGTCATGTCATCGACGACGAGCAGGCCATGAGGGTTGAGTGCGGCGATCGTTCGGTCGAGGCCGTCCCATTTGCCGCCCTGCGCATCTGCGAAGATCAGGTCGAATGTTCCGATTTCGCTCAGCAAGTGGAGTGCGTTCCCGATTCGCAGGTCAACGAAATCACGCCAGTTGCACTGTGCGGCGAGGGCCGCTGTCTGCGGGTCTCTTTCAATGGTCGTCACCACGACGTCGGTGCGGGGGAGCAGCCCAAAGACTATCCAGGCGGTCCCTACCCCGGTTCCGGTGCCCAGTTCCAGTACCCGGGCGCCCGCGGGCAGGTGCGCGGCAAGAACTGCCAGCAACCTTCCGACGGCAGGCTCGCACGACAACGCGAACCCGGCCGAGCGGGACATGCCGGCCGCTGCGGTGACGAGTTCAGGAAAGGTGGCCTCCATAGCCTGCCAATCTAGTGTTCTACCCTGCGGACTGTTTCGAGCCAGGCGAGCCACCCGGCACCTCCGGATACCCGCCACCACGACTTCTATCTGGGACCGCCGGTGCCGGGCTCTGGCCACCGGCCACAGGCGGCACTGCTGGCAATGCCATGTGGCCGGTAGAACTCATCCCTTCGTGGCGGGCGAAGCCCGCATGCGATCACGCATCGGTGCTGACAGAAGCGTCCCAATCGATGTGGTGGCGATATGGCGCGGTGAACTGTTTGCTGTTGGCGGTCAGCTTCATCATGATCGGGAACAAGGCGCTCATCACGGCGCGAGATACGTTGCCGGGGACCTTTCCGCTGTTGATCCGGGCGGCTTGCTTGATGATGTGCTCGGCGCGAGAGCGGCGCAGCGCCTCGAAGCGGAGCAGAGCCTGCTCGGGGCCGCGCAGGTCGCGCAGGCATTGTGCCAGGATCACTGCGTCTTCGATGGACAGTGAGGCGCCCTGGCCCGATGTGGGGGTGGGAGCATGCGCCGCGTCCCCGATGACGACCATGCGGCTTGTGTGCCAGGTTGGCAGGTGCGGGATCGAGTGGATGGGGCTGGCCTTCATGGCGCCGACGTCGCTGGCCTGCACGAGCTTGACTGCGGGCCCGGCGTCGCCGGAGTAGAGCCTTGCCAGCCTGCGCTGCCATTCTTCGGCCGGGACCGCTTCCACCTCGCCCCGGGCGGGTTCGTCGCCGCGGGGCACGTTGGCGAACCACCAGACCTCGCCGCCTGGGGCAAGCACATAGCCGAAGAATGCCCGCCTGCCGAAGATCATGGTGTAGCTGCCTGGCTCGGCGTTGACGTCAACCCCGCGCACGTAGCCGCCGAGGTTGATCAGGCCGGCGTAGCTGAGTGCCGGTGCCTTCGGGTCGATGAGCTTGCGGACAGCCGAGTGCACGCCGTCGGCGCCAATGAGAACATCACCGGTGGCGCCGGAGCCATCCTCGAACACCGCCCGCACTCCATCGGCGGTCGGCTTGGCGCTGACCAGGCGTTTGCCGTGCTTGATCACGATGTCGCGGGCGACCGCCTCGTCGTACAGTGCCTGGTACAGGTCGGCCCGTTTGAGCGTGTGACTGGCCGTGCCATCAGGCAGCGCCAGGCCGGTGGCAGCAGTACCTAGATTCTTGCCGGTCGCGCTGCGCAGGCTTATCCCGGGAGTGGGGAACCCGGCCGCCAACGCGCGCTTATCGGCGCCGACCGCGCGCAGCGCGTCTATCCCATTGGTCGCAACCGTCAAGAACGTTCCCTTGCCGTCGGCGCTGTGCGAGTGCGCTTCGTACACGGTGGCTTCGATTCCGGCCCTCTGCAGCGCCATCGCGGCAACCGGGCCGGCGATACCGCCGCCGATGACCAGCGCAGTCCGGGTGTGGGTCATGACTCCTGCCTTTCGTTTGTGTAGCGGGCGGTCATGGGCTCGGCCGCATGGGATCGCCGCAGTCCGCTTCCGAGGTTCTGTACGATGTACCGTACGGTGTATCCGTAGTATGTACGGTACACTGCCACCGTGTCAAGCCATTCCCAGGATGCGGATCCCAGCAGCGCGGTGCCCTCCCTGGCCGACCTGCTTCCCCGGCGCAGGGCCGGGCGGTCGCGGTCCAGGCAGGTATCCCCCAGCCGCGAGCAGATCGTGCGCACGGCGATCGAGCTCGCCGACACCGACGGTCGCGAGGCCATCTCCATGCGGCGCATCGCGGCCAAGCTCGGAATCGGCGCCATGACCCTGTACGGGTACGTCGCCGACCGCGACGCCCTGCTCGCACACATGATCAACGAAGTCGTGGCAGAACTGGGACCACCCGGCCCCCCATCCGGCAACTGGCGCGCCGACCTCGAGCTTCACGCACACAAGTTCCGCGATCTTTGCCGACGTCACCAGTGGCTGCCAGCCGAACTCGGCACGTCGCCGTTCCTGATCGCCCCCAGGCTGGTCGGCTGGGCCGAGTTCATCCTGGCCGCGCTGGAACCCTTCGGCATCGACCTGCTGACCGCCGGCGCGGTACTGCGGATGCTCAACAACTACGTCGTCGGCACCACGCTGCGGGAAGCCACAGAATCCCGGGCCGCGGCCATGGATGACGCAGCGGCCTACCAGGCGGCCGTGGCGTCTTACCTCAACCAACTCGCCTCAAGCGGCCGCTTCCCGCTCATGAGCAAGCTCGCCCTGATCACCCTCGAAGGCCGCGGCCTCGACACCGACACAAGCTTCAACCTGGGCCTCCACTGCCTGCTCGACGGAGTAGGCGCCCTGCTGCACGAAACCGCCGACGGGTGAGGCCAGGCACCTGCGCAAACGGTTCTGCGAAGAAGGCCGCGGCCCGTCACCGCCTGTGCTGATTGTGCGCTCCAGGAACCTCCCGGCGGCCAAGTAGCCCGCTCGGCCAGGCCGAGGCCCGCACGGCCGCCTGACTGGTACGTCCGCGTTCAGCCTTATCCGGAGCCGTGGCATTTCGGTGGCATTGCAGTGACACCGGGACAGCTTGGCTCACTCGTTTCCCAGGGCCAGTGGCAGGGAACTGACCGCACTTGTTGGATCTGGGATCTTGCCCCACAGTTCGTAATGGATACGGCTCCACAGGTCCCAGGAGCGGGCGGGGTTGGTGCTCAGCCGGCCGGGCTTGCGGACCAGTTGACCATGGGTGGCCGCACGGTGCCGCTCAATGGGTGGCCTTTGGGGTCGGTGAGCTTGAGCCGTAAGCATTCACCTCCTGTGATGGTTGCCCGGTGAGTGTCACGCCGTGATCCGCCGGCGGGTAGGCGCACTTCCTTGAGCCGGCCCAGCGTGTCGACTTGATCACGGCCAGGATGTCCTGATCATGGTGGCTTATGCCCGGTCTGCCGCCCTCTGCCGCCGGGTGCGGCTCGTGCGCGGCCCGGGATGAGGTAATCGCCGGGCAGGCGCGCGCTGGAGGAACAGGAGCGGGCGGTTGAGGCGCTGCGGGCGGAGAACGCGGAGCTGGCCCGCCGGGTAGCCCGGCTGGAACGGATCGTGTCCCGCAATTCAGGGAACTCATCCTTGCCGCCGTCCGGCGATGACGTGCTGCCGGGCCGGGGCAGGCCGAAGGGCAAACGGCGCGAGCGAGGCGCGGCGCAGCGCAGCCGGGGAAGCAGCCGGGCGCAGAAGGCCGCTGGCTGCCGTGGGTGCCGGACCCGGATGAGACGAAGTGCCACCGCCCGGCCGGCCGCTGCGCCTGCGGCGCGGATCTGGCCGCCGCCGCCGACGTCCGCGTCGAGCGCTCGCATCAGGTGCACGACCTGCCGGAGATCGCCATCAAGGTGACCCAGCATGATGTGTGGCGAGTCCGCTGCGGGTGTGGCCGCGAACACGCCGGCATGCTCCGGCCGGCGTGCCAGCGGCCCCGTCCAGCTACGGGGCGAGCCTAAAGGCGCTGGTGGTTTACGTCATCATCTACCAGCATGTGCCGGTGGAGCGGTGCGTGCAGCTGGTCGCGGACCTGCCCGGCGGGACCGGCCCGTCGGCAGGGTTCGTGCACGGCATGCTGTCCCGGTGCGCGGCCGCGCTGGCCGAGGTGGTCAAGCTCATCAAGACCGCGGTCAGGCTGGCGGCGGTGGCCGGGTTCGACGAGACCACGATCCGGTGCGGCCCGGCCGGGCAGAAGAAATACATCGGTCTTGACCCGATCGCCCGCCCGGCGCGGGATCAGCGACGGCGCGACCACATCACAGGCCACCCCCATCGACGCCAGCAGCCGGTGCAGCTCAAACCCGCACGGCCCGGCCTCATAACAGGCCCGCAGCACCCCGGGATCGCCGAGCCGGCCGATCAGATGCCGTACCGAGCCTTCCTCATTCCAGATCCGGTCCACCACCGGGACCTGCTCACCAGGCATCAAGATGCCCGCCACGATCGTGTTCTTAGAGGTGTCCATTCCCAGATGGATCAGCCCCGCCGCTGATGTCACACTAGGCATGACGGTCGGCTCCCTTCCGCCATAGTGGCTCCGGCTGCAGGCCGGCGCCAAGACCCTCGAAGGCCAGCAGCATCCGGATCGGCGAGCTGTGCGGGCTGCACCTAGCCGACCTGCACCTGCGCGACGGCGCAGCATGCGGGGAGTGCCGCTCAGCGCACGTGCATGTCTGCCACCGGGGCGCTAACCCGAACCGCGCCGCGGCCAAGACCAAGCAGCCAAGGCGGATGGAGAACGGCACGGTCACCGGCGGGCTGATCAAGCGGGCCAGTCCCGTGATGATCCACGCCTACTTCGAGTACATGACCACCGAGTACCCGCCGGCGCCGGGCACGGCATGCTGCTGGTCCAGTTGCACGGCGATGGCTGCGGGCAGCCGTGGGCGCTGGAGGCGGCCCGCGGGATGCTGCGCCGCGCCGGGGCCCGGGCCGGGCTGGGCCGGATCCGCCCGCATGGGTTCCGGCATGTTCTCGCCACCGCCGTGCTGGACGCATCGGGCGGCAACCTGGTGATCGCCCGGGACGCAGGCGGCTGGGCCTCGGCCACCGTGGTCGACGAGACCTACGGGCACGCCGACCTGGTGTTCGACGCCGCTCTTCGCCGGGTATGGGGCCAGGCGCGGTGAGAGCCAGCCCGCTGCTGCCACTTTACCGGGAGCAGCCCCCGGGCCGGGCCGGTCGGGACCGGCTGGAACTGCTGACCGCGCTGATCGACGGCCCGGCCTTCGATCCGCTGTTCCGTCCCGGCGTGATCCGCATTCCGTCGCGGCACCCGGTCTTCCGGTGAGCGTGCCTGGCGCCCGGCTGCGAACGGCCCCGCAAAGCCAGCATCGACATGTGCCACATCCATCAGGAGCAGTGGGCGACCGGCAGCAGCCGCGGGACCGGCAAGGCAGAGTTCCTCACCACGGCGCAGCCGCTGGGCCCCTCGGTCTGGGTGGAGCAAGGCGCCCTGCCGGATCTGCCCAGGCCGGCCCGCCACCCACACCCGCCAGCTGCTGTGCCACCGTCACCAGAGCCGCTGGTATTGCCACCAGCGCGGCGAGGGAGCGCCGGCCAGCTTCGGGGACTGGCTGCCCGCGCAGGTTCTCTTCGACGGATACGGCACCTGCCAGGTGGCCGTCTGCCCGGATCTAGCCCCAAGTTACGTCGGCATGTCGCTTGAAAAGGGGACATGAGCTGCAGAAACGCTGCGGTTGGGCCGCGAAAATGTAGCCAGAAGAATCTGGCGATGCCCTCGGTGTGATACCAAGTTGATCATCAACGGACGGCCGTGATACCAAGTTGATCATCAACGGACGGCCGGACGCCGCGCCGGACAGCGGCATGTAGCCAGAACGCCGACTTGCCTCACCCATCGTTTGCCCAGGTCACTGTCGGCATTCGCATCAGCTGGATCACGTAACTTCGGTCTAGCGGCCACGCCGCTGGGCCTGTGCTCCGGCCACCGGGCCCGCTACCGGGCGGCCGGCAGACCGGGCGGCGCGGCGCTGCCGCGGACATGGTCACACAGTTACGAGCTGCAGGGCCTGCAGGTCCCGGTCAGCTACCGCGACGAAACCCAGTTCCGCGGCTGGTGCGCCAGCCAGCAGCCGATGCCGTGGCCGGGGCAGATCAACCTGGCGGGGCTGCGCCCGCTGCCTGCCGCTGAGATCCGCTGGGGGCTGTTCGCCTCCTGGCAGCTACCCGGACCGGACTTCCACCGGCAGGCGACGACGAGCTTACGAACAGCAAGATCCGCCGCTACGTCACAACGTCACCTCCCGCTCTGCTGGGCGCACGAATCATCAGGGTTAGGAATAAGGCTGCCCGGTATCAGGGGCGTTGGGGAGCCGGGTTAAGCCGAAGTTACGGGGACTCCGAGTAGCACTTTCGTGCCTGACCAGGCACGCGAGCCCCCCGCGGGCTGCATCATGTAGCCAGGAAAATCTTGAAAATGTGGTAACATTCACAGCGTATTCCGATATGATCGTGCTATGGCTGGGCCGGCAGCGGCGATGCACGTGGCCAGGATCCGCAGCAGCTACACGGACAAGCAGGGCCGCCGCCGCGCGTACGAGTCCCGGCTGCTGCGCCGCACCTACCGCGACGGCGCCAGGGTACGGCACGAGACGCTGGCGAACCTGTCCGGCCTGCCCGAGGCCGTGGTGGACTCGATCGAGGCGGCGCTGGCCGGCGCCGCCCTGGTCCCGGCCGGGCAGGCGATGACGATCACCCGGTCGCTGCCGCACGGGCACGTCGCCGCCGTGCACGCCATGGCCGCCAGGCTCGGGCTGCCGCGGCTGCTCGGCCCGGCCTGCCGCGAGCGGGACCTGGCCCTGGCCCTGATCGTCTCCCGGGTGGTGGCCCCGGGCTCGAAGCTGTCCACGCTGACCTGGTGGCCCGATGTCACGCTCGGCGCCGACCTCGGCGTGGACGGCGCGACCACCGGCGAGGTGTACGCGGCGATGGACTGGCTGCAAGGGCGGCAGGAGACGATCGAGGCCAGGCTGGCCCGCCGGCACCTGGCCCCGGCGGCGAACCCGCAGCGGATGGCCCTGTTCGACCTGTCATCCTCGTGGCTGGAGGGCACGCACTGCCCGCTGGGCGAGCGCGGCCACTCCCGCGACGGCAAGAAGGGCACGGTGCAGATCGAGTACGGGCTGCTCACCGACCCGCAGGGCCGCCCGGTCGCGGTCCGGGTCTTCGAGGGCAACACCGCCGACCCGGCCGCGTTCACCCAGATCACCAAGGTGGTGCGGGACAAGTTCGGGCTCGCCCGGATGGTCATGGTCGGCGACCGGGGGATGATCACCTCCGCCCGCATCGAGGCGCTGCAGAAACTGGATGACAAGTACGGGTGGATCACCGCGCTGCGCGCCCCCGCGATCCGCAAGCTCATGGCCGGCGACGGGCCGCTGCAGCTCACCCTCTTCGACGAGCAGGATCTCGCGGAGATCACCTCGCCGGACTTCCCCGGCGAGCGCCTGGTCGCCTGCTGCAACCCCGTCCTGGCCGAAGAGCGCGCCCGCAAGCGCGCCGGCCTGCTGGCCGCCACCGAGAAACTGCTCGCCCCCCTCATCGCCCGGGTGGCCGCCGGGCGGCTGCACGGCAAGGACGAGATCGGCCTCGCCGTCGGCAAGGTGATCGGCAAGCACAAGATGGCCAAGCACTTCGAGGTCACCATCACCGACACCACCCTCACCGCCGAGCGCCGGCAAGACAGCATCGGCGCCGAGGCCCTCCTCGACGGCATCTACGTCATCCGCACCCCCGTCCCGGCCACCGCTCTCGACGCCCCCGGCGTCGTCACCGCCTACAAGAACCTCAAATACGTCGAGCGGGACTTCCGCCACATCAAGGCCGACGACCTGGACCTCCGGCCCGTCTTCCACCGCCTCGAAAAGCGCGTCAGGGGCCACGTGCTGATCTGCATGCTCGCCGCCTACCTGACCTGGCACCTGCGCCAGGCGTGGGCGCCGCTGACCTACACCGACCAGAACCCGCCCGCCCAGCCGAACCCGGTCGCGCCCGCCCGCCGCTCCCAGGCCGCCCAGGCCAAGGCCTCCGTCCAGCACGACGAGAACGGCCGATCCTACCACAGCTTCCGCGGCCTGCTCGCCCACCTGGCCACCCTCAGCCGCAACCAGGTCCGCTTCGCCGGCACCCCCGCGATCATCCCCATGCTCACCGAGCCCACCAGCGAACAGCGGCAGGCCTTCGACCTCATCGGCGCCCCCATCCCGCTCACCCTGAACAAGTAGCCAGGACAACCACCCCTCGCATCGGCGAAACCACAGGCCAGCGCCGCACTCGGCTGCCAAACCCCCCGTAACTTCGGGTTAAGCAGCTTGGTCTTGTCGAGGCACCCTTTCTCAAGATCTACAGCCGGGAATCCGGCGTGCGGGCTCACTGACCCGTGGTAGCTCAGTGCGACCACCTGCCGGTACCTGGTTCCGCGCTGGGCGTAGTCGAGCACGTGAGCTGGGACGATGTATCGTCCGGGGCGCAGTGCCTGCAACACCACCCAGATCCGGATCCGGGCGCCCGGTGCCACTCGGTAGCCTGCGGGCGGCCGGAGCACCTGGACATGACAGCCCGGGGCACCCCGCCACCCCGGGCCGAACAACACGACGGGCGGATCGGTTACGTACACCGACCCGGGGACGGCGTGCCGGTCAGCGGTGATGGGCGCGATCTTCACCTGGACGATCCGCGCCGTCGTGCCGATCCCGAGGCCCCGCTCGATGCTGGCCGAGTCGATCGTCAGCGGGGCCCCGCTCTTGTTCTGCACGTAGTCGGCAAGGAAGCCTAGCTTTGCGCCGGGCGGAAGTGGTTGCACATCCACTTCGGCATGGTTAACCCTGGCTTTTCATCCAGGGTTCGTGCCTACCGGCGCGCCAACAATAGAAAGTGCTCCTGAACTGGGACGATATGGGTGTTCGAAGTCCGTATCGGCCCCAGGTCAAGGAGCACTTCGCAAGTGAACACTACCGGCTGGTCGAGGGGACTGGAAGT
>WNGK01008487.1_pt1 | contig 17403 bp, 17 predicted proteins | sample 5400601 | NCBI WGS metagenome assembly WNGK01 (sample SAMN13153376, study PRJNA577476) | soil metagenome | isolation source: 60 cm soil or saprolite under Garry oak tree replicate 1 | place: USA:California | collected 2016-06-15
TACGGTATGGAAGATGCTCTCCTTCTAATCTCCAGGTGATGGTTTTGTCTGGCGCATCAGCAGGGGTGGCGCGAATGAGCAGACTGAATTGAGCGCCGGGTGACTGATCGTATGCTTCAACCAGGAAGAGCGCGGCAGCATCGAAGCTCAGTTCTGTGGTTGCAGTGGTGACTATGCGCGTTAGCAAGCTGTCAAGTTGCAGTTCTTGAGTGAGTCGGGCGGTAATCATGCGCAGGAGATCAGCCTCGGTGCGCCGCTGCTCTCGTTCCGCCAGCAGGATTTCGTTCTCGTTGTTCGCAAGTAAGTAGCGGGCCGTGAGCAGTAGGCCGATGAAACTCGCAAGCCCTATCAGAACGAGGTTATATGCATGCGAGATTTCGTTATCAAGGACAAGGACGATCACAACAAGAATAGGGGCAAATATCAGGAAATTTCGCAATGAAAAAAGATGTTTTCGCACGTGGTTGGTGCGACTGAACGCGACAAATTCACTACTTTTTATTTCCGTTGGGGGTTGTATGTGTTCGCGGTAGGCGCGGCGGGCAATGCTTGCATATTGATAGGGGGCGGAGAGTCCTATGAGCAAGTACCCAATAAACCAGAGGGTGTCGATATACCAGGTGCCTGTGTTGTAGGTATTGAAAGGGATCATGTAAGCGTAAAGTGTATCGGCCCAGATTAGCGAGAGGATACCCAGCGCACACATAATCAATGATGGATAGAGCAGCCGGGCAGTGCGTTGATAAACCAGTAAGACGATGGCAAGGATGAGCAGGACATCCCAGAATGGGTAGGAGACAGCAGTATACAGTCGCGCGCGATCGGTCACCGATGAAAAAATTGGCCCAATCACGAAAAACCAGCTGATGCTCAGGATGCAGAGCGTTGTAATGAGAGCATCCAACCCGATACGGGTGCGCGAGCGCCGGGTTTGTGTAGTGGTGGGCATGAGGAGCAGGCCGATGAATGTGAAGATATAGAAAAGCGTAAAACCGATGTCGGCAGCAGAAGGCACCGGGTTTTTCTGTACGTAGTCCTCCAGGTAGGTATAAATAGCACCGCCTATGGCACAGGAAAACAGGCCGAGGCCGATCAAAAACCAGGCAAGCTGATGACGGGGTTCTAATATCACAGGTCCGCGCCGCGCTCGATAGGCTGTCTCGAAACACCAGATGGCGCCGATAGCTGAGGCTAGCGCGAACATAGAATTAGCAAAAAAGGTGACGACACTCGCTTCACCAAACCGCGTGTGCCCGCCGAACTGGAAAACCAGCCAGAGCAGGCTGCCGGTCGCAATGAAGATGGTTATTGCCGCAGCAATATAGTTCTCCCGCTCCAGTCTGCGTAAATACTTCTGCGTCAATCTATCAGTTGCGGTCGTCTTTATCCGTAATTCTGACACGCTGTTTCCCCTGCTGGTCAGACAATGAGTACATGTTCAATACTGTGTGGCACCGCTTGAATATCGTAAGTAGTATACCCGAATGGGGATTGTTTGTCACTTCTATAAGAAATCTTCTCATTGTATCTCTTCAATGCTTCTGCTATACTCTGCGTGAAACAGGGTGGGGAAAATGGTAACATTAGGGAGATCGCTACTCTCTTTGGCGGCACGAACCAATTGTGCCGGATTGTACAACAATTGTGAACTTCGTTATACGCACTATAGGTACTGATAGCAATGTCGTATGCAGTAGGGCGGGAGTGGTGGATGATGTGGGTGGGGGTCACTTGGACGCTTGCGTCGCCCGCTGTAGAAACGACCTAGCACCAACAACGCAGAATCCCGCATGGAGGGCAAAAATACATGGCTCGAATAATACGAGAGGGTAAATTTCAACCCCAATCTAACTCTGGAGGTATCACTCGCATAACCGTTGGTGGCTTCAAATCCATTGTCCAGGAACACAGCATCGAAATCAAACCGCTCACTATTCTCGCTGGTGCCAATAGCTCTGGCAAATCAAGCATGATGCAACCTTTATTGTTGCTTAAACAGACATTGAGTTCTCAATATGATCCAGGGGCGCTTTTGTTGGATGGCCCAAATGTGAAATTTACTGAGGATGATCAATTATTATCTCGGAAAGGTGGTGGGAAAACAGTAAATGATTTCCATGTCGGTATAAAGTTAGGCTCAGAAATAGTATTGACAATCTATTTCATGCAAAGTAAGAACAAGGGAAAAGGGTTTGAGGTAGAACGAACAATACATAACTTTGGTAAGCAAGAATATCCTCTCTATAGAGGAATGTCGCAAGATGAAATCAAAGTTGTTCTTACAGATATCCTGGCTCCTTTTCAACCTTTATTGAGTGATGCCGAAAGGGAGCGATTGCTTGATCAGATCAATCATCCACAAAATGCTGGAGTTAGGCCTGTACAATATCGATGTTTCTTAACACTGGATATAACTGCATTAGGTTTTTTGCTACCTCATCAATTAATGAACAATGAACTTATTATAGGAGATCATATTCGTCAAATGCTCCATCTTCCCGGACTGCGAGGAAACCCGGTAAGAGACTATTCTGCCACTGGTACAGGCCCTGAGTTCCCTGGCACATTTGAATACTACGTTGCAAGTATCATTGAGCAATGGCAATTGGATAACGATAAACAGAGGCTGACAGGGCTCTTTAGGGATCTTGCTCGCCTCGCTTTGACGAAAAAAGTAGTGGCACGGCGTAAGAATGCTACCGCAATCGAGCTGCTAGTCAACCGCTTCCTACAAGATGACAAGGAAGACATGGTGAGCATAGCCGATGTAGGCATAGGCGTCTCCCAGGCTCTTCCCGTCGTTGTTGCACTACACACTGCCGATCCTGGACAACTCGTTTATATCGAACAGCCAGAAATCCACCTGCATCCTCGTGCCCAAAATACAATGGCCGAGGTACTGGCAGACGCAGCCAAAGAGGGAAAACGGCTGGTTGTAGAAACACATAGCAACTTACTCCTGCGCGGTATTCAAACTGCTGTGGCCGAAGGAAAGCTACCGCCTGAAATGGTCAAGCTTCACTGGTTTACACAACAGAAAGATGGTTCCACGCGCATCGATAGTACCGACCTGGACGAGGTGGGAGCCTTTGGTAGCTGGCCGGAAGACTTCCACACTGTTACACTCCAGTCGGAAAGTCGTTACATTGATGCAGCAGAAGCCCGGTTGATGGGAGAGTGATGTGGGTAAGAAGAAAGCGCCCAAATGTCTTGTCATTGATACAGACATTGCTCGTGCTGCTGGTGGAGGTAATGTACAGCGTGAACCATCAAAAAGTTGTCGTGTTTTCATGGATATCATGTTAGACCATACTCAGCATAAAGTGGTTCTTACGCGAGCTATTCAGGAGGAATGGAACAAACATCAATCCATAGCCTCGTTAAACTGGCGTGCGACAATGATTGCGCAAAAGAGGGTTTGCCTGATTCGCGTTCCTGCTGATGATGAATTACGGGCTCAAGTAGACCAATGTGCCAGCACTGAGAATAAGCGCAAAGCTATGCTCAAAGATATTCATCTCATAGAAGCTGCTCATAAAGCAGATAAAATCGTTATATCTATGGACGAGACTGTGAGGCAGTGCTTTCGTGAAATTACTCATCAAATTCGTCCGCTGGCCCTTATTGCCTGGGTCAATCCCTGTATCTTCGAAGAAATCGCCATAGATTGGCTACAAAACGGAGCAGAGTTAGAGAGGGAACGTTTACTTGGATACCGTAGAGAAGATAACGTGAACTGAAAACTCACCACTTGTTCGCATTCCCCCCACTTTCCGAACAACCCCCTCATCGTCGCCTATCTTGACGACATACAAGCCAGAGTAGACGCCCTGAAATAGTTGCAGCAGAACTTGACGCGCTGTTGCCGTCGATTCTCGATAAGGCGTTTCGGGGGGAGCTGGTTTAAGTGGCTTTAGCTTCGTAAGCCAGAAAATTGTGCGAGTGGTTGGGTGTTTTTAACAATGTGGAAGGGGCTCTCCCGTACATTAAGTGTGTCTGCTTGCTGTCTCAGTTTCATCTCAGCCTTTTCACAGATCCAACTCAGAGAGCCATGATAGACTCGTGTACAGGGGTCAAAACAGAGGCTTTGGCCAGCGCTTCCTCAAAGGAGACGGTTCATGTCTACACGTTCTACGACACAGCACCCCGCTCCCCACTCAGCGCTCCGGCGTCTGGTGGCTCGCCATCCGGTGGCGGCCTTCCTGGTCATGGTCTATGCCGTTAACATCTTGGTCGTTCTGCCGCCGGTTCTGATACGGCATGACATCTGGCCATTTGGTCAGTCCCTCTCTGACCCGCTCGGCCATATCTTCGGGTCGGCGGTACCGGCCTTCCTGGTGATAGCGGCCATGCACGGCCGGGCCGGCGTGCGCGACCTGGCGCGGCGGTGCCTCCGGTGGCGCGTCGGCCCCCAGTGGTACCTCTTCGCGCTGCTCAGCGTGCCCGTCGGCGTGGTGGTGTGCGCGAGCGCGATCTTTGGGCTGGCACCGCTGCACGCGCTGCTGGACAAGTGGCCGCTGCTGTTCACGGTGGTGGTGCCACAGCTCCTGCTCTTTATCGTCTTCTCCAATGGTCCTGAGGAGATCGGCTGGATGGGGTTCTTGCAGGCGCGGCTGCAAGAGCGGCACGGGCCGTTGAAGGCCAGTGTCATCGTCACGCTCCCCTTTGCGCTGTATCATCTGCCCGGCTTGATGGTCGACGAAGGATTAAGCCTCGCACAGCTCCCCCTCGCCCTCGGCTTGTTGGGCGCTTTGGCGATCCTTCAGCTGTTCGGACGGATCGTCATGATGTGGCTCTACAACAACACCAATCGCAGTGTGCTGCTGGTGGGGATGTTCCACTCGAGCTTTGACGCAACGACGGCAAAGTTTGGCCTCACATTCATTCCAGACTATACTACTGGAGTTGTCACCTATATAGCCAGCGGTGTCGTCGCTGTGACCGCCGTACTCATCGTTGTCTTCACCAGGGGCCGTCTCTCGTACAAACCGATCCTGGCATCACCATCAGAAGAGGCACCGCACCCACCAGATGCGCCTCTGACCCACGCCTGAACCCCTGCTGTTCCGATGGTTGCACCCCTTGTAGCTAGCAAGCAGGCTCACTTAATATGAGGATGAGCCCCCACCTAGACTATCAAAAACAGTTGGGTACGAGGTGACATAAACGTCTCTAACCCTGGCGTTTATTGTATATTCGTTTTTCTCGATCCGCAAGGTCGGCGGTGATGGGTTGCTCGATGGGGGTAGATACGGCGTTTTGCATGGACGATGTGTGGCGGGCGTTCGTTGCCCAGGTATGCATTGTGTATTGTTATATTGGTCTGTGTGTTTCTTGCCCCACCGTTGTAACATACAGAAGTACCAGGATAATTAGGGGAATGTATCGATATCTCATAGTGATTCGGGTACTTGACATGGCTCTCATGGTGCTGCAACCCTTACAACTTGAGAGAGCAGAACCAGTTCTGTTTCTCCCTCATGTCCCTCTTCTAATGACTCAACTTTTACCCCCGCAATAGAACAAGCTGTTTGGGGAAAAGACCTTATGACTCGCCCTTTCCATTCCCTATCTGGTTCAACTGGTGAGTCGCTTGAACGCATCTTATAGTAAATAGTGGCTCCAACATTGGGAAGCTTGACAATGCAATCAGGCATAACTCATCACTCCCAAAATATGCTCCAACATGACGCATTCGACGTTGCCTTTGTTGTATCCGTCTGTGCATCTAATCCATACAGCGTTACGAGCGGCTAGACCTAATCCGATGTGGATAATAGAGCCATGAAACACCAAACGACTACCAGGAACGGCATACGAAATTAAGTGTCCTATGCATAAATCCTTGCGTTCTATCCCTCTCATGTTTCGTCTTTTCTTATAAACTGCCATTATATAGGCAGTAAATATAACTACCTCAATTCACCAGTATATTAATCTACCATCATAAGCAGTCTGTTGTCAAGGGTAGTAGTCTGCTACTATATGGTGAAAAAGAGGGTACATCATGATAAGGCTTAGAGTGAGGGAAATTGCAGAACAAAAGGGCCTAAGTAGAACAAAATTATCTCGCTTATCGGATACAAACTATAAGACCGTTGACATGATTTGGAAGAACCCTTATAAAGAAGTTGGAACAGCAACCCTTGAAAGATTGGCTAAAGCTCTAGGTGTAAGAGTAGTCGATTTAATAGAAGAAACTGAAAGCTAACAAAGTTCAGGATATCAATTGTATCGCCTCTAAATTGCCTTGAGGACTCCTCCGAAAAATACTAATTTTTCCTCAAAAATAGGGTCTAAACCCGCTTAAAAAAGAACGCCGTCGCTCACCCATGCTCGTAAGTTGCGCGAGGTGTTGTTACCACGAACTACGCAAGACACGAACCAATAATATGTGAGAAAGCCCGCTCTGCCACCCTGGAAAAGTATCAGGCAGGCATTCCTGAATGGAGGCTGCTACCTATGTCCACTCAACTACATTCTACACTACCCGCAAGTGAGCGGAAGCGACTAACGAGAGCGTGTTATAATTTGCCAGAAGGAATTTCGATGAAATGAAAAAAGGGGAACACGCTATGAACCATGCCAAACCGACCGCAATCCGCGCCGATGACCTGCTGCGCCATCTCCAGGACTTGCGCACCGGCACCTACGAGGGAGTACAGAGCCGGAGTGAGAAAGAGGATGTGTACCGCCAGGGTATAGAACTTCTCAGACCAGTCGCTGTGGCGATTCTTGAGGAGGCTAACACCCTGTTTTTACGAGGTAGCGGTGACATACAGGTAATTGGTCCTGAAGATGATGGCTCTGGCGGCCTGGAGACGCGCTTTGAGTTAAGCTGGCCAGAACAGCGGGCCGCGCAAGTCACGCGCGGCCCGCTGGGACCGCTCCAGCCGGTGCGTATCATCGTCAATTACTCCCAGGGCTTTCACCATCCCCACCTCTCTGGAAGTAGCGCGGGCTACTGGCCGTTTCAAGTCACCAGTCAAGCTGATGCTGAGAGGCAGAAAGGCGTACTCGCGGCCATTGTCGAATTGGAGCTGCACCAGCGCATCTTTGAAACGGACTGGCGTATAATTCCGGTTGCCCGGCAGTAGAAATGAGGATTCTTCATGAAGACCGTTCTAAAGTGAGGTTCTCCGGCTTCTCTTTAGAACGGTCTTCATGACATCTTCAACAAACACCAGTGGCTAATAGTTAGCGGCACCGCTTCCCGAAAGGGGTGCAACGTCGTCCCAGGTCACGCCGTTGGAATCGGTGCCAACGATTAGCAGTTGATTGTCGAGAGTGAGTTCCAGGATTCCGATATAGGAGGCGATGAAGAGATTGCCGTGCCGGTCAATCGCGACTCCGTCTGTTGTTCCGATGCCGTCGATCAGCGTACTGGTCCTTCCTGTTTTAGGGTCGAGGGTAATAATACCGGACCCTGAAGCAATATCAAGGGTATTGCGATGCGGATCATAGGCCATCCCATCGCTTCCTCCCGGCAGGGTAAAGGTTTTGATCTGTTTGCCACTTGCTGGATCAAGCTGGATCACCTGTCCTGCTACTGCGGCGTAGAGAGCGCCATCTGGGCCAAAGGCCAGTCCCTGCACTCCGCCTATATTCTGGACAAAGGGTTTGACGCTCTGATCCGATACATGATATTCCAGAATATTCCCATTCTGGTCAGAAATGAGTACGCCGCTGCCATCTGGTCGCAACGCCATATCGCGGAGTGTCCCCGATATCTTCGTGATGGATTTATAGGTATTGTTTTGTATATCACCTATACCAATCTCGGTATTGTTGGGGAAATTGATAAGCATCTGCGTATCGTTAATGAAGACGGCAGAATCTGGAGCGCCCGGTAGGACCTTATTGCTCAAAAGGACGGTCTGGTTGCGTGTCGCCAGGTCAATGCGCACGATCTGCGAGTTGCCGCGATCAGTACCGATAACAAAGGTGGTAGGCGCTGTGGCTCGATACTGCTGATATTGAGTGTAGCCAAAGACAGCGCCACCCCCGATGACCACTACGGCAGCCGCAATGATAAGCTTCGCCGCAGTCGTATGTTTAACGTAAGCGGCAAGTTTCGCGGCTCGCCCAGGTTTCAGCGCCTTGCCGATAGCACCGGCAACTGAGTGGCCGGAGGGCGGCGCAACGTGCGGAGCAGGCGGAACGGGAAAGTGAGGTGGAGCCGGAGCGTTAGCCAGGGATTGGGCCGGTGGTGTGCCCATACGCGGCATGCCTTGCGAGCTTGGTGACCCTGGAAAATGGGACGAGGGCGGGGCGCTTGCTGCCTGTGGTACCGGTGGTGTGTTCGCGCGCAGCATGCCTTGCGAGTTGGGCGAAGCAGGGAAATGAGGTGGCGCTGAACCACCGGCGCTAAACGGCACATGAGGTGTACCCATATTCGGTGGAGGCTGCAAAGATGGCGTCCCATGTACCGAAGGCACACTGGCAGGTCCCTGTCCGTTAACCGGTGGGGGAGTAAACGGGGAGACAGGTGCAATAGGCGGGAAACTGACCGGGTTTGCAATTTTCCCTGAATTCTGGGGATGAGAAGGTGGGTTGCCCGGCATGAACTGAACGCTCGGATTTTGCAGCCCGCAATTTGGGCAGAAGCGCACGCCAGCCGGAAAGAGCGTTCCACATCGTTGACATCGAATCGTCATAGAAGGATACCTCCTTCGAGTAAGAAAGTCTCAGGTTTCAATAATTATGGGCTTTCAGATGGTTTTTATTGCGTAGTCCGGCTGTGTTTATCCATCAAGAGATACTCTACCATAATACGTCGCTGAAGGGAATATCTAGAGGATAGATTTCTGTCCCAGTTCCTGCTCGCGAATGCTTTTGATCCAGTCAAATTCTGCCTGTCATTGCTGCACGATGTGCTTCATAACCCGTAGAAGATTCTCCAGGAATGCAGGATTTGGATGATCGGCCAGTTCGAGCTTATTCAAAATGGTTTGTCAAGAGATTTTGCTGTGGACGAGATCAGGTTCAATGTGTTTAAATTTTAGGAGGCGGCTTCGGTAGGCCTACCGGTCAAGGCCAAAAGACAGGAGATCAATATGCCAGAGCAGCACATTGCGTCCCAGAACATCGTCAGTCGGCGCTCGTTTCTCAAACAAGCGATTACGCTGCCAGGTGCTTTATTCATCGTAGCCTGTGCGGGTTCTGGAAGCAATACAGGATCAACGGTAAATACGATATCATCGCCGCAGGCTGCAAAGACATTCACTACAGCTTGTAGTGGTACGCCTACTCCATCACAGACAGAAGGACCCTTTTACAAGTCCGGTTCACCTGAGCGTGCTTCTTTACGCGAACCAGGTCTCGCCGGAATGACACTGATGATCACCGGATACGTGTTTTCTACCAGATGCCAGCCGATTGCTCATGCCTGGCTGGACTTCTGGCATGCAGATAGTAACGGGAATTACGACAACACGGGTTTCAGATTGCGTGGTCACCAGTATACAGATACCCAGGGACGCTACTCCCTTGAAACCATTCTTCCCGGAGAATACCCTGGTCGAACACGCCATATTCACGTGAAAGTCCAGGCTCCGGGCCAGTCTGTTCTCACCACGCAACTCTACTTTCCTGGAGAGCCACGTAACGACAGCGACGGCATCTTTTCACCCGAGTTACTTATGCATGTGCAAAACACGCCCAACGGTCAACTGGCAACGTTCAACTTTGTCCTTGCTCTTCAATGAGAAAGGAACGGCATGTGAAGTTAAAGAAATTTGATTTTCCATGGGGGCGCGATGCATCGCCTCTCTACTGGTGGAACAACGCCCTCCTGGTCAGGATAACCAGCAGTGGGATAGCGATGGCGGCCAGTGACATGAACAGGAGCCGCCAGTTCTGATCGCGCATAGCTTCGGGTATCTGTAGGAACGAGGGGAGAGGGAAGTTCAGTTGGCGAGCAAGATAGATGAGAAGACCGAGCATGCCGCCTATGATGGCAAGACTTGCCAGGATGTTGATGTAGAGCGAGGCGAAATCTGGATGCGGAGCAAGCAAGCCGATCATGATCGAGACGATGAGATAGATAGCGATCAAAGACAGGACAATCGTTCGCCTGCGTAGCGGTGATAATGATGAATATGGTGAATTGTTCATAAAACTACTCTTTCTTTGCACAGAATATATTTCTCCCAGACATGCAGGAGAAAGTAAAGTTGGCTCTACATCTGTATCACGCGGAAGAGTAGTTGAGAGTTTCTCTACCCTCTTTGCTGGTATCCCATCTCGTAGCTAATTTGGGACTGTTCCTCCCAGGATGGCTCTTTGGGCAAGGAATGATTTGCAGGTGGTGAACCGGACTGGTCCTCTTTTTTCTGCTGTTCCAGCATGAGATGTAAACGCAGCTCCTCGTTGCGCAGTTCCATCCTCTTCTGGCTGGCCTTGATGCTGGTTTTATATACCTCCAGCAAGATGCCGAGGACGATACTCACGATGGCGATGATAAAAAGTAGCAGCACGACCATCGTCCAGAAGTTATCGGTTAGCATTCTCATGAAATCCATAGATGTACCCTCGCAGACCACAAAGAAAATTGCTGCCAGATGACGACCATCCCGGCTCTGCAGTTATTACGCGAAAATGGTGGCAAAGTTGCACTTTTCGCTGTCCCAACGTGTGAATGATAGCCAGGGCGGGTGAGCGCGTTTAAGCGGTAAATTTGTAGAGACGTGACTGATCGCGTTCTATAGGCATCAAATTAGGGTCAAGGATAGTCGTTGGGTTTGTCGTAGGGACAATGGGTGGTGGAGTAGATGGGTGGGGGCCTTGTGCTTGTCCTGGTTGGGGGAGCGAGCAGGCATGCAGGACAAGCACAAGGCCCCCACCCACCCCACACCGCCCCTTGTCCCTACGCAGGTGGCGAACCTGAGGCGTTAGCTTGACGCTTGTGGGACACGATAAATGGCGTCCCTACAAAGATCGGGGGTAACAGCGATGTACTTCAAGCAGCTTGTCAAAGAAGACCTGGGGTGCGCCAGTTATATGGTGGGCTGCACCAGCGCGGCGGTGTGTGCGGTGGTTGACCCGCGCCTGGACATGGTGGATGACATCTTGACGATGGCCGACGGCAAAGGGATGAAAATCACGGCGGTGATCGAGACACATAACCACGCCGATCACATCTCCGGTCACGGGGAGATCGCGCGGCGCACGGGCGCAGATATCTACGTGCATGAGCTGGCGCAGGCGGAATATCCACATAAGAACCTGAAGGATGGCGATGAACTGCGCTTTGGGGTGGTCAAACTGCGTGTTATGCATACCCCCGGCCATCGCCCGGAGCATATCGCGCTGGCCGTCGCGGATACATCGCGCAGCGAAGAACCCTGGCTGGTGCTGACTGGCGATTCGCTCTTTATCGGCGACGTGGCGCGTCCTGACCTGGCGGTTCCTGGCGAAGAGGGGGCCAGCGTGCTGTACGATAGCATCTTTGATCGCCTGTTGAAGCTCGACGACGGCGTGGAGGTCTATCCCGCGCACGTGGCAGGCTCCTTGTGCGGGCGCGGTATGAACGCGAAAACCAGCTCAACCATTGGGTTCGAGCGCAAATACAATACAGCCGCAGCGCCGCGCTCCCGTGATGCATTCGTGCGTGAAATGAATGAGAATCTGCCGCAGCGCCCCCCCAATATGTACAATATCGTGGAACGCAACCGCAAGGATTATGCGCATGCTGAAGCGCCACTGCTGCCCAGGCCGCTCGACGCGCAGGCATTCCAGCGCGAGATGGAGAGTGGGGCGCTGGTCATTGATACTCGCTCACCCCACGCGTTTGGCGAGGGGCATATTCCCGGCACGCTGCAGGTCTACCTGCATGGCTCCGCTTTTCCTACCCGCGTGGGTTTCGTCGCTGCGCCCGACAGCCGCCTGCTGCTGGTGGTCAAGGACGAGCACGACTTGCGCGAGGCCGTCACGCAGTTAGCGGTTGTGGGCTACGACCAGGTTATTGGCTACCTTGAGGGTGGTATGGCAACGTGGCAGGAGGCTGAATTGGCGATACAGACCTTGAATTCGTTGACCGTTGAACAGCTTCATACGCTGCGGCACAATCTGCACGTGTTAGATGTGCGCGACGAGGGTGAATGGGACGAGGGACACATCAAAGACGCGCTGCATGTTCCGTACTACTTTATCGAGCAGCGCTTGCAAGAGCAGCATAATGGTCTGGAACAATTCATGGATCAACCCCTTGCGGTAATCTGTGGCAGTGGGCAGCGCAGCACCATTGCCAGTTCGATCTTGCTGCAACATGGCTTTACGCAGTTGTTCAACGTGGTAGGCGGCATGGAAGCATGGAACGAGCAAGGGTTCGCAGTAACAATGTAGGGGCGCAATGAATTGCGCCCTCAACCGCGTGAATCAGCCTGGGGAAAGGGTGCAATGAATTGCGCCCCTACAGAAGCGTCTCTCAGCTATTTTATGAAGCCTGGATGTGCAATCCTGGCAATGGGATAAAACCCCGTCAGGGCAATTATCTCATGCTTGCCGGAGTTGTCCTGACAGGTCTCCCTTATGCTGCACTTTTTGTGCGATAGCAGAGCTTTTTTCTTTACATAAGATGCAGTAAATACACTATTTCCCAAAAAGTACTATCTCTCCACTTCTGTTGAGGGCGCTATCACTGTTTCTTTAGTATACTAGGGTGGTTACATTTCCAAATCTGCGAATAAACTAATGTGCTTAAAGAAAGAGACAGGGTGAGATGGATGTGAGGTTTCCTTCCCCTGGGAACACGATGACCACAGTCCTGTCAGGAGGAAACGACATGCACGGTTTGATTTTTGTGACCTGGGAGAAATTTTTAGCCGAACGCTTCGGAAGTTCACTGCTCAATGACTATCGCAATGCAATTGGGGAGACGGCGGCAACCGCTCCACTGACCAGTCGGGTCTACGATGACGCGACGCTTTTGGCGGGGGTCGGCGCGGCTTGTCAACTCACCCGTCTTCCAGCCGAGACGCTATTACGGGAGTATGGCCGCTATTTTGTAAATAACGGCTTGACGAGCCATCTCTGCGCGTACCTGCTCACCCAGGTGCACAATGGACAGGAACTCTTGCTCACGATGCGCCAGGCACATCAGCAGATGCGCCGCACGCCTGACGGATTGACCCCACCGCTCTTTGGCTATGAAGACCTGCCTGGCGACCCACACGGCTTTGTCCTGATCTACGACAGTGCGCGCCAGGTATGCCCGGTACTCTGGGGGTGCATCGAGGGGGCAGCCGAGCGCTATGGGGAGAGCGTGTCTATCGTTGAGCGCGCCTGTATGAAAAAAGGGGCGGCGGCCTGTCGCTTCGAGGTCCATTTCTCTGCTATCGGGGCACGCTTCCAGCCGGGTCTGGAGTCACCCGAACAGCGTGCGCGCCGTATGGCTCGACAGCAACTTGCTGATTTCGTGTTGTCCGTGCTGCCTGACAACGGTGGTGTGACCCTGGGAGAACTGCAACGCCTCCTGCGAAGCAGGAATGCTCCTCCGCAGCAAGTGAGGCCGAGCGTGCTGTTGGAGGCACTTCATCACCTGCAATACGTGGGCCTGGTTGCCAGTACGGCCAATCAACCCGGGGATGACCTGACGCATCGCCGGTACTGGCGTGCTCCCACATCGGACGCGGAAGAGAACTGGGAGATGCGCAGTGGTCAGCCTCCTCGGCAATTCGTCGCGCCAGGACACGCCAGGCCACCAAGAGTGGGACGGTAGCCTGCACGGTACCGGGCGTATCGCGCTGCATCTCATCTCATCGAAATGGACGTATGTAAGGGGGAGAATACGCAAGATCTATGTCAAGACAACAAGCGTACCTTGAAGAGTGGCAAGAGCGATTCACGTACAGGTCTCGCTCTGGACTGCCAACGCACAAGCAGATTCGGTATCCCCTGGTCGATCCTCAGGAGATATTGCTTGAAGCGAGAGCTTACCTACAACTCCTTCACCAGGAGCGCGATATGCCCAACAGTTACCAGGAACGGTTCGTCGAGGTCGCCGAGACGATTATAAGAACCGGCAGCTACTGGCATACTTCAGATGAGCTTGCCTACGGGGCGAGGCTCGCCTGGCGCAACAGCACGCGCTGTATTGGACGGCTGCACTGGAAGTCCCTGACCGTGCGTGATCTGCGCCATCTCTCGACCGCGGAGGACATTTTTGAGGCGATGGTCGAGCATCTGCGGCTCGGTACCAACGGGGGCAAGATCCGCCCGATGATGAGCATCTTTGCCCCTCAAGCGCCCGATGCGCCAGGGATTCGCATCTGGAATCCCCAGGCCGTTCGTTATGCGGGCTATCGTCAGGTTGACGGTTCGGTCGTCGGTGATCCGTCGCACGTGGAACTCACCGAGGTCATCCGCCAATTGGGCTGGCGAGGTGGCGATGGCACTCCCTTTGATATGCTGCCGCTGGTCATCCAGATGCCGGATCAACAACCCAGGCTGTTCGAGCTGCCGCGCGACGCCGTTCTGGAGGTTCCGATCAGCCACCCTGACTATGCCTGGTTCGCCGCTTTGGGTCTCAAATGGCACGCTCTTCCCTTGATCTCCAATATGCGCCTGGAAATCGGTGGAGTCTCCTACAGCGCCGCGCCTTTTAATGGCTGGTATATGGGCACAGAGATCGGCGCACGTAACTTCGGCGACGAAGGTCGCTACCATATGCTGCCAGTGATTGCCGAACTGATGGGGCTGGACGTGCACTCCGACCGTACGCTGTGGAAAGACCGGGCGATGGTTGAACTGAACGTCGCGGTGTTGCACTCCTTTGCCCAGTACGGCGTCACGATCGTGGATCACCACACCGCTTCGCGGCAGTTGGTCTGGCACGAGTCGCGGGAGAAACAGGCCGGGCGCATGATGCCTGCGGATTGGTCCTGGATTGTGCCCCCGCTTTCGGGCTCAAGTACTCCGGTCTTCCACTGTCCCTATGAGGACGTGACCCTGACCCCAAATATTTTTTATCAGCCCATGCCCTGGCAGGCTGACCCATGGACAAGCCTTGAGAAACAGGCTTGTTATGGAGCTGGGGCGATCTAGCGTACCGGGAACCTCATCATGGTTCGTCGAGAAGTTTTGCATTTTTAAGAAAACGGATGGGTTCACGTCCATTACTTAGAACCCTACTTATATTGTATGCTGTTTTCTGTTATAATTCCAATATATAGTTTTTATGCTTCATATAACTTGGATGAATAAATAGGAGGTTACTTGAAACCTCAGGTAAGAAAAAAACGTCTCTTAAAACACAAGGGCATAAAATAGCTTGCCTGTTGCGTTATAATTAGTAGTGTTTATCATTCTTCTATGTCGTTTATGCGCTAGAAAGGATGGCAACTCCCTCCTGTTTGGTGGCTTAGGTGGCAGCGTTGGAGCTCTTGGTATCATTTTTGCTGTCTCCCTGTACATCGTTGAAACGCTCATTCGCCCTAAGAAACAAACTGTTTTTGACACCTACAAGTTTAGCCCCTTTGAGCTAGATCTACCCGCCGAAGAGGTGCTTTTCCTTTCGTCGGAGGGGAAGCACATGGTAAGTGGCTGGTATATTCCACGTCCAGGCGCGACAACCACGATTGTGATCTGTCCCGGCTACCGGTCTGCCAAATCAGATGTACTGGGCATATCCGCGCATCTGTGGAAAGTGGGCCATAACATTCTGGCGTTCGAGTATCATGGGCATGGCACGGAAGTCGGCATACCCGTGACGCTCGGCTATAGCGAGATTCATGATTTTCTGGGCGCGGTAGCCTATGCGAAAGAGCGCGCGCCGGAGAACCGCCTGGGCGTCGTCGCCTATTCGATGGGTGCAGCCGTCGCCATTATGGGTACGGCGCGCAGCAGCGATGTGGAGGCGTTGGTGGCGGATAGCCCGTTTGCGTCGCATTCCAGCGTCGTTGATTACAACTTCCGCCGCGTGTTCCGCGTACCATCTGCTCCCGTCTCGTGGATGGCTGACAACCTGATGGGCTGGCGTGCAGGCTATCACTTTTACCAGGTAGAGCCACTGCGTGATATCGCGAAGATCGCGCCCAGGCCCATTCTGATCATTCAGGGCGGGAAAGATAGTCTTGTTGATCCACGCGATGGGCCATCGCTATATGCTGCGGCGCAGGAACCAAAGGAATTCTGGTACCTGCCCAATGCCGATCACTGCGGCGCCTACTTCGAAGATCGCAGCGCGTACGTCAAGAAAGTCGTCAACTTCTTTGATCTATACCTGAAGAATGTACCTCGACTGCAACTGGTCGATTCACTCTCCCAGGATGAGGAAGAGGCATTGCCTGCCGGGTCTACTGAGCCTCCCGGCGAAGACCTGGAGGAGGCCGGCTAGGAATAATCCAACGTCACAACCATACCATCTCTGGCGGCGCGCGTGTTGACAAAGACCCGTTGTGCCGCTTTTTCTACTCGAGATGGATCGCTGATTTTGGGGCTGAAGTGCGTCAAGATCAAGGCGTGAGCACCTGCGTGAGCCGCGATGCCAGCCGATTCTTCCGCCAGCATGTGCGCATTGGCCCTGGCTAAAGGCAAATCTTCAGGGTCATCGTACATGCTCTCACAGATCAACAGATCAACATCGCGCGCGAACTCACCGAGCGCGCGTGTTGGCCGCGTATCGGTGATGAAAGCGAACGAGATACCACGCCGGGGTGGGCCAAGAACGCTATCGGGTGTAACTATCTGCCCGTTGTATTCGATACTTTCCCCGTGCTGCAGGCGCGACCAGAATTGGACCGGCAATCCCAACGCCTGCGCCCGTTCCGGCAGAAAGGCCGGCTTGCGCTCCAACTCGATGCGATATGCCAGGCAAGGAATGCCATGCGCAGCAGCCGCGCAGGAAGCATGTAATTCACCAGGAAGCTCGAATCGCTCGCCGCTTTTCAATTCGTGAATGCGCACCGGATAGGGGAGTTCAGGCACGACGCGCCTCAGTCCCTCGATGATGTAGGTGGTACCATGTGGGCCATAGATGTCCAGTGGCTCGCTGCGACCCGCGTGTGCGACCATAAATAGCACGCCCGGCAACCCCAAAACGTGATCGGCGTGCATGTGTGTCAGGCAAATCGCACCAAGCTGGCGAAACCCCCAGCGCAGCGCTTTCCAGGGCACCTGCGTCCCCTCCCCGCAATCCAGCAGTATCAGTGACGAGCCGCAGCGTACCAGCGCGCACGACAGCCAGCGCCCCGGCATCGGCATCATGCCGCAGGTGCCTAACAGACAGATATCGATCACAGTGTTTGGTATTCCTTAGCGCTCATATCGAAATAGGTAATACACATTTTGCATTCAGTTTTTGATGCAGCGTCTCTTAGTATATACCAGATTTGTAGCGCGTTGCCTATCCCCCATTTGCTGCTTTGCTGTTTTCATCAGTAATCGTGGGTGTACGCCCAGGCC